>JACCDY011491883.1_pt1 | contig 13433 bp, 21 predicted proteins | sample 7446391 | NCBI WGS metagenome assembly JACCDY01 (sample SAMN15323451, study PRJNA562643) | freshwater metagenome | isolation source: river surface water | place: USA:Blue River Watershed | collected 2017-08-18 | reverse complement strand
CTACGATAAGGTTAACTCAATGCGTGGCGGCGATTTAGTGCTGTGCCCACGCGAGGACAAGGATAAAGGCTATGACTTCCGCTATGAGCAAGTGGATGCCAGCGGATATCAGACGTTCGACAGTCAACTGACGCGCCTAGATGAGCGAGCGGCGATCCTTATCCTTGGGCACAACCTGCTCCAAAGCGTCAAGGGTGGCTCGCTAGCTGCGATGCGCGAAGCGATGTCCCTGCTACGAGTCAAGGGCATCGCAGATATGAAGGTTCTTCAGACAGGCTTTGAACCAATTTCGCGAGTATGGGCAAAGGCAAACTTTGGTGAGAACCCGGCGGACTTCCCAGAGTTGGGCGGGCAGCCGATTGAGTTATTTTCGTGGTCGCTCGTTTACGACATCTCAGACCCAGAGCAAGAAAAGCAGAAGGCCGAGCAGGCAACGCTCTATGCCAAAGGGTTTGCCACCTTTGCAAAAGCAGCCGGTCCCAAGTTGTATGAGTTACCCGTCGATTGGGAAGAGATCGCCGAAAAGAGCGGTGTCCCAATGCTATCTGGTGAGGATGGCTACGATCAGGACGATACGGACACGCAACTTGCGGCTGAAGAGTGGATCTCGCCACCTGAGTATATGCGGCAAGCGGCTCGACGTTCGCTCGGCTGGGTACAAGAGTTTAAGCGTGGCGGAACCGATCGCGGTCGAGGCATGGCTCGCAAGATCGCACGCGGTCGGCTGTCTCGTAAGGACGTGCTAGCGATCTCTCGCTACTGGCCGCGGCATGCCATCGACGCCAAAGGCAAGGATTGGGACAACCTCAAACGTCCGTCAAATGGTCGCATTGCGTGGGGACTGTGGGGAGATTCCGGCGATGGTCGCGGACGCAAATGGAGTGAGCGGGAAGCGGATCGCATTCGTGGATCGCTTCACACCTCGGAGTCTGAGACGTTCCACAAAAAGACCGTGCCGCTTGGGCTCAATGCGCCGCTGATTCAGACGCTTGGCAAGTCTCAGCGCGCCAAGGACGCAATCGGGATCGCCTCGGTCGCAGCATTCGATTTGAGCGGTCGTCTGCTAATGGGCAAGCGTTCGGACACTGGCAAGTACACAATGCCAGGCGGTCACCTGGAACCAGGCGAGTCGCCGCTAGATGGGGCTAAGCGCGAGCTATTCGAGGAGGCCGGGCTCTCTGGCGATCTGGTCTATCTCGGCAGCGGACAGACGGGTAATTACCTCGTTCATGCGTTCCGGCTGGATGGCGTAAGCACCGCACCGACTAGCAATGGCGACCCTGACGGTGAAGTGGATGTCTGGGAATGGGTAACGCTACCACTATCGAACGAAATCACAAGCAACCTGCATGCGCAGCGAAATGTGACGCTGGCACTGCTCGGTCTAGGTTCAAATGAGGGCATGACCCTCGTAAGGAGTAGCAAATGACAAATGAAGCGAAGGCTGCCGCAGGTTCGGCGATTCAGGCTTGTGTGTCTCACCTGCGGAATTTGGGAGATGACGCGACTCAGGCGCATTGGAACGTGCAAGGGATGGCGTTCGGTCCGCTGCACAAACTGTTCGGCAAGGTCTACGAAGAGGCTTACGACCTGCGCGATGAGTTTGCAGAGTTCGCCCGTGCGCTAGGCGTCCAAATCAACGTGCGCGCCCTTGTGGAACCATTGACCACGCCGATCGATGTTCTGAGCCCAGGTGATACTTGCGAGGCTTATACGCGGCTTGTGCTCCACGCACTAGAGGCATTGCTTGCGGTTCTGCGAACCAATGCCGGAATCTTCAATGACTCCGGCGATCTGGTGACTTCCGACCTGTTCATCAAAGGTGCCAGCAAACTTCAGCACCTCGTTTATCTGGTCAAAAGTCACATTCCGTAAGGCGGCGCTGTAGTTCCTTCTTTAAAAGTCGCGCAGTATTTGAACCGATCGCTGCCTTTGCTTCGCGACTTTCTACGATTTCGCCTTGTCCTTCGCGGTAAACATCCTCAATCATGGCAGCAATGACAATAGGAGTCGCGGACATATTCACCTGTTTGCCATCGACTTCAATCTTTCCAAGGACATGTCGCAAGCGCTCAGGTGTGACCCATTCGTCAGCAATATCTTGAGCCGCCGCCAGCACAACCATTTTATCAGGGTCTACCACAGGACGCGGTTTTGATGTTTCTCGGAAGTTCTCGCCCTTGTGTTTGGCAATGATTCGCAAGCCGCGATTGTCAGTGACCTCAATCGGCGGACGAAGCACAACCCCTTCGCGCTCTCGCGGCTCTGTGATACCACGACGGACTGCGACTTCGGATGGCTTATCGCGTTCCGCGTCTAATACATCAAGCGCAGTGGACACCAATCGCCATGGCACGACTTCAAGTCCAAGTTTGGTCGCCACATCGGACATATTGGGCACGTTCAGCCAAGTGTCACCAATCTTCACATCAAAGGCGATAAAGCAGAGTTTATCACCGTAGGTGCGACGCATTCCTCGCTGCTTGCCGCCATACGCTTCGCCATACACAATGACTTCATCGTGTCCAAGCGCAGCGAAAGAATCAGCAAGTCTCTCTTTGTTAAACAGAGGCCGATGTGCCGTGGACCTTTTCAAGAGCATAACACTCCCGAAAAAGAAGAATGGTTTGCGACTTATACAGGTTGTCGATGTGCATGTATCCCATTGATGTTCCTCTCTACCACCCCGGCACGATCGTCACCGGGATGCCTTCCTCTTGCCACAGTTTGATTACGCTGGGATTGTCGTCCCATGCGTGGATGATTTCGTACGATTCCCGAAGCTCTCGCAGGATGTCTCGTTTGACTTCGTAGTCAGGTCGGTTGTCGTAACTTGCTCGCATCTTGAGCGCATATGCTGGCACCTCATTGATCGCGAGCCACCATGAAGTATGATGCTTGTACCTGTCCTTTCGTGCAGTCACCACGATGACGTGATGACCGTCGGCGTAAGCCTGCTTTGCCGCAGCCAGCACATGAGCATACGGCGGGCAGTTAACCGACTCGGTGTGGAACTTGTCGAAGTCGCGTTCGTCGCCCTTGACAAGGTGACGGATCGACGACACGTCGCAAAGCGTGCCGTCCATGTCGAAGATGATCGCGGTGGGTTTCATTGTGGCTCCGATTCCAGTATTGCGGTAATGTTGGTTAGCGGGATTTGCCATCCGCCCACTCCATATCTAACCCACAGAATCCCATCCTTGTCTCGTCCGGCGTGATCCATCCATGAGAACTTCCATCGCTTTACCATGCGCTTACGATTCATTGTGGCTCCTTCTGGGTTACGCTCAATCTCACCCGGACGCCAGTCTCTTTGTCTTCTTCCACTTTTGGACCATACGGAAAGCACATGTCTCGCTGTGCCTCCGATGGCCAGATGAACTTGATTTCGCCGCTCTTGTCCTTCCAGCCGTAATAGTCACCCGCTGGGTTTTCGGTCACGGTCACTTCTTTGATATCAGCATCTGGAACTCCGTGGAGTTTCACAAAGAACCGACTCCCGGTGTAAAAGTATTTGCCGTGTTTCAGGTAAGCGTACATACTGGCTCTCATTGGCAAAAATCCGTTTGTTTGTTGCTTCTTAAGTGCGACTCTATCCGCGCAGACGGGCCTGTGGTATTCTCGTGCAGGCATGCTTTGCATGTTAGACACTCGACCTTAAATCGAGGACGTCCAGAATCAATGCCGAAATCACCCGTAGGTGTGCTGGCAAAGATATGACCATCTCTTATCGTGAATGATGTGTCTTTTCCAGGTTTGTTCATTGCGTCACTCCCATTGCAAGGTGCTTGCGGGCTTCGTTATACAGCGAGGTCAAAAAGGCACGGTCACTCGAATCGACACTCGCTGCTTGCAGAATATCAAACAAAGTCGGAAGTGTATTCTGCCACGATACGTCGTCCAACACTCGGACAGACCCGTTCAAGTCCCAGCGCAGTTCAATGCGTTCGTATACTACGCTGTTTTGGTTTTTCCAGCCTAAGGCGTGCAAACTGTACCCTCCCGCTCCGCCTAGCCGGTATTCGTTGGTCGTCATGGATGGAGTTGTATCAGGCAGGACCGGAGAGGTCAAGAAGTTTGTTAGAATTTCTTCTTGTCGTACTTCTGCCCGTCGGAAGTGGCAGCGCGAACATCGCGAACGAAGTCGTCGATTACGTTGCTTTTGCGATCGTGAGCCTTCGCGATCCGCTCGTCGATTGAGTCCGAGCAGCGCAGCGTGATGTATGTTGGTCGCCGAGTCTGCCCTATTCGGTGGTTCCGATCCTCCGATTGCAGCCGGTCCTCGTATCGAAACCCGTCAGCATAGAAAACGGAATACGCAGCTTCGATCCAGGTATGTCCGCGTCCACCTACGCCGTGAGTCGCCACCAGGAATCGTCCATGCTTTCGCCATCTATCGATCGCGGCATCGCGCCCGGAACGCGAGCAATCACCGTGGAACGGATGCACGCAGTTAGTGCCATATTCATCGGATAGCGCTGCCGATATCTCATCGATAGAGCGTCTGTACTTAGCCCAGATAATCACGCGCTCATCGTCTGGAATCTCCGAAACGACATCAAGTAGCAGGTCCGTCCTGTTATGCGGCACGGTCTTAGTTGCACCCTGCGACAGCCAGCCGCAGGTGATGGTCTGTAGCGCTGTGAATAACCGGAAGATGGTTGTCGAGTCCCATTCGTGCAATTCGCAGTCAATCAGCATCCGCTCCTTGGTCTGGTCGTATAACTCGCGCTGATCTGGCGTCATTGAAAACCAGCGCGTTTCGTACAACTTATCGGGCAGACTTAGACAATCGTCCTTTTTCACCTGATAGACGTAAGGGGCGATCTTGTCAGCAATGATATCCGTGTCATGGGAGCGAACGATCTGCTTAGTTCGCACCTTCCTGCCGCTCTTCAGCGTGCGCTGTCGGTACTCCAGGTGATTGGCAGCAAACCCGTAGAAACTGTGATATCCAAGGATCTCGGCAGACAGAAATCGCATCTGAGCAAACAGATCAACGACTCCTTCTGTGAGCGGTGTTCCATTTAAGATGTACCGATATCGAGCCTTTGCGGACAGTTCGGTAATTCGAGTAGATCGCAGCGATGCATGTCCTTTAATCAAGGAACTTTCATCAACGATCACGAAGCTTTCAGACGTAACCAGCGCGGCATACTCGCACACCAGCCGGTTAGACGATGACATGCTTTCGATGCCGATGATATGGATCACTGCCCGGTGGTTAATCTTTCGCGGCCCCCAAAGGCATATGTCATTCGGTGCAATGTCGGTGTGCTCTAGCACTTGTTGATAGATAGTGCGCTGCAAACTGACAGGGCAGAACCAAAATATCCGGTTCCACTTACCCGTGCGCATTGCCGCCAGTTCCAGCACGGTCCGACTCTTTCCCGTACCCATGTCCATGAACAATGCGCCGACTTTCAACCGGCGCAGATGGTCAACGGCTGCTTGCTGGTGCGGCAGCAATGAGGTCAGCGTTCGCATGTGGCAACGTCGGATTCTGAGCGATAAAGTCTACCAGCAAGGCAAGCCGCTTCTTGTTTAGTTCAGTCCCTACGAACGATCGTCCTTGCAAATAGGCATACTTGCCAACCAATCCCGTACCCATGCATAAGTCGCCGATCACGTTGTAGTCATGGTGCTGACACAGCCAGGCGATGATGCGTTCTTCGTCCAGGTCTTCTAGTTCTTTGTACCTTCGACGCTTGGAATCATTGGTAGCATGAATCACGTAGCATTTGTTTTCGGCCTTTTTGTAATACGTCGAATTATAGAACGTGACGTATTTGTACCTGCGTTTGCATTCAGCCAGATATTCCGCCAGGTACTCTTTCCCCATTTCGATGAATAGATAACCAGGTGCAATTTCATCGATCCGAGTGAGCAACTTGGCCGTGAACTCCAAGAAGTTTAGCCGCCTATGCTCCATATCTGCCTTGGTATAGAACGTGTTTACGTTGCCCATGTTCCAAGGTGGGTCAATGAACAGAGTATCGGCTCGCAACATGAACCGAGGAAGATGCTCAATCCAGTCGCACACTTGCACGACCGATTGATTGGGGAGCACAATCTCTCCTTCCATATCGTGCCGGTGGTACGCTCCGCCGTAGTCCCAATCACTCATGAGCACCCTCCACCGTGGTCCATGGAGTCGAATACGTGGCATTCTTGAAAAGCGCAGCAATTCCTGTCAGTTGCTTGTACCGATGGATCGTCTCGATGTCGATTCCAAGATGCGTGGATATTTCGTCCTCGGTCTTGCCCTGTTCAATTAGGGCGCGAATAACTTCGGCATCAAGGTCTACTTGATGCACGCCGCGTGCTTTGTTGAATTGCACCGTGGCATACATGCGCTTGCTGATGTCATGGTCAACATACACCAGCGGTATGTAGTCCAGATCCATCCACTCCGGTGCCCCCATGGTCTTCCGATGGAATCCATCGACCACGACAAACCTTTGCTCTGCTTCGTCAAAGATCGTGACAATCGGAAAGCAAAACCCATTATCGCGAATTGACTGACGTAAGAGCCTCATCTTGTCTTTGGGGACATGATTCGGGTTGTAGTTATTCGCAACAATCAGCTCGCGCGACACTAGCACCGTGTTCGCGCATGGAACCAGGATTTTTCCGTATTGCTTTGAGGTGATGTAAACAGGTTTGCTTTCCTTCCGAAAGTCAAGGAATTGCTGGATGGTGTCGATATAGGCAGTCGTCACAGGTTCTCCATGTAGTAGCGGATGATTTCATCTCGCGGGTCTTGTTTGTTATCTACTGGTAGGTTGTTCTCGTAATCGTTCAGCACAAGCTGTCGGCATTGCTGCCTGGCCACGTATTCATTGGTTAATTGCCGACCAAATCGAGCCTTGAACTTGTCGCGATGCTCGTCATTTGGATACGTTTCCAGCAAGAAGTCACGGTACGCAGTCCACGACTTGAAGTTCTGCGGGAGTTTTCGTGTGCGAAACATCGCAGCGCTCTTGCCGGTCTCCTGAGCAAACTCAATGCCTTTAACGCGAGCACACAAACGCTCATATGTCTTTGGCTCAAACTCTGGCAACTCGCACAAACTCTTGAATGACTTTTCATGAATCAGCGATGATACGCGCATATCATTGATGCTGAATCCCTTCATGAATTGAACATCGTAGATGCGAGAATACTTCAGTTTCTCATCGTGAATGTATTTCCAGATGTCATGAAAGTTCCAATCATAGATTGGATAAAGCATAGTGTTTGTGCCCCTCTTGGTCGCCCAATACACATCGTCTTGTCCGATCCTGACAGGGTTCTTTGTCATCACGCGCCACCGATTAGGTGACTCTGTTCCGCGAATACCAACCAAGAAGGCAGTATTCTGGTAGCAGCGTTCAAAGTTAGAAATCACGCCATAGAAATCGAGCCAGGAGTAACCAGTGGTGAACTTCTCGGTCTTTTCGTCCCATGGTTTGGCGATGATATTCCCTTTGCCTTTAGAACGCATCCATTGCTTATGCTTGCCAGGTTCCCAACAAAGCAATTGCGGTTCTTTCAGAGAGGTCGCATTGGTTAGATAGAACGGGATTTGCAACCAAAGCCGATTGGTGTTTTCTGGGTACATCGACATCAGATACTCAATCTGATCGATGGTGCTTTGATACACTACTTCTTCATCTAGAAAAAATAGCCCGACTTTTCGATTGCGGCGGTTGGCTTCCACTAGCGCAAGATGAGCCAATACGGTACTATCCTTGCCGCCGCTAACTGACACAATGATGTTGTCGAAGTGGTAAAACACGTACGCAATTCGCTTACGCGCTGCTTCCAGTACGGTCTGCCCACTTAGATAGACTTGCGTAGCCATCTGCAATCCTTTGCGCCCAATGCCGGTATCGTTCGATATACCAGCGGTCCGTTTTTAGGTCGGTTGCCAATACTTCAAAGTAGCGTTGCCCGCTCAGCGAGCACACATCCGCAAAGTCGCCGAAGTTATGCGGAAACTCAAATACCACGTAGTTTTGCGGGTAGGCTTCCTCTTTGTACTTAACAATGCCGGGTATTCCAAAGCGGTCGTTTCTTCCAAGGTATTTACGGTCTGGGTTGATGGCTGACAGTTTTGTCTTGCCGCCAATCAGATACAGATTCCGAGGTATGGTGTGCGGATCTTTTGTCCCAAGTGTTTGAAATAGTTTTGTCTTTTCTTTTTCATAATCCGCTTTTGTTCTTGCATCGGCCACCAATTCGCGGACATCAAAAGCAACCGCTCGGTCGCTGACATCGAGTTTGCAATGTTCCAAGAGATCGATATCAAATCGCTCGCGTTTCCATTGGCTTCTAGTGTCCCAATCAAACAGGATCATGAAGTCCTCGATGTCATCAATGAACGGTAGCCATTGAAAGACGACCTGATGACCTGCTTGGTTTAGGAAGTGACGCATGCAGTTGTAGGTCAGATCGTATCTGTTCTGCGTGCGCAAGCATTCATTGACCACCACAAGTGTATTTCTATCGATCTCTTGCAGAAGTCGATAGAAATACTTGTATTCAATGATGTCTGTGTACTCTATCCATTCAGCCTCCAAATTGCAAGAAAAATTGAACTTACGCGGAGACAGAATGAACCCCTTTGAAATGCCATTTACCCGCACATAATCTTGCAGGATTTGACATTTTTGCTCAATGGTCTTGCCAAGGCAGATCATGGCTCATCCAACAGCGAAGCGGGAATCACCACCTTGACATCGGTTGGTTGCCGCGACAACTCCCGGTCAATCTCAGCCAGTCGCGCAGCCAGGGCAGCACGCTCGGTCAGCAGTTCGGTTCGCTTTGTATCAATCTGCTCTGGTGGCGGAGACATGATTGACGACTCGATTGTGATGTACTGCGGATGCGCTTCAGCGACACGCTTAGCAATCCGAAGCGGCACGTCGCGAAGTTCAAACGTCGTTTTATCGTAATACTGGATCTGTGGGTTCTTTCGTGACCCTCCCGAATCAAATCCCTTGCCAGAGACAACTACCACTCCGGTCCCTAGTCTCGGCGTCGAATCGCGACCAAGTGTCTTGGCGACCAATCTACCTGCTAGCCATAACTCCAGATCGCCGCCGCATTTGTCCCAGATTGGTTCTTCGCAAACCACTCGCAGTGTGACAAGTTCTGTCGGACTTCCATCGGTGCCGAACATGTCGATTAGCAGGTCGCGGACCCTGCCAACATCGCGAGCATCAAAAGACCACACACGCTTATCAGCCAGCCATCTGCCGCCTAGTTGGCGCGCATACCCAGCAAAGGACGGATGATACGGCGTTGTCACAATGGCAGCGTTGCCAACTATCGAAATCATGTTTTCGTTGATGCTGTTGGTCGTCATTGGTTTGGTCTTTTGGGCGACTTGTTGCCGCCCGATGAATCTAGTCTACTCAGCCGCTCCCGAGAGTCAACAACTTTTATTCGATTTTCTCAAAAAACTCGCGTTTCTCTCGGTCTGACATCTCGGAGGTGTTCGGCTGCTCACCACGCAAGAGGGCATGGACGGCTTCCCATTCCATGCGTGAAAGGTGGATGCCATCCATGCGGTAGTCTCGGAAGGCTTCCCAGGCATACGGAACCCACTTCGCCACGATGCTGCCGATTACGTCAGCGTAGACGCGGATCTCATATTGAGCGTGGGCATCCATCCGCAGTGACAGAAAGTGGAGTAGGTTGTGCAGGTCCACCTTCCAGTACCACTGCGTGTAGTAGTTCACCGGCAGATTCATGCGTGCGAGTTCGCGCGAGACGCCATCGGAGAGCATCCCTTCGTAGTGCTCGTAGTTCCGGTTGGCATCCTCACGGAGGATGTCGATCACGCGCTGGGCATGCTCAATCGTGACCGGCTCACCTCTGCCCTGCTTGTTCTCGGCTGACTGATGTGCGATATGCTGCGGCTCAGGCAGGTAGAACTCGCGGTCAAGGATTGAGTAGCGCGCCGAGTATTCGTTCACATTCGCCATCCGGTGACGAATCCACTGCCTGGCCACAAAGATCGGCAACTTGATGTGGAATTTGATCTCGCACATTTCCAGCGGAGTAGTGTGTCTGTGCCGCATGAGGTAGCGAATCAGCCCGCGATCTGACTGCGTGGTCTTGGTCCCTTTTCCATAGGACACCCGTGCAGCTTGCACAATCGCCTCATCATCGCCCATGTAGTCAATCAGTCGCACAAATCCATGGTCGAGCACTTTGAACTCTTCGCCAAGGATGTTCTCCAGCGCTGGCATGGTCGGTCGCTTGGTGTGGTTCATTTGTAATCCATTTGCTGGATGGTTGTGACCGTCTTATCTTTGAGACCACAACCGGGCTGATTGTGAGACTCAGCCCATGCCAGGTCGAGCATGTCGAAAAACTGGCGAAATTGTTCATCGGTTCCGGGTGACAGCCTCGCACCACCTTTCATTGGATTCAGCCCGCACTTGCAGCGGTATTGGTATTTCTTGCGAGTGGCTTCCGGCTTCCGTCTCATTGTCACGTTTCCTCCTCCTCTTCCTTCTGAAACTCGTACAACCCCCAGAACTCCTCGGATGTCTTCTCCTCCCACTCTGCTTGGGAGTCTGGCAGCCGCTTCGCGATTGGGGTCAGCACATCGATCATTTCTTCAATGCGTTCTCGGCAACCGCAGTAGTTCCCAGGATATCCGCGCCCATACATGGTATCTGGCTCACGTGGAGCGCAGTCGCAGTAATCGAGGCTTCGTGCTATGCCCTTGATGGCATCCCGAATCGCCGCGTCTTTTGTCAGAAACGCACGCTTGCCAGCCCGATACACCGGACGCATCTCTGTCGTGATATCGAGCGCTTCTGATAGAGCAGACCAGTTCACTTGCCCACCTCCAGCGGCTCCAAACCGCGTTATTTCTTAACCCAGCGCCAGCCGTCAACTAACCGGAAATTCTGGTCTAGGTACTGTTTTAGCATCGCGCTGTATGCTGCGATCTGCTCGCGTTTCGTTCGCTCACGCTTGACCGGCGGCAGACCGGGGAACATGTCGAGTGTCTTTGTATCCGGTTGTGGGTCGGGATATGGCGGCAGCGGTTCCGGCGGTGCCTCTGATAACCAATCCAGCAACTCGCCAAAGCATGGGCCGTCCTCATCATCCATAAACTGATTCGCGCGCACGTAGTTCCATGCGACATCATTTGCCGCATCGCACGCTGAGCACATCTTGTGCGAATACATGCCGCCATCGCCCTTGCCGGACCACAGTTTGTACTTTTCACCTGGCTGGATAGTTTCCCGACACTCGCCGTTGGGTTTCCTCGTATGTCCAGCCCTCTTTGGACATAGCTTCGGCGATTCGGTCAGAAACGCATGCGTAGTCTCCAGAGCAGTACCAGTCCATGTAGTCGCCCTTTTCCACCAGAGCGGCAATCAGGTCGCCCGCTGCCCTGAATGAATAACCCACCTCTGAGTTTCCATGCCACCATGTCACATTAGCCAAGGCGCTCCATAGTTCCGATCCACTCATCACTCCCGATTTGAGGTCGTCACGAAACAGCCTTGCGATGGTCTGTTCAAAACGAGAGTACGCATCGTCACCGCTGAGCAGTTCCCTATATTGTCCGCTGATTCCACCTAGCATGTCACCACCCTTTTTCTGCACACTTGGCACACAGCCAGCCACCGCGTTTCACAAAACGCGAGCATCCTTCACAGCGCTGTGGACGTGTATCTTTGGGCTGCGGTTTTGACCAGTAGCCCGCCCTTTTCAGCGGCTCCACTCGGACGTGAGTCACAGCCATGGAGCGAGCCACTTCGATCGGAACGTAGATATCAGTATCCCGGCGTCCCTTGGTCTTTTCATAAAGCCCCGCATCGTTCAAGTCGCAGGTGTAACCAGCGCCATCCGGTCGCCAGAACATCGCGCAGTTGCCAACGATCTGCCGCGTATCAAGGATGACGTACTGCTTAGGCTCCGGCTTTGCAAACGGGTCCGCCGGAGTCTCGCGCGGTGCCCAGAGTGCGCCGTCGAGTTTATCCTTTTGCAGAGACAAGATTCGACAGCATCCATCTGCATCCATCCACGAAACATGCAGCGAGGGCAGTGCGCACTCGCTAGCAAAAACGACGCAGCGCACTACGTCAGGACTAGCAAACAGGACGCGGTTTGCCACGGGAAGGCTAAGCCAGTAATCCCCCGGCTTCTTGGGACGTTCTGTGGTCCAGTTCGTCATTATCATCTCCAGTTTAGCGCGTCGTTACCACGCCAGATATGGTGTCCACCCAGGAGAACTCATAGTTGAAATTCTCCGTGCGCTCGTTTTTGGCAATGTACGCAGTGACTTCTTCGTCAATGAAAATATTGGCATTGCGGAGCGTGAGGTATTTTTCGACCGACACGAGATCATCCTCTAGCGGCGGGTTTCCTGCATATGTGCAAAACCCGCGCTGTACCAATAAATACAACCCAACCTTGAGACGGTCCCACATCAAGATGATTCGTTCCTTGGTGATAGGCTCCGCAGTTCCTCTGTGTGTTGCACCGCAGTCTTCCAGCGGTTCTCCATGACAGCAGTATTCCGCGTCCATGATTACCTGCGAGTCATAGAATAGACGCAGGAATGCCTCTATCGTGCGTTGAAAATCATTATCTCCGATCGTAATGCCGATCTTCATGACATCATCTCCGGCGGCATGTTGCAGGCCATCATCGTTTCACCATCATCGCAAAAGTTTGCTGTTCGCTGCATGGCTGTCGCGGGTCCGTAATCACAAACCCAGTCTCGGGATACTCTCCGCCGATTGTGTAGGTCTGTCCTGGTTCATCGGTCGGGTATGCGCTCTCAGGCTCAACGACCGGCGGCACGTTGAAGTTGCGCAGATAAAACGCCTCCACGAACGCATGGTCATCAGCTCGACGCAGCCGGACATTGTGAAACCATGCCATCTTGCCAGAGCGTGCGCGAATCAGAAACATGTCCGAACCGAATGCGCCGACTCCCACTCTGACTTGGAGCAGTCGCCCTACTCGGTCCTCGTCGGGAGCGAAACAAACTTCAGCGACAACTAGATCGCCGAAGTGAAACAGTGAGCCTCCTGATTGATAAGTGGTCATGGCCATGGCAATTCAACTCCTCCGCAGTCACGCCTGTCGTAGGCGATAACGATAACCGCACAGCACTGGTTTTCACTTGTTTGGGTTCCATCGCAGGCCAAAGCGAGGCGGCGATCCTGTTCCGATTCCGCCAGAGATCAATCCCACGCGCTTGCCAGGGTGCGCTGCATATGCTTCTTGAATCGTGTCAAAATAGCCATCATCAATCGGCTCATGGGGTTCTGCTTTCATCTCGCAGAACGGAACCAATCCCTTGACTCTTCGGCGGTTGCACGAATCAGAATTGAAGCAGCAACAGGTCGTCATGGGAATCAGTCTACTCGCAGTCGCCGCGATGTCAAGGAAAAAGCGCAGCGGTCATG
>JACCDY011049969.1_pt1 | contig 13438 bp, 13 predicted proteins | sample 7446391 | NCBI WGS metagenome assembly JACCDY01 (sample SAMN15323451, study PRJNA562643) | freshwater metagenome | isolation source: river surface water | place: USA:Blue River Watershed | collected 2017-08-18 | reverse complement strand
CTTCTAAATATGACTCCGCTGAGTCTATAACCCCGCCCATAACTTCTACCGCCTCAATCGAAAACTCGCCAATAGCAGTTTCACCCGACAACATTGTTGCTGAACAACGATCAAAAACAGCGTTTGCTATATCAGTAACCTCAGCCTTAGTTGGTGCTGACCCCACGGTCATAGTGTGAAGCATTTCAGTTGCAACAATGACAGGTTTGCCAAACTTTCTTGAAATGTTTATGATTTCCTTCTGATGACGAGGAAGATCAAATAACGAAGTTTCTACTGAGAGATCCCCTCTATCAATCATAATTCCATCGGCTGCGGACGCAATTTCGTCAGCCTTTTTAAGTCCAGCTGCGTTTTCAATTTTAGCAATAATTCTCGGGCCGCGATTTGATATCAACTCCCTAAATTTCAATATGTGCTCTGAAGACTCAACAAAGCTAAGCCCAATAAAATCAATTTGTTGCTCAATAGCAAATTCAATCATGCCCTTATCACGCATGGTTACTTGAGGAGTCTTTAAGTTTACATAAGGCACATTGATTCCCTTGCGACTTCCCAATTGACCAGCCGTTTCGGCTCTACAATGAATATCGCGCCCATTTATCCCTACCACTGTAAATCTTAATCTTCCATCATCAGCCATGACACAATCCCCTACAGAAAGATCATTGTGTAAATTGACATAATTCACGGGCATCTTTTCCACTCCCAAATAACCCTCATCAGTGGTCAATATAACAAGATCACCAACCCCAAATGTAGGTTCTACAGGTAAGGAATTAGTTCGTATTTTTCTTCCAGGTATATCCAAGAGGATGGGAACATTAGGAATAACTTTACGTACCATTGCTACTGCGCTTGCATGCCATTCCAGATTAGCATGCGAACCATTTAACCTTACAACGCTGAGCCCCTTTTCTCGCAAAGCGAGTAAAGAAGATTCATTAAGGCTAACCGGGCCAACTGTACACACTATTTTTGTATTTCTCATGAGCAACACCCAATTTAATTAATTACAGAATATTTCGTCAACGAGAGGTTTTCCGGCCCCATCAATAAGCGCAGCAACCACTTCTTGACGCATCAAATGATTAGGTGGCGCTTCACCACCTGACAAAATTTTTCGCATATCAGTACCACTTATGTGCGTTATTGAGTCACTGCTCATATGCGAACATGTATTTTCCGTAGCTATACAATCACACTTTTGACAATAAAATGGTCCCTTCAATCTCATAATCTCAATTCCAAGATCTCCATCAAACTGACGCGTTAGATTGTGAGCATCGTAGAGGCCATACCAATCTCCAACCCCAGCGTGATCGCGTCCTACAATAAAGTGAGTGCAACCATAGTTCCTTCTAATAATTGCATGAAACACAGCCTCTCTAGGACCAGCGTAACGCATCACCGTTGACAAACTACCTAAAAGCACTCTGTTGCTCGGCAAATAATTTTGTATTAATGCGTTATATCCCTTAATTATTGCAACAGGAGTATAGTCACCTGGCTTTTTACGACCAACAAGAGGCTGAACAAATAAGCCATCTGCATTTTCCAGCGCTATTCTTAACAAATATTCATGTGCTCGGTGCGGAACATTTCTTGTTTGAAATCCAACAACTCTCTTCCATCCACGCTCTTTAAATATTGACTTAGTCTGCAAAGGTGTTAGCTCGTTAGATATCCAAGAAAAATTGGGACTTTGTAGCATTTCAACACGTCCTCCCACAAATACTGGTTTTAGATTGAAGAAATAATTGACGCCAGGATGATCTAAACTATCCGTACCATATATTTTTTTGGCAGCCAATCTTCGATCGCATTGAAAGAGGTCACTTGGCCAAAACTTTGCGACGACTTCACCCCCAAAAATTAGATCAACAACAACAACATCCCCTCGGACAATAAGCTTTTCCATCTCAAAATCAATATCGAAAATTACTGGGATTGGAAATGGCTCCCCAGAGGGTAATCGCATCAAATCAACGACCGAATTGAACTCGACCTCATTCATAAAAGCGTTAAGAGGCGAAAATGCTCCAACGCAAATTTTTTCAATTTCTAAATACTGATCTTGATTTATGTTGATCGTGTGATTAACTGATTTTTTTTTATTCATAATTGCAATGTATTGTTCTAATCCTTAACCAAACTCCTGCCAAAACTGAAGTGAGAACGGAAGTGAGAACAAATGCTATAAAAATCTCTCCGCCTATAACTTGTGACGAATATGCAACACTCGCCAAAGCAATTCCTGGACCACCTCGACAATTCATGGTCACTCCGTAGTCTATAGCTAAATTCCAAGGCAATCTTACAAAACGCAGTGCAAAAACTACACTTAAAATTTTCACCAAAGAAGAGCAAATCAAAAAAAACAAGACAAGTTCCAAATTAAAGGAGCCTTTGAAGTCCATTTGGAACCCAACCAAAGCAAAATAAATAGGCACAAAAAACCAGAGAGAAATGTTATGTATATTATTTCTCACTATGTTGAACCTATCACTTAAGCGCCCCCCAATCACAATTCCTGCTATTAGTGCGGCCAAGATAATTTGAATATTCAACGCACTTGCAACTGCAACAAGGAATAAGCAAGCTAACAGCGCATATCCGATCAATGAAGTTTCCGGAGATGTTTTAAAAATAAATATACCTAATGGTTTTGAAATTTTAGGGAAAATTACAAGTGCAAAACTTATAAATAATGTAATTTTTATAAGTTCAGAATATAAAATATTTATATTGAAAGAATCATCACCAATCGGTGACACATTTAAACTAAGCGCCATTGCAACAACGAACCAAACAAAAATATCCTGCAACGCAGCCGCCATTAGCACATTTTTTGAGAATGCTTTCGAAGCAATCTCTAAGTCGATGAAAATTCTCGTCAGCACTGGTATTGAAGTTACTGCAGATGCTGCTCCAATAATCAACATAAAAGATATCGGATTAGATGACATATCATTTGCAATCCATTCGGATGCATACACACCAAAAAGGAATGGCAAAAATAAGCCGCCAACTATTAGAGTAATGCAAACCACTAGATCCTTCTTTGATATTTTTAACGGCAATTGAAAGCCCGCGGTAAACATCAAAAGAATTAACCCTACCCAATAAAAAGCTGAGATTATCAAATTTTGACCCTCAAACCCAGCGAAAATATCACTGAACAGAGAAGGTGCAATTTGACCGAAAAACGATGGCCCCAATATTACTCCAGCAAAAATTTCACCAACCACCCTTGGAAGACCCAATAGCAAAAAAATATGGCCAAATATTAGCGAGAATGAAAGAATTGAAACTAAAGATATCAGTAGCACTGATAAGTCATTCTCAGTCATGTTCAATTTCCAGATTAATCTTCATTTCAATTTATATAGAATTAAATTTTTGATTTCTGATTCGAAATCAACTGCTTTAAAAGCCTAACAGCACGTGAGGCACAGGTTGCACCATCATCAAATAGAAACTTTGATACATCTTTATCTTCAATGCTAGAAATGCTGCTACTAATGGCCTTAACTATCGCTTCAACATTGGGCTCCACTACTGGACCAAGCAACACCCGACCACCCACCTCAATTGGCTCAAGTCCATAGTCAGCCCAATTAGCGTTTATAATTTTTCTTGGGACATTTACTGAAATCACAGGCTTTCTTCTCAAAACAGCAAATTCAAAGCTTGCTCCAGAATAATCCCCCACCATAACACTAGCTGAATGAATTCCACCATCTCCATCTAGAGATGATTCAATTTTAAGATTTTTACAACTTGATTCAAGCTGAAAAAGTGATTTTAAAATTGGTGCATTTTCTAAAAAGAATATTGGGTGTGGGCGAACCGTGACCTTCCAACTATCATTCAATAATGCCGAAATCAATTCAATTCCGCACGCCTCCAGCAGGTTCCCTTCGCCCCAACTGGGCGCAATCAAAACATGCTTTCCTAAGGACTCATCAATTTGAGATGACCTAAGGATATCTAGCTTACCGTAACCAACCATGATGACTTTGCTTTCTGTTAACCGGTTTTTGCTTTTTATTCGATTAAATTCTTCTACGTGGTGTGGCCCAACGGCAAAAATATAGTTATAACCATTAAAAGCACCCTCAGGATAAATAACATGCAAGCTAGCAAATGAATGAGGCATATGCACAAATATATTGCTTGTGGTGGGAAATATATCTCGCGTTAATCCACTTGAAGCCGTCACAACCGCTTTTGATTTTATTTTGGCAGCCCTTTTCAAACTAACCCCAAAATATAAATTTACATCGAGTCCCGCATATGTATTTTCAATAAAGCGATGTGACTTATAGTTTCTATCGCAAATCGCAAGTGATACTGTCATGTTTTGATTTATACATTCTAGTAATGTCGAACGAATCCACACTTCATCAACTGAAGCCGAACATAAAAATAAAACATCTCTTCGATGTCTACCAAAAAAATTAAACATTTACTGTAATTAACACTTACCTTGCAATGTTAAGAATTTTTTGGAATACATCCTATCGAATTAATCAATTCGTTCGAATACAAAATGATCAAACCTGCGGTCCCTAGCAACCCAAGCATATTTCCGATCTGAAGCTATTTGTTTTATTGCCTTAGACTCATAATGATTATGTAAATAACTCCAGTGCCATCTCAAATCATGGTCATTTATGTACAAGGAAGGATCAATTTCCAACTTATGCTCTAAAAGTTTGAAGCCATTCATTTCAAAAGTTTTAATAACTGTAGCTGACTCTCTGAGCACCAGATAACTAAATTCATCCAACTGGGTTCTTAACATCACCCCCAATGTTGGTACTACGGATCTATGTATTACCAACATTCCGTTAGCATTGATTGAATCTTTTAATTGTTTCGCAAAACTATTTAAATCCTTTGCAAACATCAAACATGCTCGTGCAAATATTAAATCAAACTTTCTGCCCGTCTTTTCAAATAATCTATCACTATTAATGTTGTATTCTAGGACATCAAATCCATGAATTTTTCTAGCGTACTCTATTGTTTTTTTATTAATTTCGGTTAGCGTTACCTTACAACCTAACTTTTCAATCTCTTTAATGAAGTGACCATTACCACCCGAAATATCCAGCAAGTTTTTTCCAACCACATCAATGCCGAATGGCTTAATAAACTCTCCTACAAACCGTTCTCCCTCGGCTTTAGACCAATTTATATGTATATCCTCAATAAAATAATCATACATTTTCTCTTCACTTAACTCAGAAGACCTTTTTAAATCTCTAATCGGCATAAATTGGAGTGGGTAATTTTCTCTTTGAATGCTGGTTGCAGTTCCACATTTCTTACAGATCGCCCAAGTCCTTTTATAAGTCGTTATTGGAAGAATATCCTCGGCGTTACATTGCTCACAACTGTTATGTTTCATAGTTTTACTCCATTATTTGATTTATTCACATTAATAACTAACTAAAGATCTGCATCTTATTAAGAATATAGCTTCAACCTATAGACCGCTTTGTGCCCAGAGTAATTCTTCAAAGAATTGTCAGATATTTCAAAAATAAATGACTTGTAGATCACATCTTGCCTTACAGCGAATTCATTCGTTGTCTCTTGCGCCATAACTGCGTCACTAACTGTAACTGTCATATGATATTTTCCGTGTAGCAAAGATATTGAATCACGCGAAACTATTACATTATGAATTTGTTCAACTCGCAGGCTAACGACATCCAAAATATTTTCAATTACAGCTACACGCTTCCCAGTATCGTTCCAGAAAGTAATTAGATATCGTAAACAAAATTCGCCCGCCTTTAAAGCACGCAATGCTAATCTAATTTTAATGGGAGTGACCGTATTACTTATTGAAAAGTAAGTATCTGCCTTTTCATTGATCCAAACTCCCGCAATTATCACGTCTCCCCGTCCAGGCCAACGCGTCACTGTCTGACCGCTTTCCGACAAGACTTCGCTCCCCATCTCGGCTCCTACGTTTTCGATTTCAAGGCTCTTATCCTCAATATCATCAGTCTGCCAACTCAAGCGCTCCAAAAAGCTTTCATAACGCTTCGTGACTTCAAACGCCAGATCATCCATTACAACTTCACCTCGCTCAATCCAAACTGCTCGCTCACAATATCGATTCACCTGCGACAGTGAGTGCGACACCAGTAATAGCGTGGTACCGTTTGCGCACATTTTCTCCATACGCTGGGCGATCTTTTCTGACCAGTAAATATCTCCAGCTCCTAGGACCTCGTCGATGATAATCACATCAGCACTTTGCGCAGTAGCTACCGCGAACTCAGCTCGTACGCGCATACCAAGAGAAAGATTCTTGGTAGGTTGATAGAAATACTCTCCAAGTTCGGTGAACTCGCGAATTTCGTCAATCCTAGCTTGTAATTCCTTCGGCGGGAGTCCCAGATAACTAAGGTACTGACGCGCATTCTCCTCAGCCGATTGCTCAAAACTGAAACTAACTGCCCCAGGGAACAGACAGTAAACCGAACCATTAATGACGAGCTGCCCTGTAGTGGGCGGAAAATTACCCGCCAGCAACTTCAGAATTGTGGACTTACCGGCACCGTTTCGCCCGACCAATCCCACGCGCTCGCCCTTGCTAACGTTGAATCCAATGTCGGATAGGGCCTGGACGCCATGGCCTGCAGAAATCCTTGCCGGTAGCGTACCCCGCCAAATGAGCGAAGCAAGATATCTTACGGCATACCAAGGATGCCCAAAAAGAGGGTAGCGCTTGCTAACCCCTTCAACTCGGATGGCAACATCAGTTTTCACAGCAAATCCATCATGGCCATGCGAGCACGCCTGAACAACCATAAGCCCAACAGAAACATGGAAATCGACATGGTGGTACCCAGTACAATCTCAATCATGGGTGGCAATTGATTCAGGAGGATTAGATGCTGATTGGCTGAGACGTAGTAGTAAAGTGGGTTTAGGTATAGCAATGGCTTAATATTTTCTGGCACCATGTCTGGTGTGTAGGCGATTGGGGTAACAATCAGGACAGCGATCACGATGTACTGAATCAGAAAGCTAATGTCCCTCATAACCAAACCCAGCAGTGACAATAAGCATCCGATACCGACAGAAAATGCGAACTGCAGGATTGCCACCAACGGCACCAACAATAGGTGCCAGCTTGCCCGAGAAAAAACTGCATCTCCGAGTACGACGAACACCGTAGCCGGAAGTAGCACCAGGTATGACACAGCCACTGACTTGACGGGAATGAACTCTGAAGGGAAATTACTGAAAATAAGCTTCTGCTCTTTGCTGAGAGCCGTTGTAGAAGATGACATCGCCTGAGAAAAAGCAATGAATAATACTAAACCGGAGAAGACATTCAGAATATATTCAGAACGAGAAAAATTAGGCACGCGCACATCAAATACGACTGCATAAATCAGGCCGTAGAGCGAAAGCAGAAGCAAAGGCCCAATTACGATCCAGGCCATTCCAAGGACTGTACCTGCGTGCTGCACTCTAATTTCCACTTTGATCGAACGTAGCAGCAAACTCCGCTTAGTAAAAAAATTATTCAATAGCCTCACGAAAGTATCTCCCTAACAGCAGCGACGATCCGGTACTGATCAGTCGAAACTAAACTTGGACTCATCGGCAAACTGATTACCTGCCTAGCCAATTGCTTAGCGATTGGCGTGCAATCAGGACAACAAAGATGTTTATATGCCTCCTGTTCATTTAATGGTATCGGATAATGAACTACCGTTGGGATACCCTCGTCACTCAAACATTTTTGTAATTGCTCACGTTCTTTAACAAAGATGGTGTACTGAGCGTAAACGCTGGTTCGATCTGGTTTAATTTTGCAAAGCTTAATCTCATTATTTGATTCAAGATTTACAAGTAAATCACTGTAATTTTTTCCAATAATTTTTCTTTGCTCCACCTCCCAATCAAAGCGCTCTAATTTTGCTAAAACGATGGCGCACTGTATGGTGTCCATTCGTCCACCAACACCAATGCGAGTATGAACATACCTTTGACTCTGACCATGAACTCGAATTTCCCTCATTGCCTGAGCCAAAGCATCGTCATTGGTAAAGATCGCTCCGCCATCCCCATAACAACCCAAGGGCTTGCTTGGGAAAAAACTGGTGCAACCAATGGTGCTGAGGTTACAACTTTTTTTACCTTTATAAGTTGCGCCGAAACTTTGTGCTGCATCCTCAATCACTGGAATATTTCCATGTTTGGCAGCTATCGCATTAATAGCATCCATGTCAGCAGTTTGTCCATAAAGACTAACGGGCATGATTGCTTTTGTTTTCTCTGTAATTTTTGCTTCAATTAAGCTTGCATCAATATTGCAAGTGTCTGACTCAATATCAACAAAAATAGGTTTAGCCCCCAACAGAACAATAACCTCAGCAGTTGCTACAAATGTAAATGGCGTTGTAATAATTTCATCACCAGGCTTAATGCCTAATGCCATTAAGCTCATGAGTAGAGCTTCGGTACCGCTGGCCACTGTGATGCAATGCTTTGAACCTGTATATGCCGATAGCTTATCTTCAAGCTCTTTAACCTCAGGGCCCATGATGTATTGACCGTGCTCTAAAACAGCGTTAACACGCTTTTGAATCTGGGGCTTGAGGGCTTGGTACTGAGTCTTTAAATCAATGAAAGGTATGGTCATATTTTCTGAAGTGATTTTTATATTATCTTTATTTAAGATTGAATACTTAATTGACCGTCAACCAATTGATAAGTCTTTTCAGTATGGGGACAAACATACCGTCCATTACCTTTGATTGGCAAATCAATTTGATCGCCGTACTCACTCATCCAGCCAATCTGTTTTGCCGGTACGCCCACCATCAGCGCATAAGGTTTGACATCTTTATTAATGACGGCGCCCGCACCAACAAAAGCATATTCACCTATGGTGGTACCACATACGATGGTGCAATTAGCGCCAAGCGTAGCCCCTTTTTTAACTAACGTATCCCTATATTCATTTTTTCGTTCAATGAGTGAACGAGGGTTGTACACATTTGTGAATACCATACTTGGGCCACAAAACACGCCTTCTTCTAGGGTGACATTATCGTAAACACTGACATTATTTTGAATTTTGCACTTATCACCAATAACAACTTTATTGCCGACAAATACATTTTGACCTAGCGAGACACCTTTGCCGATTTTTGCTCCGCCACACACATGAGCAAAGTGCCAGACACGACTACCTTCTCCAATTTGAGCGCCCTTATCAACAATTGCGCTTGAATGAACAATGTAATTAATCGTAGTCAACTTAAGACTCCAACGGTAAAGATACTTTAACGCCATCTTTGGCAGATCGATACATGGCCACCAATAACTCCAGACTTTTTAGCCCTGAGCGCCCATCAGTTTCTGGCTCAGACTCGCCACGCATCACGTCAATCACGTTCTGGTAATAAAGTGGGTGACCGAATCCATACACACTGGTGGTTGCATAACTGGCAGTTTTAATCTCAGCATCTTCAGCACGAACATCAGCGAACTGCCATTCTTGAATTTCATTCACAGCCACACCACCAATACGAACTGTGCCTTTCTCACCCAAAATGGTGATACTACCTTCTAGATTTTTAGGGTATGTAAGCATACTCACATTGAGTGTTCCCATGGCACCACTTCGCCAGCGTATTGCAGCAACACCACTGTCCTCAGCCTCAATATTTCTGGCTTGCGTAGCCGTGAAAGCCATCACGCTCTCTACTGGTCCTATGATCCAATCAAGTAAATCAATATAGTGACTGGCTTGATTCATGAAAGCGCCACCATCAAACTCCCATGTCCCGCGCCAACCATTACCTTGATCATAGTAGTCTTGAGGACGGGTCCAAAACACATTGAGCGCAACGTTGTAAATACGGCCAAAGCGACCTTGATCAACTGCTTGCTTGAGTAACTGAAGAGTGGCATTACGTCTATTTTGCTTAACAACAAAAAGTCGAACAGCCGCTTCATCGCAAGCTTTAACCATCGCCAAAGCATCTGATAATCGAGTACCCATGGGCTTTTCTGTTAATACGTGCACCTTATGTTTCGCTGCAAGAATAGCTTGCTCGGGATGCAGTCCACTAGGCGTACAAAGAATAACCATATCCAGTTTCTCTTTATCTAGCATTTCCGCCATATGAATATAACCAGCAACTTTATATTGATCAGCGCTTTCTTTCAGCGCACTCGGATCAATGTCACACACAGCAACTAATTCAATATTTTGTGCATGCTGTTCAATTGAGCCAAAATGATTTTTAGAAATACGGCCACAACCAACCACGCCAACGCAAATTTTGCGACCATTGATAGTTGGATAGTGTTGAAGATTCATGATAATTATTCTTAAGATTTAAGGAAATTTAAAAACGGAATACTGTAAAGCCAATCTTTTTTGCTTCATGTCTATCGTAGAGTGACTTAATATCACCTAAAACCGGTTGATCACCCTTACATAATTGACGCAATTCCTGAAGTGTCTTGAGACGAAACTCTTCATGCCCAACCGCTACCACCAATGCATCAACTGGTTTATTTGAATCAATAAGATCAAGATCAATTCCGTACTCATGCTTCACTTCTGCTGGATCTGCCCATGGATCAGTGACAACAACCTTAACACCCCACTGCTGTAATTCTTTGATCAAATCGACCACTTTGCTATTTCTGATATCTGGGCAATTATCTTTGAATGTGACACCCATTACACCAACAGTACTTCGTGGCACATCAATTCCATTTTTAAGCATCAGGCGAATAACATTACGCGCCGCATAACGCGCCATATTGTCATTAATTCTTCTACCAGCCAAAATAACTTGTGGGTGATATCCAACCTCTTCAGCTTTGTGTGTCAAGTAATATGGGTCTACGCCAATACAGTGACCACCCACCATGCCAGGTCGAAACGGTAAAAAATTCCACTTACTACCAGCAGCCTCAAGAACCTCTAAAGTATCAATACCCAAACGATCAAAAATGACCGAAAGCTCATTCACAAAAGCGATGTTTAAATCACGCTGACTATTTTCAATCACCTTAGCAGCTTCCGCTACTTTTAGACTACTTGCCTTCCAGGTTCCAGCTTTAATGATGCTGCCATAAAGCTTATCAACTGCATCAGCAATTTCTGGTGTACTGCCACTGGTTATTTTTTTGATGGTGGTGAGGGTATTTACCTTGTCACCTGGATTAATCCGCTCTGGGCTGTAACCACAAAAGAAATCAATATTGAATTTTAATCCCGACTGTTGTTCCAAAATAGGAACACAAATTTCTTCAGTACAACCTGGGTAAACAGTTGACTCATAAATAACAATATCACCAGCCTTTAGAGAATTACCCACCATCTCTGATGCTTTGATTATTGGAGTTAAATCAGGTCGATTGACTGAGTCAATTGGTGTTGGAACCGTAATAATGTAAACACCGCATTCCTCAAGCTTAGCCTTATCGCTACTAAATTCAAGCTGACTAGCTTCTGACAAATCCTTGGATGTCACTTCAAGCGTACTATCTTTACCAGAAAGTAATTCTGCAACTCTTTTTTGATTGATGTCAAAACCAAGTACAGCGCGAGTTTTACCGAATTCAACAGCCAGCGGCAAGCCCACATAGCCCAATCCAATAATTGCAATTTTTTTATTTATGTTCATAGTCTAACGATTACTAATGATTACTCTCACCAATCTCTTCGGCACCAATTTCTTTACTAAGCGCCTCAATTTCCTCTTTAAGTTCTTGATACTCACGAAGCTTTATTTTTAAAAAAGCTCCTGTTAAAGCACTTTTTTGAGCAAGCCCCTGTGGAGTCAATAGATAAGCGTAAGACCATTTATTTTTATTATTCTTGAAGTTTTCAACCTTGACCGCCCCCTTTGAAACCAAAGCGTTCAAGCAATAATTAATACCGCCTAAACTCACACCCAGAGATTTTGATAGCTCACGCTGACTTAAGTGTGGATTAGCCTCCAAAAGTCTTAAAACCTTAAATTGTAATTCTGATGACATGATAATTAAGTCGACCACCTATTAAAAGATGATCTTATATTGATGAATAAGTATTAATGGATGAGTTAATAATTGATTTTCTTTGCTTTTGGCACGCTACCGCCCTACCCAAAAAGTAAGGCATAAAAAATGTGTATTTAATTCAATGACTTATGAATTTACTTTGGGTTTTTTCGATTGAGTTTTTTTAAGCGTTCAATTATGAACATTATAACTAATCTGGTGGGGAACTTATGAATATGAAGGTATTTGATTTAGGATTTTCTTAACTGAGACAACTCTAAGTGAAGCCTTTGAGTTGAACCCAGTACCTCAACTAATAACAAGGCTCTTGAAATACCATCAGGCAGGGTTTTAAGTTTTTCAAAAAACCCTACAAATCCTTTGAAGGGCCCCTCAGTAATTTCGAGCATCTCTCCAGAATTAAAAAGTTCATGTAATGGCTCTTCCTTGGCACAACGTTGCTTTAGACAATCAATTATTGGGTCAGGCAAAACAACTGGCTCCGATAACGCCCCAAATCTTAATAGCTGTGAAACACCTCGAGTTGAACGAATGGGGAACCAATTACTGCTGACGTCGGATAAGCGAATGAACAAATAACGAGAAAACAGAGGCTCTGTAGATAACTTAATTTTTCCCTGTTGCTTTTTTTGAACTTGGCAAGTTGGCAAAAAAACCTCGAAGCCCTGTGCTTGAAGGTTTTCAAGGGCCCTAAATTCTTCCCTTACCTTTGTATGGATGACATGCCATTTCATAAAAATTAAGCATTTCTCTAAAGTTACATTTTAACTTGGGCTTGAATTTGAAATAGTTTTTTTACTAAAAAGTAGCTCGAAACTAAATACCCATGATACTCGCCAACAATTGCTGATCAATTGATAAAACGCACGATCAGTCGCTCGAATATCAGATATCTCCTACAACACAATCAGATCTATCTTATCTTCAGTCCTGACTATCCTCTTTATTCGAGTTTTTCTTATTCAACTTTAATAAAGAGGATTATTAATGGGTATCCGCATGAAGTATTTTCCACATGAATCAGGAACTAATAGTGAACAAGCAGCAGCCATGAATGCCGCTCTTGTGACTGAGTTAGAAATGGATGCAAAGCCAGCATCCATGATCACCACAAAGAATCGTGCCTGCGAATTTTTCATCGAAAAAGCCAAACTCAAGAACCTAAACCCCATCACATGCATGAGCAGTCTTGGCCTTAATTCAAGCAAATCGATTCAGTTTTTTAATGGTGATCACAAACATGTTGAATTCTTGCGTTTACTTCATGCCATTACCATGATTGGTTATGACGTCAAAATTTCTTTAACACCTTCTGATTTTCCATTTGGCATCATAAAAGTAGATCCTTGCTGATTCAATGAAAATG
>JACCDY010042278.1_pt1 | contig 13444 bp, 9 predicted proteins | sample 7446391 | NCBI WGS metagenome assembly JACCDY01 (sample SAMN15323451, study PRJNA562643) | freshwater metagenome | isolation source: river surface water | place: USA:Blue River Watershed | collected 2017-08-18 | reverse complement strand
GGTAAGAGCGAAGCGGCTTACCCTGGGACCGCGGGCATCCTGCCCGCCCCAGAGCACCGCGCCAAAAGAGAAGCAGGAGGCAAGAGGCAGGCGGTAGGCGAATGATGGAACACCCTCACTTCTCACTCGGCACTTCTCACTCGGCACTTCTCACTCGGCACTTCTCACCAACCACCACGCTTCTGTTAGATGAATTCAAGCCCGCAAATTCATTCCATGGCCTTGATTCTGGCAGCCACTTCACCGGCGCGGCCTTCCTCGGTGCGGATGAAGATTTCCTGCAGCCCTTTCGATGACTGCATGACTGCCTTGAGACCGGCCGCTTCCTCGCGCTGAAGACGGATCGAACCGGTCCGCGAGTCGGCACCCAACGATTTACCACCGTAGGAACGGCCGATGATCACGCCCAGCACGCCGTCGATCGACTCGATCTTCTGCAAGCGGGCACGGCCTTCCTTGGATGTGCTCTGATGACGACCGCGGGAAGCCATCGCTTGGACCTTTAGACTTGGCCGATGCTCACGCCGGTTGTCCAACGACACCCGGAATCGGACCGTCATCTTCCGGACGGCCACCATCAGCCGCCTGCTTGGCATTTGGCTTCTGGTATTCATCGGGAACCGGCGGCGGCTTCGGTGTGGACGGCGGATTGCGCAGTTCGCCGAATTCAAGGATCTCGCGCACGTGATCGGCATCGAGCGTCTCATACTCGAGCAGCGCCTTGGCAAGGATTTCGACCTTGTCGCGATGCTTGGTGAGCACATCGGTCGCTCGTTCGAAAGCCTCATCGACGAAACGCTTGATCTCGGCATCGATCAGACGCGCGGTTTCCTCGCTGTAGTTGCGGCTACGGCTCATGTCGCGGGCCAGGAACACCGGGCTCTCGTCATCGCCGTATTCAACCATGCCGAGGCGGTCGCTCATCCCCCAGGCACAAACCATGGTGCGGGCCAGATTGGTCGCCATCCGGATGTCGCCGGCAGCACCGCTCGAAACGTCACTGGTGAAGAAGGATTCGGCAATCCGTCCGGCCACGGCCACAGCAAGATCATCGAGCGCCTCCTTGCGCTGTTTGCAGTAGCGGTCGCCCTCGGGCAGCCACATCGTCGATCCCAGTGAAGGACCACGCGGGATGATGGTCACCTTGTGCAGCGGCTGGGCGTTCTCAAGCTTGGCCAAAAGGATGGCATGGCCCGCTTCGTGCCAAGCGGTCGCCATCTTCTCTTTCTCCGACATCGCCAGACTGCGGCGCTCACGACCCCAACGCACCTTGTCGCGGGCCTCTTCCATCTCATCGATGGTCACCGCGTTGAGCCCGCGGCGGGCGGCAAGCAAGGCCGATTCGTTGACCAGGTTGGCCAACTCCGCACCGGAGAACCCCGGAGTGCCTTTGGCGATCTGCGAGAGATCCACCCCCGCGGCGAGTTTGATCTTCTTCACGTGCACCTTGAGGATTTCCTCGCGCCCCTTCACATCGGGCAAGGACACCGAGACCTGACGGTCGAAACGACCGGGACGCAGCAAGGCGGGATCGAGCACATCGGGACGGTTGGTGGCCGCGATGATGATGACTCCCTCCTGGGTGTCGAATCCGTCCATCTCGACCAGCAGCTGGTTGAGCGTTTGCTCGCGTTCGTCATGACCACCGCCCATGCCGTGACCACGGTGGCGACCAACCGCATCAATCTCATCGATGAAAATCAGGCAGGGAGCATGCTTCTTGCCCTGCTCGAACATGTCACGCACCCGTGAGGCACCGACACCTACGAACATCTCGACGAAATCGGAGCCGGAAATCGAGAAAAACGGGACATCCGCCTCGCCAGCAATGGCTCGAGCCAAAAGGGTCTTGCCCGTGCCCGGAGGGCCAACCATCAGCACCCCTTTCGGGATCGAACCGCCGAGTTTCTGGAACTTGCGCGGATCCTTGAGGAAATCGACGATCTCGAACAACTCTTCCTTGGCCTCCTGAATGCCCGCCACATCCTTGAAGGTGACCTTGTTGCGGTCCATCGTCAGCAGGCGCGCCTTGCTCTTTCCGAATGACATCGCCCCACGACCGGCAGACTTCATCTGCTGGCGGAACAGGAAGAACAGGATCGCAATGACCAGAATGAAGGGCAGGAAGGTGAACACCACATTCTTGAAGTAGTTCGTCTTGCGCTCGTAGTTGGCATTGTCCTTCACCAGGTCGCGAAGCTCCTCGGACTGAATCACCGAGGAAACCTCCACCCGGAACGGGATCGGCCCCATCTCCTTGCCGGTCTTGGGGTCGATTGGAGCGCGCTCGTTGAGCACCAACTCACGGGTGCCCAGGATGATCGCATCCCTCGAGTCCTGCCGGGTGAAAATCCGCAATGGAGTCTGGCTGTCATCCGCCCGCAGCGTCCCTCTTGCCTTGCTGCGCCGCAAGTCGGCCAGAGTCAGCATGTCGAGCTGAGTGTCATCGACATTCAGCTCCCCGTTGATGCGCTGGACCGGCACCTCATCGCCGAGGATCTCGCGGACCGCATCGCCCTGCATGTCGAGGTTGACCGTCACCCGGAACGACCGGCGCTCGGTTTTCGGCTCCTCGCCACTGGGAACCACCGGCTCCGGCTGCATCCAACCTTCGATGGTCGCATCGTAGGAGGAATCACTGGTGAAGACGTTGAGCGGCTTGTCCTTGTCGGTCAGGATGACCAAGCCCTGATCCCAAACCTTGCGGAAATCGGAATACTTGAGCTGTTTCTTCTGTCCAACCGCCATCGGGTTAAGGAAAGCCACAGCCAGGATGACCGAGGCGACCGAAAACAGGACAAACATGCGCCAGTTGAAGCCACCCGGTTCACCGTTCTGGCGGTTCTGGGGATTCTGGGAGTTCGGAGAGTTGGGGGAATCAGACATGGTGGATAAAAAAACCGGGCGCGCCCTGCGATGCCCCGCTGGCGAGGCATCCGCCGGAACGTCCGGGTGACAAGTCACGATACCCCACGGGACCGAAATGCAAACCCCTTTTTTCCCCGGCCTTGCGGCCCGGCCATGCCTCTGCTTAGAAGAAGCCGGTGAAGCCAACTCAGACGACCCAAGACCACAGCAACCGCCGCTGGTGGCGGTCGCGACTCCGTCGCTGGCTGCGCCTGGTCCCCGGTGTCGGCCGGATCCGCAGCCTGCGGCCGGGGTCCGATGCCCAGGTCGGCGCCTTGGTCGACACCTTCGTGGCTTTCGCCATGCTCGACGGCGATCTGAGCACGCTTGAGGCGGACCTGATCTTGGATCTGCTCCGCAGCGCCTACCCCGAAGTTGATCACGGCTGGATGCGCCGGCGGATGCAACGCGCGGTCCGCTACCCGCGCCCGCTCGCCAACATCGCCGCAGAGCTGCATGACAGCTATCACGACACCGACAAACTTTCGCTCGGACTGCAATTGTTCACCTTGGTCGATGCCGCCGGCCGCTCGGATCGCAACCGCGCCAGCTTCGAGGTGTTCATGCGCCGCCTCGGCCGCCCGGAATACGGTTCGGCCATCATTCGTGAAATGCGCGGTGACGACGAGTCCAGCAGCAGCACCCCACCGCCATTCGAACGCATCATTTTCGGTGGCGACCAGGCGGACATCCAACTGCCGGATGCCGCCAACGGCCATGAATTCCGCGTTTACCGCACCGGTGATCTGATCCTGGTCCGCAATACCGGCAGCAAGCCGCTCTGGAATCGTGGCCGACTGGTCGAAACCGGCTCATTCCTGCGGATGCGCGAACGCCAACCGCTGGTCGTCCCCGGCTGGAATCTCCGCCACGAAGACCTCGTCTTCTTCCTCGATGTGAAACTGACCGGCAACGCACCGGTGATCTTCCTAGAACCGGGCAGCAGCGGCATGAAGGCCGAACGCACACCGACCCGCCAAAGCCAGTTGAAGATCCGCTTCGGCCCGGTCGCCGATATCGAAGCCCTCAAGGATACCCGGCTGCGGATCGGCGACGGCACCCCTCTGGTCAAGGGCCAGCAAGTCCAGTGCGCCCACCACGATCGCCTTGCCGACGACACCGGTTTCCAGCTGTCGATCAACGAACTGCGGCGGATCGCCACCCAATCCGGTCGCCGCTTCCGACTGACCAACGAGCGCCAAAGTTACCTGGTATCGAACGATCCGGCGGAACTCAGTCGCGGCGACCTGCTGATCGGCCGCAATCTGGCACCCAAGGCGGTATTGTTCATCCGCTACGACGCGGTGAAGGCCGTCGGCACGCTCGAAATCCGCGACAGCCACGGACCGATCGATGTCGATGGCACTCCGGTGCGCCAATCGGCCACCCTCCACGATGGCTCACTGATCCGCTTGTCCGGCCGCCAGGCGGTCCGTTGCCGCTTCAGTGAAGGGTTTCTCGACGAAGAGCGCACGCTCATCGAATCCCTGCGGGTGGAAAACCTCACCCACGATTTCGGCCCGGGATCGCGTGCACTCGATCACATCGACTTCGAAGTGCGGCGCGGTGAGATGCTCTGCATCATCGGTCCCAGCGGCAGCGGCAAAAGCACGCTGCTCAATGTGATGTCCGGCCAGAAGGAAGCCACTCGCGGGCGGGTTCGCCTCAACGGCCATTCACTCTACCACAACCGCCGCCGCTTGGTCCCCTTCATCGCCTACATGCCGCAGGAAGAGGCACTCAACCCTCAACTCACGGTGCGCGAGCACCTGCGGCACGCCAGCACGATCCGCAGGCCGTCGTTGTCATTCGCGGAACACGAACGACGGGTCGACAGCATCCTCGCCGAACTCGGACTGCAATCGATCGCCAGCAGACGCGTCGGTTCCCCGGGCGAAAAAACACTGTCGGGAGGCGAACGCAGCCGTTTGAACCTCGGCTTGGACCTCGGCAGCCGCGCCGAGGTGTTCCTGTTCGACGAACCGATCTCCGGGCTGTCGTCGAAAGACTCGGAACACGTCGCCGAAACCCTGCGCTCGCTGGCTCAGGAAAAGATCGTCATCGCCTCGCTGCACCGGCCCGGTCCGCAAGTACTCAAGCTTTTCGACAAGGTGCTGCTGCTCGACAGCGGTGGACGCATGGCCTTCTTCGGTTCACCGGCAGCGATGGTGGAATATTTCCGCACTGCCTGTGACGAACTGAACATCAACCACCCGGCCGCCCAATCGAAAGCTCCGCTCGGCGCGGACTTCGTCTTCGATGTGCTGGAAACCCCGCTGAGCGCGATCAGCAGCGGCAACAGCGGCACCGCCAGACGCTTCCCGTCGACATTCTGGCAGGAGCGCTTCGAAAGCACCGCGCTGATGGACGCGCTGCAATCGAAGACGGTGCCACCGATCAGCCGCATCCACCAGGGAGAACAGGGCAAACTGCGGGTGCCGACAAGCCCCGGCCGCAGGTTCCACTCGTTGTTCGGTGTCTTCGCCACCCATTTCATGCGCTCGCTGTTCTCGAAGTTCCGCAACCGCGGAACCATCTACAGCACCTGTCTGGAAGCACCGGTTCTCGCCGCACTGGTCGCGATCACTCTGCGCTCATCGCCGCAAGGTTCCTATGAATTCTCCTCTGCCCTGCACATCCCGGCTTACATCTTCCTCAGCGCTACAGTCGCGATGTTCCTCGGCCTGACCAACTCGGCCACCGAGATCCTGCGCGACCGTGCGATCCTCCGCCGCGAACGCAACTGCCACCCGGGTGCCTTCTCCTACGTCATCTCGAAATTCCTTGCACTCGCCCTGCTCGGCTCACTGCAATGCGCTTGCTACCTGATCGTCGGCAACCATTTCCTGGAAATCGAAGGAATGCTGATCAACCACTGGGCCTGGATGAGCCTGACCGCTTGGACCGGCACCGCGATGGCGCTGGTCGTCTCGTCCATCGTCAAATCCGAGCGCGCCGCACTCACCGCCGTGCCGCTGCTGCTGGTCCCCCAGATGCTGCTTGCCGGCGCCTTGGTCCCCTACCGCGAGATGAACCGTGGATTGTTCAAGAATGCCGCCGACATCCGCGAAAGCGGTGGCATCCCGGTGCCGGCCTACATCATGCCGCTGCGCTACGCCTATGAAGGGATGATCGTCACCCAGGCCGTCCGCAACCCGTTTGAAGTCGAACGCATCCGCCTGCAACGGCGGATCGAACGCGTCCGCGAAATGGATGAGGAACTGGCCGGCGACATGCTTGAACGCTTCGATCTGGTCAAAGACGGGCTGCGCCGCTTGCTCGCATCCGGCGCATCGACAATCGATGAGGCACAGTTGCGCGCCAGCCAAATCCGCGAAGCCGCAACCAAAGGCACCCGTATCGAACTGGAAAGCCTCACCGTGTGGCCCGAGGATCACAAGGACGCCCGCCCGACTTCCGACTTCTTCGTCAATGAACGAATCGACCTGATGGTCCGCGAAGCCGAAACGTTCCGCAACGACTACCGCAACAAGACACACCGCAACGTACACCTGGCGCTGCGCAAGCCACTGCCATGGACCGGCAACATGGATCCCGAGGATGGCGGCAACCCGGAGCCCGAAGGCACGGTGGATACGCTGCGCTACTGCGCGGCCTGGCTGACCTTGTTGATCAGCGGCTGCCTGTTGCTGTCGATCGCAACGATCTCACGCAAGAACCGGATGACCCGCTGATCAGCAGCAGCCACCGGCCAGCGAGCAAGCGGCGGGCTTGGCCACTTCCTCAGCGCATGGCGATGCCGGAAGATCCTCGTTGAGCGCAGGCGCCTGGATCGAACGGTCGGGCATCAAGGTTTCGAGTCCGAGTTTCTTGAGCAGTGCCAGATCCTTCTCAGCGGCCGGATTGTCGGCAGTGAGCAGCTTTTCGCCGTAAAAAATCGAGTTGGCGCCGGCAAAGAAACAAAGCGCCTGGATTTCATCGGAAAGACGCGTGCGACCGGCGGACAAGCGCACCTTGGCACCGGGCACGGCAATCCGGGCGCAGGCGATCATCCGGACCAGATCGAAGGGATCGACCTGCGGGTTTTCAGCCAGCGGAGTGCCGGGCTGCGGCATCAGCGAGTTGATCGGCACGCTTTCGGGTTGCGGGTTGAAACTTGAAATCACCTCAAGCAGGCGCAGGCGGTCGGTGATCGTCTCGCTGAGACCGAGAATGCCACCGCAGCAGACGGAGATGCCGGCATCCTGGATGTTGCGGATCGTGCGCAGACGATCGGCATAGGTGTGGGTGGTGACGATGTTCGGATAATGCTCCGGCGAGGTGTCCAGATTGTGGTTGTAGGCGGTCACGCCGGCGTCGCGCAGTTGGGCGGCTTCTTCAGGCCCCACCTCACCCAGCGTCACGCAGACTTCGAGGTTCAGTGATGCGACGTCGCGCACGATGTCGAGCACCTGCTCAAATTGCGGCGTGCCACCGCGGACACCCTTCCATGCCGCACCCATGCAGAAACGGGTCGATCCGGTCTCCTTGGCCGCCCGCGCGTGGCTCATCACCTCTTCGCGGTCGAGCAGTGCCTGCTTCTCCAGTTCGGTCTTGTAGTGCGCCGACTGCGAACAATAGGCGCAGTCCTCGGAGCAACCGCCGGTCTTGATCGACAACAAGGTGCACAGCTGGATCTTTCCTTCCGGCCAGTATTGGTCGTGGACCGCGCGGGCACGCTTCAAGAGCTCGAAAAAGGGCAGCGAATAGAGTTCCTGGAGTTCAGCTAGCGTCATGACGGGGGCGAGGATTGGTGCTTTGTTCCTGCAAAACAAGGCATTTGAAAAGGAGATAGCAAGAAGTGAGAAGCGAAAAGCCGGTCAGGACAGGTCCGTCATTCGGAATCAACGACTCCAGGAACCCCTCGCGACCGGCAATTTGCCATCACCGACGGAGACGTAGTTCGTCGGCCCTTTGACACCCCGCAAGGGCACGTTGAGCGCCTTTTTCCACACCGCACTCATGCTTTCCCCGGTGTGGCACCCCCAACTGGTGCACAATGCCTGCTCGTGGAAGATCGACGACCGGATCCTCACCAGGTCGTTCTGATGCAACCAGGCGGTCGATGATGCGATGATCTCACTACCGTATTCGAACATGAAGGCATAGCGGTTGGAATGCCCGAAGTAGTCGAAGCTCGTCACCGAGCGTGCCGGCAGCCGGTTGAGCGCTGCGATGAACTCATCGCCGGTGGAGAACCAGACCAGCTTCGCCCGACGCTTGGTTGCCAATTCGCTGATCCAGTCGACATACGGCTTGCCATCCTCGATGCCACGCACGGTATACGCCGGACGAAACACCAACCAGATCACCCCATCATCCGCCTCAGGGCCACTGCGGATCTGATCGATGCGCACGGTGGCCGCCCGGATGAAGTTCGCCCACCAGCGGTCGTGACGGTCCTTCTGTGTCCGGTAATCCTCCCACTTCCTGAGCGCAGGACCACCGGAAACCACGACATGATCCGCGGTCGCACAGGAAGCCAACAGCCACCACGCGAACAACAACCGGAACAGGAAGCGCGACATGGTGGGTGTGACTGGAAGATCAGCGGCAGCTGGGATCAGGCGTCAACAGCAACACCCGAACCATTCTGAATGATCTCGAAGAAACTCTGCGGATCGAGCGAGGCACCACCGATCAGCGCGCCGTCGATGTCCGGGCAGGCCATCAGTTCGGCGGCATTGCCGGGCTTCACGGAACCACCGTATTGGATGCGCACCTTGGAAGCGACGTCCTCGCCGTAGATCTCGGCCACCAACGAGCGCACGAAGGCATGGGCCTCCTGTGCCTGCTCGGAAGTCGCAGTCACCCCGGTGCCGATCGCCCACACCGGCTCATAGGCAATCACGGTGTCGAGCATGTCCTTCTCGGAAAGCCCCTTGAGCCCGTCGGTCACCTGTGTGCGCAGCACCGACTCCAACTTGCCGGACTCACGCTCGGCAAGTGTTTCACCGATGCAGAAGATCGGCTTCAGGTTCGCCTCGCGCGCCTTTTTCAGCTTGGCGTTGATCACCTCGTCGGTCTCGCCGTAGATCGAGCGTCGCTCGCTGTGACCGATGATCACGTAGTGAACGAAATACTCACGCAGCATCAGCACGCTGACTTCACCGGTGTAGGCACCGGAATCGAATTGCGAGCAGTTCTGCGCCGCGATCTGGATCGATTGGGCACACTGCTCGGCACCCGGGCCACGCAGCAACTCGGACAACTTGGGCAGCGAGATGAATGGCGGGGCAATGACCATGTCGGCGGGCAGGTCCTGGCTGCGGATACGGGAAAGGAATCCCTTCACGAAGTCCTCAGTCTCCTGAGCTCCCTTGTTCATCTTCCAGTTGGCGGCGAAAATCGGCTTGCGGTTCATGGTGCGTTTCGTGGGGTTGGGATTGGGGAAAGATCGGATCACTTGTCGTTGAGAGCGGCTACACCCGGAAGCACCTTGCCTTCGAGGAATTCGAGGCTGGCACCACCGCCGGTCGAGCAATGGGTGACGAGACCGGCCACGCCGAACTTCTTGGCTGCAGTCGCGGTGTCACCACCACCGACCACGGTAATCGCGCCGGCCTTGGTGGCTGCGGCCATGGCTTCCGCCATCGCCTTGGTGCCGCCACAGAAGGCATCGAATTCAAACACGCCCGGAGGGCCGTTCCAGATGATCGTCTTCGAAGCGGCGATCACCGCAGCAAACTTCTCGCGGGTCTTCGGACCTCCGTCTAGACCTTGGGTACCGGGCTCGATCCGGTCGGTCGCGGCACCGACGGTGGCATCGGGTGCAAAGCGATCGGCGGTGATGAAGTCAACCGGCAGGTGGATGTTCACCCCCTTGGCCTTGGCCTTCTCCAGCAACTCGGGAACAATCTTGGCGCCTTCCTGATCGAACAGGCTGTCGCCGATCTCCATGCCGTTCATGATTTTGAGGAACGTGTAGGCCATGCCGCCGCCGACGATGATGTCGTCGGCCTTGTCGAGCAGGTTGTTGATGAGCGGGATCTTGTCGGCGATCTTGGCACCGCCGAGGATGGCGAGCAAGGGACGCTCGGGATGCTCGAGCACGGCGTCGAAAGCCTTGATTTCGGCTTCCATCAGGAAACCGGCGGCCTTGACCGGAAGGTCCACGCCGACCATCGAGCTGTGGGCGCGGTGCGCGGTGCCGAAAGCGTCGTTGATGAAGACATCACCCAGCTTGGTCAGGCTGGCACGGAAGGCTGCCACCTTGTCGGGATCCGCCTTGATCGAGGTGCCATCGGCCTGCTTCGCCTTGCCTTCCTCCTCCAGGTGGAAGCGCAGGTTCTCAAGCAGGACCACTTCACCCGCTTGCAGCGCGGCACAAGCGGCCTCGATCTCGGGACCCACGCAGTCGGCAAGGAATTTCACCGGCTTGCCAAGCAGCTTCGCGAGCTCATCAGCCACCGGCTTGAGCGAGAACTTCTCGACCCGCTGACCGTCCGGACGACCGAGGTGCGACATCAATACGACCGAAGCACCTTGCTCGAGAGCATATTGAATCGTCGGCAGGGCGGCGACGATGCGCTGGTTGTTGGTGATGGCCCCCGTGGTCTTGTCCTGAGGGACGTTGAAATCAACACGGATGAGGGCACGCTTGCCGGAAAGATCGATATCGCGGATGGATGACTTGGCCATGGGGCGGAAATCCCGCCCTAGACCCGGACGGGTGTCAAGTCATGCGTCGTTCAAAACAACCCGGATTCTGCGGAATATTGCGCCGATTCAGCCTTGGCCGAGATTCTGGCGCACCCGACCGAGAACTTCCTCGTAGGCTTCCATCACGTTGCCGAGGTCGCGACGGAAACGGTCCTTGTCCATCTTCTCACCGGTTTTCAGATCCCACAGGCGGCATCCGTCCGGGCTGATCTCATCCGCCAGCACGATCTTCGACGGATCGACCGCCAGACGGCCGAACTCGAGTTTGAAGTCGACCAGCTTGAGTCCGCACTGGCCGAAGAAGTCGCTGAGGACACGATTCACCTTGAGCGCCGATGCGCGCAGATGGGCGAGGTCTTCCGGCGAAGCGAGCTTCATCTCGCGGATGTAATCATCGTTGATCAAGGGATCGCCGAGCGCGTCGCTCTTGTAGGAGAACTCGATCACCGGCTGGCTGAACACATGGCCCTCGGCCATCCCGGTGCGCTTGCAGAAGCTACCGGCCGCCACATTGCGCACGATCACCTCGACCATCAGGATCTCCACCTTGTGCACCTCGACATTGGTCTCGTCGAGGGTGCGGATCATGTGGGTCTGGACCCCTTCCTTCTCAAGCAAGCCGAAGATCAGGTTGCTGATCGTGTTGTTGAGGCGGCCCTTGTTGGCGAACTGCGCCTTCTTCTCCCCGTTGAAGGCGGTGGCATCGTCCTTGAACTCCATCCGCAGCACGTTCGGATCTTCGGTCGCCCAGAGACGCTTGGCCTTGCCTTCGTAAAGTGGTTCCATGGCTGTTTCCTAGGAGGCCCGGTGCCATGGGTCAAGCGGTCTCGGCGGCGGCCCGCAGATTTGAAGCCCGGCACTCACCCGCGCTGGCGGTGGGCATGACGCTCGGCCATTTCCCAAGCGCACTCCGGAACCAGCTGGCGCCACCGCGGGTCGCCCTTGGCGATCAGCCGCAACACGTCGCGGCCGGTGAATTCCAGCAGCGATTCGTCTCCGCAGACGACCTCCTGGATGTGCCCGTTTTCAAGGAAGTGCTGATACAGGTGCAGGCAATTCTCGGGCGCTTGGAAGGTTTTCGCGGTGACCAACTCGCCGCTGCGGCGGTTCTTCCACGGGAACACCTGCAGGCTGACCCCCTGCTTGAACAAGCGGCCGAACGATTCCAGCAGACCGCCGGCCAGGTTGCCATACCACTTCTGTTTGAACAACTCGTTGAGCAACCCGATGCTGAGAATGATGCCGACCGGCTTGCGTGTGCAGCGGTTGAGGAAGGCGGAAATCCGGTGGAATTCGGCGCAACTCGACACCAGCACCGTCTTGCCCAGCGCCTGCAGAGCGTCGGCACGGTCAAGAAAATCACCCAGATCGAGTTCAGCCTCACCACGCAGCAGGTTGGCCATCGAGATCTCGCACAATTCGACCACAGTCCGGCACTCGGCGCAGTTTTCCAGATCCCGGCAGTTCGGGCAGTCGAGCAGCGCGCAAAAACTCCGCCGCGACTGTTCGAGCATCGACAAGTGCAGGTTGAGCACCGGATCAAAACTACCCCGCAGCAACAACACCGGTTTCTTGTAGAGCGCGTCGGCGGGTTCAACCACCTCCCCGCTCGGCAGCAGCATCGCCGCGTCGGTCAGACCGCTCTGCACCAGTTGCAATGCGCAGATGCGGTTGTCAAAATCCTCGTAGCCGTGGCCGGTGAACTTGAGCATCGTCACCTCGATGCGCTCACGCGTCAGGTTGTCGAGCAGCGACTCGATGAACTCGCGCAGGTTGCTGCGCTTGCGGAAGATCGAATGGATGAGGTTCAGCCCAACCACGCCGAGCGCCTCCATCTGGTCGATCGTCCGGTGGTCGAGCAACCGCACGTGCAGGATCACTTCGGACGGCGGCGCCTGCGGTTTTTTCTGGAAGCGCACCCCCAACCAGCCATGGCACTCGCCCGAATCCCGGTATCCGCGGGCCCGCACGGTGTTGCAGAACGAGAAGAAACGGGTGTCCTTGCCCCGTTGCTCGCCCAAGCGCTCGAGCAGGATGCCGTATTCGTGACGCAGCATCTGGTTGAGCCGCTCGTCGGATACATAGCGGTCGGTTTTGCCATAAATGGCATCACTCATCACCATGTCGTAAGCCGAGATCGACTTCGCGACCATGCCTGCCGTGCCGGAGACGCGGAAGAACCAGTTGGCGGTCTCCTGCCCTGCTCCGATTTCAGCGAAGGTGCCGTAGATCGTCGGATCGAGGTTCAACTCGAGCGCCTTGTCATACGAGGAAAGCATGGCCGAAGATGGCTGGGAATCGGTCATCTGCAATCGAAAGCTCAACCGTTCCTGCGCTCCGGCAGTGTCGACCCGTTGGACGCCGGCACCACCAGCGGCGGCAAGGAATCGTCAGGCCCCGGAATCCGCAACATCAACGCACAACAGGGGCAGACGGCGCCTTTGCCGTCGTGATCCATCGGCAATCGGAACACCAGACGACAGTCGGGACACACGTAACCACTCCAGCGGCGGCGGGGACGGGACGACTCGGACACGAGCGGGATCCTGCTGGAATCCCCGCCACCCTGCAAGCACGGCTTCCGGCCGAGTCCGCCATTTCCGAGGACTGGACTTGAATCCGGCAGCAATCAGCCGCACAAACGCGCGACATGAGCGCTGACTTCGACCGCATCATCACCCGCCGCGGCACCGGCTGCATCAAATACGACCGCCGTCCGGAACTCGATCCGTTCTGGGTGGCGGACATGGATTTCGCCTCCGCCCCCTGCATCCTTGATGCCCTGCATCGTCGGGTCGATCACGGCGTTTTCGGATACGCACAGGCACATGATGGCCTCAATCAAGCGGTGCTCAGCTACCTCAAGACCCGCCGC
>JACCDY010322578.1_pt1 | contig 13452 bp, 4 predicted proteins | sample 7446391 | NCBI WGS metagenome assembly JACCDY01 (sample SAMN15323451, study PRJNA562643) | freshwater metagenome | isolation source: river surface water | place: USA:Blue River Watershed | collected 2017-08-18 | reverse complement strand
ACATTTTTTCAACAAAGATATAGTCAAACTGGTATTAATTTTGATACTTATATAATTCAAAAATACTCAACAAATATTTACACAGACTGTTTAAATGATTTTATTCAAATATTTGGCAATACTGGAAATTTAATTTATTTTGATTATTCAAATATTTTAGTAAATAAAATTAACAATAATATTGAACAAATTAATATTAAAACTGATGGAATAAAAAATTTTATGGAAAAAATATTTCAAAATTCAACTAATATTGATGAAACAAATACAAATTTAAGACTATATTATGATTTATTAAATTTAAGTAGTGATATATTTATTTATAATTCTAATAAAAATATATTTAGTTTGAATAATTCTTTTTATATAGATTACAATAATCTAATTAATAATTTTATTACAGAGTATAACACAATGTTATTTTCACTTTATGATAAGAGTATTGTAAATAAAACAATTAGTTCTAATTTCTTATCTGATGTTTCTCTTCAAAAACAATATGACAATATTAGAAATGTTATTTTCAATAATTCAATATATATTATACAAAACAATATTTATGCTAATCTATTAAAATCATCAAATTCTGGTACCTTACAAGTCTTCTTTACTGATAATGTTATAATAAATATACTTATTAATTCTGTACAATTTTTTTATACAATTACATCACCAACTGACAGTTATTTTAATACATTTTATAATAAAAGATGTATACCAATTGAAAATATAACAAAATTAGAAAATATTATTAATCCAAAATTAAATAGTGATTTAAACCCTATTACTAATTTAATATATTTTTATTCAAATTATTCAAATAGAAACATTATAAATAGTGTTTATTTTGAAAAAGATCTTAATCGAATTATTTATTTGTTATGTACAACACAGGCTATTCAATTATCAGGAAATCAAAATAAAAGTATTCAGTTTCTTAAAAAGAATACACTTTATAATATTGTTAAAGTATATAAATATAACAATACCGGATTAAAAATTTATCTTGATAATACAGCATTATATCAGGATATTGATATTTTCCAATTATTTAATTATCAAAATTGGTCTGATTCACAAACATTTTTACAAAATAAATGGTTAAATAAAATTATTGAAAACATTGATACAGATTATACTAAAACAAATTCATATTATTATTATTATTACACTTTTAGAGATTTTACAATAAAAAATTTATCCCAAATAGTTAATTTTATATTAAAAGATGGAACACCTGTAATTGATTATTTTAATAATGTAGAAAATATAAACGAATTACATGATTTAATTTTTGAACTTGTGACATTAAATGATAACTTTAGTCCAAATAATATCTATTTCAGTATTATTAATTTTAAAAATGATATTAATGCATTATGTTATTTAACAATTGATACTGATTATATTAAAAAGAAAATAATTGTTTTCTTATATTTTAATTATTTGGTATACGTGCATATTCATAGATTATTAATTGAATACTTTACTTATAATAAAGAATTATACCTAGAATATAATATAGATGGAGAAATTATAACATTTCCCTTAGAAGATGTTATTTCTGATATAAATAATAAATTAATTATTGATTATTATATTACAGAATCCTATAAAATTAATGATATCAATATAAATAATTTAAATTATCAATTACCAACAAATTACACAAACAAATTAGAAATTGATTTTTTATTACAAATCACAAAATCTTCAGTAGATCTTGGAGGCAGTTTACTAATTTTGATACAAAAATATGTAAGTTCTTATGATATACAAATTGGTTCTTCTGACTTTGAAACAAGTACAACAATAACAACAAATACATTTAATTCAACATTAAGTAATTTAATTCAGAGAATCAATATAGTTTTTAATAATGACATTACAGTTCAAAATTCTACATCTACAAAATTAACTAAAAGTGCTATTAACTATCTTGATATATTTATGGAAAATATTATTTATGATCTTAATAATATTATTGACAATACATCTAATCCTGCTTCCACATTTATAAATAATAACTTGATATATTTTAAAAATACTGATATCTCAAATATTAACTTGACATTTAATCTAATATGTAATTTACTTAAAAACTTTAATATAACATATGATGGATTAACAGATGATGTAAATATTATTATTGGAAATTTAAGATTAGGAACCAGATATATTAATGATGTACTTGAAAACTTTAAAGGAATTACTTCAAACTTTAATATTTCACTTGATTTAATTAAATATGTTAATAAGTTTGAAGAAGAAACTAAATTTTATAATGATACGTTATATACCAACTTTTTAGCTAGAGCTAATAATATTAGATTTTTAACGTATATTTCAAGTGAATTAGATAACCTTTCAATTTCAGTTCCAAATGATTATGATTTTGCTATTGGTAATATTGATTTTGGTAAATTGTTTCCTAACTTTTTTACAAAATATTATTCTTATAATTACAACTATTATAATTTTGATAATAATTATGAAGTTATATTTCCAAAAATAAATGAATATTTTACTAATATAATTAATAACTCACAATCAATTATCAATATCAAAAATTATGATTTGGATTTGTATAAATATCTTTTTAACTCAATAAATTATGCTATTTATTCAACAAATTATTATAGTACTAATAAAAATAATCCTAATTCATATATTAATATATTTAATAAATTAATTGAACTATTTAAAAAATTTAATTTTGAATTTAAAATAAATAAAAAAGGTATTTCTAATACTAAAAATCTAGAATTACAAAATATATTTAATAAAAATGTGGAATTTAATAATTATGAAAGTATGTATAACTATTTAGTGTCGCTTTATTATTATATTTTATTATCTAACTCTATTTCAACAGATAAGACAAAATCAAATTATAATTTGGTAAATTTCTTTAATTCAATTCAAATATTCCAAAATTATAATATGATATTTAAAGATAATTTTATTAATTATGTATTTAGAGTTCAGATAACTATTAACTTAATTATTAATATTGTACAAAATAAACTTGGTTTAACATTAATTTATAATGAAAGTATTTTTAATAAAATTATTTTAGATATTATTGATAGCATTGCTGATCCAGTAAATATTAATAATTTTATAAAATCTTATTATGTTAATACAAACAATGTAACAGATTCACAAAAACTTATTTATCAAGTTATTGTTACAATTCTTGAATATGACCAGTTTATTGAATTATTTGCTTTAAGTGTAAGAGATTTGGTTTATTATACTAATAACTTGAGTGTTCAACAAAATATACAAAATACATGGGAAAAATATTTCAAAAATGCATCATTTAGTTATTTTAGAATTTCTTATTATGATTATACTGTACGTACATATAAATTAAACATTGATGATTTTACATCTATTATATATGAATATTTATCCTATTATTATAATATATTTAGAGTAAAATATTTATCAATCACTACCAAAAATCTAACTGAATACTTATTGGGTACTTTTAGATTTAAACAAAATAATATTATAACTAATCTTGATATCAATATTGTGGAAACAATTATATTTGGTAATCCAATATCAAGTCCTACTGATTCTGATTATAATCGTGTATATAATATTGTTAATACAGTTTTGGAAATATTAGCTGATTCTGAATGGAATATGATAACATTTAATTATATTGATAATGTTAATAAGCCTTATATTGATTTACAAATTACTTTTTTTAATTACTATTTATCATTTATTGACTATATTAATACATTCCAAATTATTAATATTAATTCCAATAATTATAATTATAATGACTTTATTAACTCAAATAATAAACTATTAATATTATACAGAATCATGATATTAGTTATTTGCTCACAATATTTAGATAATGAAGAATATATAAACATGGTTCAATATATATTAACTTATTGTAATAACTATGTTTTTAATGGAAAAAAAATTAATACAATCGATATGAAAACAAATATTGTTTCCTATTTTGACTATATTAATCAAAATATAATACCCAATAATTTAATTAACAATTATTATAAACAAGTCCAAAATAATTCTGTTATTGACATATTTAATTATAAAATTTACTTTTTTAATGACCCTGTTAGTAATTTTGATAATTTTACAGTTTCTATCTATAATAAATATATTAATGAACTTAAATTTGATAGTGAAACAGAAATTGGTAAATTATTTATTAACAATACAATTTTAAATATTATAAATAATTATAGTGGAGGTATATATAAAACTACTCTTGAAGATAGTATACAGGGAGCATACGTAATTGATGTTTTTAAATATACAATTGATAATATTTCAATTAATCTCGATACATATAAAGAAATTTTGGGAGGAGAAACTTCATCAATAGATAGTATATTTATATCAACAAAAAATATATTACAACTTTTTAATGGAACATCATATGAAATTGGAAAAAAACTTGTAACCATATTTACATTAATTTATAGACAAATTAGTGCAACAATTAAAAATAACGATATCATTGTAATATTGTTTTATTACAATTGCTTTATCACTTGGATTTCAACTCACTGTAATGATTATGAAGGAAATATTCAAACTATAATTTATAATTTTAGTAATTTAATTAACGAATATATTATTGCATATTTACAAATTATTAATAATTTAAATAATACTAATGATACTAATGACATTAAAAATAAAAAATATAATATATACAATCTTGATGTATTAAATAAATTTTTTGATGGTCTTAATAAAATAATGTTTGCAGTATATGATAATGTAGAATTTATTGATGAGTGTTATAAATTTTTTAATAGTTTAGTTTTTAACTTTAATTATCCATCTCAAAAACTTACCAATAACAGTGTTAAATTTAATATTAAAACATTTAATGGAACTTCATTTTCACCAGAAGCTGATAAATTATTAGTTCAAAGCAATAATTATAAAATTAGTAATTATTATATTAAAAATAATAAAATCGATGCTTGGAAATTTTTCCTTGGATTAATTGTTGACTTTAATGAATCAGATATTATAAAATATCTTAAAAGTATCGATTCGACAAGTTCTTTTAATCCACAAATTGATTATGTTAACTACATTGAACTTATTAATAAGGGATTTATTGATGAATATGGTATTCTTAAAATTATTGATTATATCAAATTAAATTTTGATGACGAACAAATTGATGCACTAAATGCTGATTCTTATAAAATATTTATTAACCTTTTCCTCAATTTAGATAAATACCCCGCTTTTGCAGAAATGTTAGGAATCAATAATACAGAAATAAATAATCGAAATATTACAAGTGGAATAAAAAATTATATTAAAAAATCAGGTACCAAAGATTATTTTATCCCACTATTATTTTTCTTCAATAATTATAAAAATTCAATACCATTAATAGCTTGTATGTATTCAAATATAACTGTAGACCTGTTTTTTAATTCAAATAATCTTTTTAAGAATTCGTATGTAATTAATCAATTAACTGAAATAAAAGCCAAAACATTTTTAAATATGGACTTTATTTTAATTGAACGAGAAGAAAGAAAAAAATTATGTGAAAAATATATTGATAATTTAATAGAAACACATAATCAATATACACAAAATATATTAATTAATGAGTATATTAATAATACTCAAAATGACATTATTGTTTTAAGATTTGATTTTGGTATCAACGAAATTGTAAAGGAATTAATATGGAATTTTGATTTTTATTTAAATGATTATTTAATAACTAATAGATACAAAGAAGAAATTAATTTAAATACATTCAATATATATGATTCAATATTAAATACTAGATTTTATATAGATGGTGCAAGACGTGATGGTGTCATTAGTTTAAATAATAAAAATTTTAATGGAATTACTACCAATATTAATCCTAATAAATATCATTCAAGAGCAAAAGCAGATAATATATATAATGTTTATAGTTTTGCGCTACAACCTGAAGATCTTCAGCCAACCGGTGCTATGAATTTAAATACCGTTAAAGTATTTACAATTGAAGTTATCATGGACAAAAATGGATTGGTTGATTTTATTAGCACTACCAATAAATTATATAATTTAAACAAATTAGCTATAGAAATTAATCTTAATACAGTTAATTATAATTTTGTTAGATACCAATCTGGTCTTTCTGGTTTATTATTTATCTAAAATCTTAGTAAAAATTATTAATTACTATTTATTATTTGCTATAATTTTTTACACTAATAAATTTAATTAAATTTAATTTTATTATATATATTATATTAAATGCCTGCAGGCGAAATACAACTTGTTGCATATGGTGAAGAAAATATTGTTTTAAATAATGAACCCCAAATAACTTTTTTCAAAATAATGTATAGAAGATATACAAATTTTTCTATAGAAACTGTACAAAATAATTTTTTATATCAAGTTAAATTTGGCAAAAAGTATTCAATCGAAATATCAAAAATAGGAGATTTATTACATAAAATGTGGTTAGTTGTTGAATTACCAGATATTCCTATTATTTATGATTTAGAAAATGTTATTGATGAAAGAATTAAATTTAAATGGACACAAAAAGTTGCATATGCACTTATTGATTATATGGAAATAGAAATTGGTGGACAAATTATTCAAAAGCAATGGGGTGAATGGTTAAATGTGCTAAATGAATTCAATTGGAATAACTTTAACAGTTCATTAGATGAATATATTGGTAATACTCCTGAATACACCACTTATAAATTTGTTAAAAATGGTGTTAATTCAGTAAAATTACATATTCCATTATTTTTTTGGTTTTGTAATTCATCAGGTTTGGCTCTTCCATTGTTATGTTTAGAATACAGTATCATTAGATTTAATATACAGTTAAATAAATTTGAATCATGTGGTATTTTTTCTCCGAGTAATTATATTAAAATATCTAAATATTATGGAGAAGGTATATTAGGAGAACCAATTATACAATATACTAGTCAAGGTATTGCGTGGGGTGAATTTGATAGTATTTCCGTTGCGGAATATAATCCAACAACTTTACAACCAATCTCTTATAATTTATATTACAGAAAAATTTCAGATAATGAATTTATTACAACTACTAATTCATATTTTAGTAATATACAATTTCAATTTGCTGATCTTAATAACTTAAAAAATTACTTTATTTATGGGGTTAAAAGTGGAGCAATTTTTGTACCAGATGTTTCAGATGTCAATAATCCTAACACTATTTATATACAAAAAAAATATAATTTTATTTTTCCAACAGATGTAGTTATTAAACAAATGTATTTGTTATGTGATTATATTTATTTGGATCGCGAAGAGAGAACTAAATTTTACCAAAATAAACATAACTATCTAATTGAACAAATTTATTTTTCCAATCCAAGAATTTTAACAAATCTTTATAACAGAAACATTATTGAATTAATTAATCCATGTAAATATTTCGTTTTTATGGGTCAAGTCAAATATTTTCTTAATCCTAATGTTAATTACTTATTTAATTATAAAACCTTGTTCTTTGATTCTGATAATATTTTTATCAATATTAAATTACCAAATAAACCTGTTATTAAAAAAGCTTCTTTTGCACTAAATTCTGAACCTGCTATTACCACTTTAGATATGTCCTATTATAGCGTTTTTAATCCTTTTACTAACTTCCCTATGAGTTATGATACCAAAGGATTTGGTTTATCTGCATTTTCCTTATACCCTGATAATTTTCAACCATCTGGTACTTGCAATATGTCTATGTTTAATACATTTGAGATTGATACATATTTTAATTCTATTGATGTCGATTATAATAACTATGTGTTTAAAGCATATTGTCTTACATATAATTATCTAAGAATTGCACACGGTGTTTGTGCACCTATTTTTAACTCTAATTTTTAATTTTTTTAATAATTTTTATATTAAATTATATAAAAATCATTTTAACAACTAATTAGTTTAACTATCGACTGTTTATAATTTTATTCGATATCAGTATATTTAAAAATACCCATTAATGTTTGTCCATTGAGTCTATCTAACATATTAGATGCTCTGTTGAAAGTTTTACGATAATCGTCCATCTTAGTATTAAAAGTATCAGCAACTCTCTTGACATCTTCAGCGGTAAAAGCACCAGCAGAACTTCCACTTTTTACAAGACTTGGGTCAATATCTAAAATTTGTTTGAGTTTTTGGATTCTAGCCAAGTTGTTTAATAATGAAGCTTCTTTTTGAATTAATTCATCAATTGTTTGTTCAATTTTAGTTTTGTAACTTGTTTCTAATTGATCTGATAATTTTACAAGAATACTATCCCATGTTTTCTTTAATTCATTTGATTTCAAGTCAAATCCAGTACTTATATCTAATTGTTCATTTGTAAATACATCAGCAACTTGAGCACCACCAATCATACCAGAAGTATACATAAAGTTCAATGGTTTGTTTAAGTTAATTCTGAAACCAGGTACTCTGCCTAAACCTTGAGCACTTAACATTAAGAATGGTAACATTGATGCAGTACTGAAATCTAAAGGTGAACCAATTAAGTTTAATCCACCATCAAATCTTAAACCATAAATACTATCCATCTTGGAACCATAACCTCTCTTAATTTCTTCTAATGATAATGATGAAGGTTTAGCTGAAACACCAGTATATTTGTAAATAGGTAATCCATATTCTCTATTGAGTCTTTCTAATTCTGCTTGTTCAGCAGCGGTATCAATTACACGTGATGATGAAGTTCCAGACATTGATGTATTGTATTTCTTATCTTCATTTACTGCTTTTACTAATAATTTTAAGAATAATCTTAAATCTTTTCCTTGAGCAGATCTTAATAAATTGCATGATTCTTTTAATTCAGATTTGGTACATACAAATCTAGTAATCCAGTTGTCAACAGGTTCAATCATATTAATCTTGTTACCGAAACTTGTTGTAAATTGTACTTCTTTAAATCCAAAGTTCTTTAATACTTTCTTGGCTAATTTAGGATGAATAGATTCTAATTTACTTGATGAAGCTGAGAAATTAGATTTGGTTAATAAATCATTTAATGTACGAGCATTGACATTATCACTTAATACAGTTTCTAAAATAGTATTACAGTCGGTAGTTTTACCAAGTGCCACACATTGATTAGCAATGAAATTAGTAATTGTAGAATCATCAGCAGACATTGGGTCAAATTCTAATGTGGTGCTACCAAGATTCTTAGAATATTTTCCAGTAGAACTATTCCATGTCCAACCATTTTTGTATGCGGCTAATTGTCTGATTTCGTTTTCATCATTTCTATCAAATCTAAATACTTCTAAATATCTTTCGACAACTGAACCAGGTTTTGATTGAGATTGAAGGAATTTTCTAACAGCACCAATTGGACCACTTGGAGGAGGTACTCCCATTTGTCTGGGACCACCAGGTGGTGGTGGGGGAGGAGGAGGTACACCTGTTTTAGGTGCAACTATTGGTGTGCCAGGAGGTACACCTGTTTGTCTAGGACCACTGGGAAGATACGTACCTTGAAATCCTGGAGGTGGAGGAGGAGGTATATTTGGATTAACAGGTGCAGCAGTAGCTCCTTGAACTACTCCTAAAACAGCTTGTTGACCAGCAGGAGAAGTTAAACATTTTTGTAAAACTGTTTTGGAATCAATAGATGAGCTATATGTTTTTACAGATTTAACATAACCACTAATAGTTATTTTATCTTGTTCTTCAATCCAATTATCTGCTCCAATAACGTTATAAAACATTTCTATAGCAGAATTTACGGGTTCGACAACAGAATTAGTATTGTCCAAATAAATTCTACCACCTGCAGGTATAATAGGTATCCAATGAGCAATAACAGGTCTTTTTTTTATTAATAATGATTTTGTTTCACTTAATCTTAAATTAATTCTTACTGTGTTTTTAATATCTTCTGCAGCTAAGGTAAAATATCTTCTAAAATCAGCTAATGAATGGATAATAATGGGGGCACCACCTGCTCCTGCGTTTTGACCAATTATTTCAAAAATAGTAAAAAATAATTCAACATCATTTGCATCCATATCTTCTACAGCAAGTAAATTAATAATATCTCTAACAGTTTTACTATTTACATAATTATGATGAGGTATATCAAAACATCCTATACCAATATTACGAACTAAAAAAGTTAAAATCTCATGTACTTTTGCTAACAATAAAGTAATTATATCGGCTTTAATATCTGAAACGCGCCAGAAGTCAAGCCTTTTTCTATTATTAGATATCTGTTGAAGTGCAGGACTATCAGGATATAAATTTCCCCAATTCATATTTGATATTTTAGCTCTAAAATCTCTACATTCATCATTTCTTAATACTTGTAATTCTGAAACCTTTTTATTTATAGGACCAATAATTTTATTATTTATCCAAGCTGTTCTAAATTCTAAATCATCAGATTCTATTTCTGATTCATCATTTTCGTCTTTTTCAACACTACCTGAAAACATATTTGGATTTCTAGCAAAATAATCAGTAAACTTAAGATCAGTACCATCTGCCATAATCTCATCATAAACTTCTTTAAGTACTGAATATATTATACCACCTTGACCACCTGAACGGAAATCCATAACTTGTGAACTTGGGGTACTTGTCATTAATCCAATTGGAGAATTGTCTGTTAATTTATTATCTATAGTTTTAACGTCTTCAGCAAATTGAATCAAAGCGGATAAGAATTCAGGTGATATATCTTGATTGGTATATGTTGGACCATGGCACTTATTGATAACAATTGATGCTGGTGATTCAGAAGCTAATATAAGAGATGAATAATCATTAGTTATTGGTTGAGTATATTTACCGCTTGCTATTAAAGCTCTGAAATAGGGTCTTAAACTATCTAATATTGGAATAGTTTTTGTTGAACTTGACATTTAAATGTATATATTAATTTATAGAAAATATTTTTGGCTTTATTTTATAATATTATTTATTAAATGTTCCTTATATCTAAAAAAAAATATATTATTTATATATAAATAATATTAAATGAGAAAAATTATCCTCCTAGTTATACTAGCCGTTCTTATTGTCATTGTAATGTACCAATTAAACAAATCTAAAGAAAATTTTGAATCTGAAAAAGTCAAGGTTTTAGTATTCTTATCTAAATCATGTCCTCACTGTGTTACATACAAAAATGAAGAACCTAATGTTATTTCTACTTTAGCTTCCATGCCCAGTGTTGAATACAAATCAGTATTTTGTGATGAAGAGCCAGAATTATCAGACAAATATAAAGTAATGTATGTTCCTACATGTTTCGTAGAAAAAGGTGATAAATCTGAACAATTAACTGGAAATGTTACTGGTGAAAATATTGTTAAAAAAATTAACAGTATGTAAATAATATTGTAAATTTTTTTTTATTCAAGTAATTTTATATATTTTATATAAAATAATCTAAATAATTAACTCTTATTCACAAATATTAATAATAAATGGATTTTATTTATGATTCAGATGTTTTTATCGATTTATATACATTATTGGATATTGATGCTCAAGCAGAATCCAATGAAATTAAAAATGCATACATCAAACTAGTTAAAGTACATCATCCTGATCATGGTGGTAATACCGAAATGTTTCAACAAATAACCAAAGCATATGAGATTCTTCATAATAAAGAAACAAGAAAAGAGTATGATTTATATTATTTAAAAAAAAGTATGGATGAAATAAGAGGTGATGATTATAATAGACTAAAAGCTGATTATAAAAATTATGTTGATGCAAATAAAAAACCAGTTTCCAAGGAAAAATTAGACGAAATATATGCGGATATGTTTAAAGATAGGGAACAATACAAAGAGACAAAAATTGATAATGAAGAACTTAAAAAAAGATTTAATGACATTGGTTTTGAAAGAGATAATGATATAATTGAAAATTCAAATGACAAACTAAAAGAAATTTTAGATGAAATTAATACTAAATCTGACCAACCAGTATCAATTAGTGATTTATTTGAATATCTTCAATACAAAAAAATTAATTCTAATACTAGTACAGAATTAATGGTTGGAGAATTAGGAACATTGGACATGCTACCTGGATATGGTACAAACTATACATCTTTTGTTTCAGATTCAGAATATTTTGGTTCAAATTTATATTCAGATATAAATGGAAACCAAGAATTAAATCCAGAAAATGCTGAAATTAGTTATGATGATTTTTCTAGTTGGAAAAATAATAAACACCATGATAATAAATTATCGCATACTGACATACAATCTTATTTGGAACGTAGAAAAAATGAAGAAAATTTAATATTTAATCAAGTAGAATCAGATTTACATAACTCTACTAAAAAGAGAGAAGTTGAAAAATTCCTTAAAACCAGACATCTTGCTGAAAATATCGATGATTATTATAGTAGATTACATGATAAACCAAAATCTCAAACTAATCCAGATGATAATATAGAAACTACAAATTCAGAGATCATAACCGATTCTAAACCAAAGTCCAATGAAGATATGTTAGATTATATGGATAGAATTAAAAACGAAGAGAAAAAAGTTGTTTCTAATGTTAGAAAAAGAGAATTTAAATAAATTTTATTATTAAATTTTCTCATAAAAAAGTTTTGCGGTATTATACCCATCATTAAATAATTGTTTTTTAAGATTAACATTAATATCATAATTAGTGTCAATATTTGTTTTACAAATGATTTTAATAGTATTTTTTTTATATGATTCATATTTACTTACAGATACACCTCTCAAAATACATTTAAAAATTCCTAAAATATATGTATCTAATTCATCAAAATTTTCTACAAAATCATAAGTATCATCTAGCAATATACCAATCACATCATTTAATTTGTCTTTAAATAAATCTATTGGATAATTATTTATACATCCACCATCTATCCAAATTTTGTCATTATATTTATATGGTTTACAAAATATAGGCATACTTATACTAATTCTTATTGCCTTTAATATCTCCATTTTTGGACAGTTATCAACAGAAAAATAATGTATTGTTGCATCATTTATACAGGTACCAGTAATTATTAGTTTTGTTTTAGTAAGCTCATACAATTCTTGAAAAGTTATATTTTTATTTATTTTTTTACCTTTTAAAAATGTATTTATAACCATAATTACATTATCTGTAGTATGTAAACCAAAACATACATCATCAAATAAATCATCAATATCATATTTAAAAAATTCACTAAAATCAAGTGATTCTAGTACATCATATATATTAACTGGACTGTACCCAATATTTAATAAAAAACAAATTATTGAACCAACAGATGTTCCACATAATACATCCGGTTTATAGACAATTTCATTTTCATTTAAATATTTTAAACATCCTAATGCAGCTAATCCTTTTAAACCACCCCCACTAATT
>JACCDY011112528.1_pt1 | contig 13453 bp, 11 predicted proteins | sample 7446391 | NCBI WGS metagenome assembly JACCDY01 (sample SAMN15323451, study PRJNA562643) | freshwater metagenome | isolation source: river surface water | place: USA:Blue River Watershed | collected 2017-08-18 | reverse complement strand
CATACATACGAATAACGGCTTGACTGAAGACATTTGAAGTTAATTCGTTTTGATAATATGGAATATGTTTTCAAAATATGCCGAATGCGGAAAAAGGAAATTAAATTAATAATTGCACTTAAAAGTCCACACTGGTATTCAATATTTATGTTACGCTTACAACGACACCAAATCGCTTCCGTTGTGATTCACTTCTAAATTTTGGTAATTTGAGCTAACTTTGAAGTTTATCGAAAGACAACCGACAACCAAGGATGATTTTTCCAAGGCTGGCCCTCATGTTATTATCTTACCAATCGAACGAGACTGGAGTAATCGATTAAACGAAAAATAAATCACATCCACCAAATTTTGTTTCCGATTTGTGATTTGTAATCAAGGGAGTGGGGATTTCCAAATAGCGGTTCCAACTTCAAATAGGCACAAATGATTCGTTGTTACAAATAAACAGATCTTATTCGATGGGGGAATAACAATATAAGGTCTCCAAAGCGCATAATTGCCACTAAGTCTATTATTATTATGGTATTAATATAATATATCTAATATTCTGCGCCTGCTGTAAATGTTTCGGCCACTTCCCACGAAATTCCAAAATTTCGAAAGATTTTGGCTGTTAGTGGTCACCAACACCGCAGAAACAGCGCACCGCTTGGCGCCAGCTACACCTGCCTAAGATCGACTCTATCTTAACATTTAAAAAAGATAAGCTGCAATAACACCTTCATAGAATGGCATCTTTATCCAGAGCTTTGTTGAGCAAGCAACTTGCTGCTTCTGCTGCCCGCAAGGGAGCAAAAATGGTAGGTCTTAGAGTTTGCATGAAATTTTAAACTTGAAAATGACTTGATGGTTGGTTAGGTTGCCCCAGTCGTTGCTCGTGGCATGGCCGGTGGTTCTGTCATTGAATTGTCCAATTACCTGGAACAAAGAATTTCTCAAAAATCTGCTGAATATGCTGCTGTGAGTATTTGATATCGTAAGCTTGTATATTTTTTATCTTCGTTGATTTGGTAGTCAGCTGCTTCTTTTGACGAAGTTGGCAAGGTTGTGTCAGTTGGTGATGGTATTGCTCGTGTCTACGGCCTCAACAAAGTTCAAGCAGGTGAAATGGTTGTCTTTTCCTCTGGTCTTCGTGGTATGGCTCTGAACTTGGAGGATTCCAATGTTGGTGTTGTCATTTTCGGTGATGACAGAAGTATCTTGGAAGGTGACACTGTAAAGAGAACTGGAGCTATCGTAGATGTTCCTGTTGGTCCTGAACTTTTGGGTCGTGTCGTTGATGGACTTGGTGAACCAATCGATGGAAAGGGTCCAATCAATTCCAAGTTGCGCTCTCGTGCTGAAGTGAAGGCTCCAGGTATCATCCCACGTAAGTCTGTCCATGAACCAATGCCAACTGGCTTAAAGGCCGTTGATGCCCTTATCCCAATCGGCAGAGGTCAACGTGAGTTGATCATTGGTGATCGTCAGACTGGTAAGACTGCTATTGCCATCGACACCATTATTAACCAAAAGACCAAGCCTGAAGACAAGAAATTGTACTGCATTTACGTCGGTGTTGGCCAGAAGAGATCCACTATTGCCCAACTTGTAGGTGCTCTTGAAGAGGCTAAGGCTATCGGTCACACTATTATTGTTGCTGCCACTGCCTCTGACTCCGCTCCTTTGCAATTCTTAGCTCCTTACACTGGTTGCGCCATGGGTGAATATTTCCGTGATAATGGAAAACATGCTGTCATCTTCTATGATGATCTTTCCAAGCAAGCCGTCGCTTATCGTCAAATGTCTCTTCTCTTACGTCGTCCTCCTGGCCGTGAGGCCTACCCTGGTGATGTGTTCTACTTGCACTCCCGCTTGTTGGAACGCGCCGCTAAGATGGGTGATGCTTTAGGCGCTGGCTCTCTCACTGCTCTCCCTGTCATTGAAACTCAGGCTGGTGATGTGTCCGCTTATATTCCAACCAATGTGATCTCCATTACTGATGGTCAAATCTTTTTGGAGTCGGAGCTTTTCTATCAAGGTCAACGTCCTGCCATCTCTGTCGGTCTCTCAGTGTCACGTGTCGGATCTGCTGCCCAGGTCAAGGCGATGAAGCAAGTTGCCGGTACCATGAAGTTGGAACTTGCTCAGTATCGTGAAGTTGCTGCTTTCGCCAAGTTCGGTTCTGATTTGGATCCTGCTACCCAGAAGCAGTTGAACCGTGGTGTCCGCTTGTACGAGCTTTTGAAGCAAGGTCAATATGTTCCAATGGAAATGGAAGAGATCGTTGTCACTTTGTTTATTGGTGTCAAGGGTTTTGCTGACAGAGTTGATGTTGCTAAAGTCTCCGACTTCTCTAAGGCTTGGCTTGAATTCATCAAGACTTCCCACAAAGCCGCTGTCATTGATGCCATCATCAAGGAAAAATTCACCATCACCAAGGAAATTGAAGCAACCATGCTTAAATTAGCCGAGGAATTCACAGCATCTTACACTGCTTAAGTTTCTTTTTTGATAAAGTGTGAGGGGCAATAATAATATAGGGAAGGGTGTTCATAATAATAAATGTAAAAAATATCCATAAACATTTGGAATTACCAACTTAGTTAGGCCTTATTCCAAAAGCTGCCTATTTAAAAGCAAAAAGAATCTACACAGCTTTTGGCACCTGCTAAAACGCCAATAGGAACGTTATGTCGAAGTTCTTTTAGATTGCAATTCATATTGTAGATGGGTCTACATGGTATGTTTTTTCGAAAAGAATAAATATAGATGGTAGTTATTTAGGGCCTCATTGTAGAAACGCGAGTTTGATTGAACCTATTGTAGAAATTCCATGGGGAATCGTATGTGTTGCTGTTTCCTCATGTGTCAAAAAAAAACGTTTCCTCACATTCTGTGCATAATTGTAGCTTGAAAACATGGAGGAGGGGCAACAATCCAATGACATCCACGCTGATCCCGGTCCGCAGTTTTTCGGTGACTATGAAGCAGTTCGTTCCATTGGAAAGGGCAAATTTGCTGTGGTCTATCGAGCCCACAAAGTAGGTGATGATCAAAACGTCGCACTTAAGCGAATATCCGTTGATATGATGAATGATAAAGCAAGAGAAAAATGTCTGAAGGAAGTCCGTTTGTTACAAAGTCTGGATCATCCGAATATTATTCGCTACATGGATTCGTTTATTTGCAATAATGACCTAATAATCGTATATGAATGGGCCGCAGCAGGTGATCTAAAACGGCAGCTAAGGAAAGCTCAAGAAAGGGGTACAGGTTTCGAGGAAAGAGTGATTTGGAAATATTTTTCTCAAATTTGCAGTGCTATGCAACATATGCACGAGAAAAGAATCATGCACCGAGACTTAAAGCCAGCTAATATTTTCTTGACATTGGATGGGACAATCAAAGTTGGTGACTTGGGTTTAAGTCGTGAACTCAGCGACAATACATTTCAGGCACATTCCAAAGTGGGGACTCCTCTCTATATGTCACCGGAGGTTCTTAAAGGAGATGGATATGACTTTAAGTCTGATATTTGGAGTCTTGGGTGCCTTTTATATGAGCTAGCGATGTTGAAATCACCATTTCGATCAGAAGGACTTAACTTGTATTCGTTGTTTCAAAAGATTTCCCACGGTGATTATCAACCATTGCCCGATGGTTACTCGGAAGAATTACGAAACCTCACTTACTCCATGATTTCTACCAAACCTGAGGACAGACCGGAAATAAGTTATGTATGCCACATCGCTAATCGCATGCGGTCCCAAACAGCAAGTGACAAAGGAAGTAAAAAGGGCCGTCCATCGGCAGGTAATTCCGCTGGTTTGCTTGCTGACACACATATCGAAATTGCAGTAAAACCTTCCGTTATAGAACAGCAGAAGAGTTTAATGAATACAAAAGATAATATCGATTTCGTGGAAAAGGAAAGCATTCTTCCCCCAGCGGATAAAGCGACTGCCCAGAAAGTAACCGCGGGAAACCCTTTCCAGCGAAATCCTTCAAATATCAGTGTTACTGCGGTGGAAGAATTAAAAAGCGAAGTCAGTGCTCAAGCTAAGATTGAATTTGCTGATAATTTTAAGGACAGGGGCCTACCGCTTGGAGAAGTAACTCTTGGAGAATATTTTCGTGAACAGGAAAAAGGTCATAACAAAACTGATCTTTGGAAAGCCGCAAAAGGAATTTCAATAGCAAACCATGAAAGTGATTTCGATGAAACTCCAACCTCTAGAATAGTGGAAGCCGCCAAAACTTTGCAATCTACCAGTAGTGGCCGTCACAATCCAGCATCGACAGCAGCTCCAGAACCTGAGTTTAGTAGCGTGAATGCTGTGTATCGTCGGGCGAAACCATCGAGAAATTCAGTTCAAGCCACAAATATAACATCAATTACAACTAATTCAAGAGCTGGTACAGCTGAGAACATCAGCCGTCCCATGAGTGGAACAAGTCGTCCATCTACTGTGGATGATAATCCACTACAATATGGGCATATTGATGTGACCAACCCAAAAATTAAGGAAGCTCTTGAAAATGCGTCAGCATCTTTTGCATTGATGGATTTGACTTATGGTAAGCTTCAATTGCTGGGCTATCCAATGTCAGATCCTGGGGTAACTGAAGACAAGACAGGAAGAGGGAGGTTATTACCTCTTCATTTTGCTGTCAACACTAATGTATTTGAAAACGTAGCTGGTTGTCAACCTGGTTACCAATTTATGGCATTCAAGAGGTTTGTTCATGTTATAATTTGGCTATGTGAAATGAAGATCTCGTCAACAAACGCTTCCTTGCAAAACATTGTGGGAAAAATTGATTGTGAAACTGCTTCCAGCATTACAATTGCGAGGCAAATTATGCAAGCTGCGCAGGTTGATTGATGCTGTTGGTCAATTCTGTCACTAATACGCAAAGTTTTTCTCTTTAGGCAGCTGGTGACATGAACGATGAATTGTCCAACATTACACCATCCTCTTTGATCAACGGTTATGGATACAATGTCGTAGTCATTCTCAGTCATTTTGTTGATTGTTCGCTACGAGCGGTCAAATTTGAAACGCGGTCTACACTTCATTCTAACAGATTAGATCAATCTTCTGATAATAATCATGTAACGTCGCTTTTGCTGACACTGGAGTAATATTCATCGATTGATACCTTTGTTACTTTTTTTGTAGGATGACACCGTGGAAGATGACAGTATTGATGGTGAATGTTCGGGTGAATCAGAGAATGACGAAGGTCATGATATTACCAATAGTCAAATGAGTATCTCTATCGGTCCAAGCAGATTCCAGATACCTGATTTTATTGGAAACAAAATTGATCCCGTTTTATGGAAGCAGGAAACAGAGAGAGTTTCTGGACTTTTGAAGAAAAATGAAAGAAGTTTTTCTTCCAACCGCATTGCTTCATGGAGACACCATCTTGATGTCATTGCACAATATTGTGCAATTCATTTGACACATTTTAAGAATCATATTGAGCGTAAACATGAAGTTTTCGACCCGATGGAGAAACCATTAGGCAGACAAAATGATGCATCTGCCGCCAGTTTATTGAATAGGCTGTGCTCGCCGTTGATGGAATCGATAATATGTTTTAAAAACTTGATCGCTTCTGAAAATGAAAAAATAAGTCAAAACGAACGCTACTTGAATAATCATCCGCAAACTGTATCGTACTCTGGAGAATTTGCATTATGTAGAAATGTAAGAGACCCCATAGTATTCTTGTAGTTATTTATTCCATTCATTTTTAGGAGCACCGAATGCTTGAAGAAAATGGAATTCGCTCGATGTATTTAGTAGCTGAACTCCGAGGGCAGTTAAATGATTTAGATAATCAATTAGCGGAGGTCCACAAATTGCTTACTCAAAAAATTTCCGGGAATTACGATAGTGGAACTGATACTGTTGTAAAGATCAAAGAGGCTATTTTGCAGTTACAATTGGAGATTCATCACTTACACACAGCCGGTGTCATTGCAAATGAAGAATTGTTGGCAAGACGTAAAAGTCGTTCTGATTTTATTAATCGATCACGCAAATATCATGACAGGATTCTGTAGAATTCTTTCTGTTCTTTTTGTAAGTACTGTAAAGAAAAAGGTTAAATCTTGTAAATAATATATTATTAATTGACAACAGTTTAGTTGGAAGTAGTAGTTCTTTTATAAAATCATAAAAATATGCAATGGAATAAAATACAAATGTTGAAAAATCTAGCTATCTATCTTTAGCAACATATACTTTTGGTTTACTAACGATAGCGAGGGCATTATCGATTTCTCGCAATTTACTCTCTAAATATTCTTGTTTTTTCCTCATTACTGGAGTTTCGATTACAAAAGGAAGCCTGCGAAGCTGCTGCAATGCTTCCTCTTTGCTATTTTGAAGTACTTCTAAAGTTTGTTGCCGCTCCGACTCAGACATTACAGTCATTCCTGGCGGGCAATGTGGGTCCGGCATTCTTCTTCGACGCTCAGCTTCCTCTTCAGCCCATTGTTGCTTTCTTTCTTCAAGATAACGCGGAACTCTGCCGAAATCTTCATGAATAAAATTATCGTCTCCCTCACCCCTTTTCTTTGCATTCATGGTTATAGCTTCTGTCTTATTTCTCGCAATGAAATTTGCTTCACTTGGTCTAGCAATTTCACCCAATTCGTTTCTCTTCGGCACAACAGCTTTTCTAGGGGTGATTGGCTTATCACGATAATCTTGTAACAACTTCTCCTCCAACTCTTGTCGGATCTTTTGACTTTCTTTTGAAATTTCTTCTCGTCGCTTTTCTAACTGTCCCCGAACAAGAAATGGTCTGTTTTCTAAAGATGGTCGTCGCTCATCTCGGTCTACATCCTCATACAAACGAGCTTCTACATCTTTGAATTGGGCAAGTTTATATAAAGGTTTCTCTGGGACAGCATCTTCTTCTCGTTTTGTTTTCATTCTTATTTCGGCCAGTCTCAATTCCTTCCTATTTTCTTTCATATGATCTTTGGGTTGAATCCCTCGTCGTTCCAAAGCGCCTCTATAACCATTTTCGGGAGCCAAGAAATTCCCAATTGTGTCTCGATGGTGGTGATGTGGCGGTAATACTTTTCGTGACATTTATGCATCAGTGTTCTGCCCCTATCATGTAATAATAATAATGTATTGTACAGCAGTATTTATAATAATTTAAATCGTCGCCTCTGCTGCTAGCGGCTGCTGTGCTCTGCTGCTGATGTTTTCAAAAACAAACCAGATGAAACGGCTAGATAAGGAAATTATAAAGCGCCTAAGTAAGAATGCAATGAATAACAAGTCTTCTATCCCATTTTACTTATAAGGCGCCTTATTACTTGTTATAACAGATCCTCATCTTCTACAGCAGTAACGTCCCAGTTGGTTTCACCTTTATCCGATCCATCCTCAATTTTCACAACATTTTGTGACAACAATTTATCCCGATTCTCTTTTTCAATGCCGGGAATACCTTTCCGGAATGTAGGGTCGAATATCATATCACTAGTGCAATGGTTGTCGGCAACCTTAGAATCTAATTTTTGATGCAATAAAATCATCTGAGCAGCGATACCATCCACAAGTTGGGCTTTTTGACGATCGGTGTAAAAATGATTGTGCTGCACCACCTGTAATCAATCGCTAAGGAATCGAAAGTTACACAGAACATTATCGCTTACTTTCCATGCCTCTTCCGCTAACAAGTACGCTGAACTATGCTGAGGAACTTCCAAACGGGGTAGCATTGAATGTTGCAAATGAGTAACACTTCTAGCTTGAGGGATATTGACTCCTTTCCCCTTAGCAGATTCAATAAACGTTTGATAAGAATTATCCGATGTCTTAAATGATCCAATAAATGCCTCCGCCAAAAATGAATCCAATGGATCCATCTTTGAGTCAATGATACGATTAGCCTCCGAAGCTTTTTTCGCAAAGAATTCGTGATCAAATAAAAGTGGTTGAATTGCATCTGGAATCTTGTCCCAGCTGGACTTCTTTTCCTCCTCTTGGTCATCACGGTTGCGACGAGCTTTGCTACGTTCACCACCCATTGCAGTAAACAAAGCACCATCATTGCTCTTTGCTACTTTTTTGTGCCCACTGTGCTTGTTATTCAAAACTCTGGGTGCTGTTTTTTTCACATTGTTGCTTTTGGCGTTCGTACCCTCCACTTTGAAAGTTGGTGGTGCGGCTGAAGTCGAAGTACCAACGGCAGGGGCTTGTTTGTTATCTTGCAGCAAATTAGGTCTTGTAGAAGTTTTTAATTTAAGTTTGTCTTGAGAGAAATCTGAGCGAATTCCTTTTGATTTCATTTGAACAGGGTTGCTTTTATTTATCAACCTGAAGATCTGCATCAGTAATTTGTACAAAAGTCTAGTCATAACTCACTTGTCCCAAACACCAGAAGCTTTCGCTCCACTCCCATTTGGCGAAGAAACATTCTTCATAAACTCTTTCATGGCACCCTTCGATTGTTCCGCTAAATGTTGGAAATCACCACCGACTGAACTGATTGACATCACAAAATAAACTTCCCTACCTCGGTCTACAATACCACCCTCGCCCCTTGCAGCGCTTGAAAAGCTTCTGCCGACTCTCCCGAATACAGATGCACAAATCTTCATCATAGTTGGAGATCAAGTGCCCAATTGAAGGCCACTGATGAATCTTTACGGGCAATTAATTAAGTCTGCATGGCGCCAACGTGTGGTGAAAAGTGCAGGTTGAATTAACCGAGATTTATTTCCGACATCTGTGAAATTTTATAAACCCAAAACATAGGAGATAGATACATTATCATATACTTCTATTACAAGTTTCTATGTTATTTGTACAAAATTTGTAAACTTACCTTTCCGCACTCAAAATAATAATAACTAGATAATGCAGTTGTATGCGGTATGGTTGTTGCACGCTGTATATATGTTAGAATATAAGTAGCTGAATGCTGACAATATATCATGATTCATAGATGGATATTGTTCTAATCAGAATATATATAGTAAGTTGTAATAAAACTTTCTATAATTATTTACAAATAAACGTAACGTATCACCACTATCGATACGATGAAATAAAATACAATTTATTTTCTACCACTACTATATATATCTCATATAAAAAAGAATTATCAAACGAACTGCCTAACCGTTCGTCAGTCTGCTATCTTACTCCTATCTTTCTAGAAGACGAATCGTTCTCCACTAACGAGACGGTATCAATGTTTTTGGCGGGGATGAAGCAAATAAATATATAAATACCGCTTAAGCATTGGATTGCGATTGTTGAGTGTATACAATAGCAGGATCTGGTTGGTAGCAAATAATAATACGCCTAATAAGGCCTATAAAAATTATATGGGACAATACACTATTATCACAAAAAAAAAGAGAAAAAGAGTGTGGTAAGTAATACAGTAAGTCGAAAACAAAGATGTTGGAATTCCAGAATGTTGGTTTATTTGTTTGGTCAATTGTGGTAACTATTGTGGCTCAAAAGAAATTGACAAAAATCAGGGGCCACTCAAAACCTGTTGTCGAGGAATTATGGATCTATCCAATCAAGTCATGCAAGGGATTTCAAGTGAACCAAGCTGTTGTTACGAAACGGGGATTTGAATTTGATAGATTATACATGGTTGTGGATGGTCTGGATGGAAAATTCGTGAGTCAACGTAAATATCCTAGGATGGCACTTATTTCTACTGCGATTGATTATGAAAAACGAATTTTGATGATGGATGCTCCAGGAATGTCGAGATTGATCCTTTCTCTTGATCAAACAGGCGAGATGGACATGATAGTAAATGTTTGGGGAGATATTTGTGAAGCAGTTGCCGTTGGTGGACCATCAGTATGTGCATGGTTAAATGCTTTTCTAAACACAGCAAATCTACAACTGGTCAAGATGAAAGATGGTTTTGTTCGTAAAACCGATCCAGATTTTGCGTCGGAGGGCCAGACCGGCTTTGCTGATGGGTTTCCATTTCTTCTTGCTTCCGTGGGAAGTTTAAATGTTTTGAATCAGAAGTTATCGCAACCGGTGACAATGGAATGCTTCCGTCCGAATATTATAGTTAATAACTGTTTGGCTTATGCAGAAGATAATTGGAAGCAGATCAAGTTTCTTGGTAAGAATCCGTTGATAGCTGATGTCGTCAAGCCATGTTCAAGATGTACTATACCGAATATCGATCCGTCAACAGGGAACTTCAATTCAGATGGCCAGCCTACCAAAGCTTTGAAATCTTTCCGGACAGGTAAATTGCTCGAGCTGGGTAGGCCTAAATGGGAGGGACAAATCTTTTTCGGTCAAAATATTGATCATCGAAGCCAGGAAGGACAGATATTGCATGTTGGAGATGAAATTGAGGTTTTGCAACTTTCTGGTATCTGAAAAAGACATGATCTCGCTAGAAGTAGTCTTTCAATCTTTCAAATATCTTTGCATGATTTGGGATTAGCATGTTGAGAGATGTGTTGTATACTTGTTGAATGTAGAATTTATTGTTGACTAATTACAAACGGTCATTGATATCTCAACGTTGACATAAATGGAACCAGATTCAAACTAGCTTTGAGCTAAACTTGTTTCAGAAGGGATTTACTTCGTGATACCGGGGCAAAATTTGCTTTTCTTATCAAGATCAAAGCAGCAATCCCAATATTGATTATAGTGTTGCCAAGTTCCGTCATGTGGCCACAAGCCAAGAGGTTTTAACTCAGTTTTTGGGAAACCAGCACGGAATATTTCTAATAAAAAGTGGATAATATTTTTAACTGTTATCCCATAATAAAATACTTACCACCCGGAGAATAAAGTCCCTTGATATCGTCTGCTGAAAATCCCACTTCTTTTAACTGAGCAGCACTGTACCCGAGAGGTTTCAAATCATCCGGTCTGAAACCGCAAGCTTTCAATTCAGGAAGTTCAAGCTCCAATTCCTTCAGATCGATAGCGGAATATCCAGCTTCTCTAAGGCGTCGATGAGAAAAGCCGGCCTCAAAACATTCTCCAACCGAAAAACCTCCAATTCGAAGTTCTGAGGGGGTAAATCCAGCACATCTTAACTGTACGGCATTAAATCCTGCGCCTCTTAATTCGAATGCATCGAAACCAACAGCTTTTAACTGGAGTTCAGTAAACCCTTGTTCACGTAGTTTGGAGGCGCTGAAGCCAGAAGCAATAATAACAGCTTCAGTGATACGAGGCTCAGAACTAAAGGCACTCATTTTCTCAATATGAGTTGGTATGAAGATGACAAAGGTGAGATCTTGAAATCTATTCGATATTTACGATGTAAAATATAGAGTAGAGTATTTTTGTATTTTTAATGATGCCGCAGCGCAGGCAGAGCGCAGCAGCGGCCAGAGCAGCGCGCCCGCTCCGCTCGCTTCTTCGGCTGAATCAATCCACCATCCAAATTTGCCCGGAGAGATAAGGTAGCAATAAGGCCTTATATGGAATAGCAAAATAAATTAAGGCTTATTGATTTCAATTGGAATTGTGTCAGATTAGTTGGCCGATTCAAAATAAGGGAAAGAGTCATAAAATTCAATTAGAAATGGACTTTGTAGCTCTGATTTCTGGAGGAAAAGATTCATGTTACAATGTTCTTCAATGCATCGCCAATGGTCATCATTTGATCTGCATCGCAAACTTATCACCCCCAGCCACTTTGATTTGTCAAGAGGATCGCAATGAAGAGCTGCATTCATTTATGTATCAATCCGCAGGGAGTTCAATTATTCCTGCATATGAACAATGTTTTGGGGTTCCCCTAATTATTCATGAAATTCAAGGAAAGGCTGTTGATACATCCATGCACTATGCGCCACCAACCGATCGCATTGTTTGCACAGAAAAAGATGAAGTTGAAGATTTATATCAATTACTTCGAAGAGTTGTCAAGATCTTTCCATCAATCAAAGGCGTTTCATGTGGAGCAATTGTTTCTAACTATCAGCGATTGCGTGTGGAGAATGTGTGCGAAAGGTTAGGTTTGACAGCACTTTGTTATTTGTGGCAGCAAGACAGAAAGCAATTGTTGAGCGACTTAATTGATGATGGCATCGATGCAATATTGGTTAAAGTTGCAGGTGCAGGATTAGATCCGTACAAGCATCTGGGAAAGTCTCTTAAAACTCTGCAACCGGGACTTTTGTCGTTGCATTATAAGTTTGGTTTAGACTTATGTGGCGAAGGAGGAGAGTATGAAAGCATCGTATTGGATGCCCCTTTCTTCAAAAAGCGTATTGTAATTGATGAATTTAGAATATTTGTTGACGATGAAGACAACACTGTTGGTAATTTGAAGATCACCAGACATTCTATTGCTGAAAAAGACCCTTCATTGGTGTTGTATCCCGAAAGGAAGTTGTCATTATCACAGTTGCTAGAAGTAGATTTGTACCGGTTATCATCTACCGAGTGTCTCGAAACCTACAGTTTGGATACAATTCCACAATTGATGGTTGAGAACTTTAATAGTGTGGCAAACAACATAATTGTTCGAGAGGCGGGTAGTTTTATAAATTACCCCGTTCGTGCAGTGAGCTTTACCAGTATGTTTTCACCCACTTATTCATCAGTGGAACAAGATATTTCACTAGAGTTGATTCGAAGTCAAGTTCAAGATGTAATGGGTCAATTGATAAATTATTTGCATCGTGAAAAATCTGATATTAAAGATGTTATTTATGTTCACTTGTATATCAGAAACATGAAGATATTTGATGCTGTCAATGACGAATATTGCAAGTATTTTGCAAGACATCCTCCTTCGCGCAGTTGTATCATGGTTAGTACAACCTCCATTTTGATGTGTATCCAAAATGCGTAATACTCTATTTACATTTTCAGGCGAATTTGCCTATTGGATGTGCGGTTGCACTAGACGTAGTATATCTGCGCGGCTCTTATGAATCGGCAAGCAACAATGAAACTTTACGACAAGTTTTGCACGTGAAGGCAATGTCAGACTGGGCTCCGGTTTGTATTGGTCCTTACGCACAATGCAATTCAGTCTTAGACAAAACTCTAATTTTTGTTGCAGGGCAGATTCCTTTGGATCCATCAACGATGTTGATTAGGAGTACTCAACAAAGAGATAGGTTATGCTCGGCCAGTTTAGAAATTATGGTCGATGAGATCAAGTTGGATATTTTATTGTCAGCAAAACATACTGCAAGAATATTGAACACACAGAGTTCCAGCTTACGACGCTCCTTGACTTTGATATTATATATAAACACGAGCCACTTGTGGAATCAATGTCTTCCTGTGGCATCATGGTCTGAGTATTTGAAACCATTTCTACTGTCCCTTGCCATGTCAAGTTATTCTTTACAATTGGAGGAGGTGATCCCGAATCAATACACCTCAAACTCCATTTTTGCTGATGACATATTAAATGCAGAGCAGGAGGACTGGGACGTACAAGAGGATTCACCAGT
>JACCDY010069785.1_pt1 | contig 13453 bp, 16 predicted proteins | sample 7446391 | NCBI WGS metagenome assembly JACCDY01 (sample SAMN15323451, study PRJNA562643) | freshwater metagenome | isolation source: river surface water | place: USA:Blue River Watershed | collected 2017-08-18 | reverse complement strand
GACATCGTGGTAACGAGATTGTTTGCGCCGCTCGCAGGGCTGGCGAGACCGAAGATCGCAACGCCTGAATGCGGCGCGGACGTGTACGAAGTCGTCGCCAGCGAGGTCAGCGAAGTCCCGGCGTAAGTCTGCGTCGCCGTGCGCGAAGTGCTGTTGTGCGTCCACCCGGCAATGCCGACAAGGTAATTCGCCGCGCTTGTTATCACGGTAAACGATGTCGTGATGCTGCTCGCGTTCGCCGTGGTCGCGCTGCCGGAAGTCTCGATGGCGATTGCCATTAGGTGCGCTCCACCACGCCGTTAGCCACCGCCGCAAGCGGTGTGCCTGGGATCGCGTCCAGCACCGCCGAGGGGATCGTGATATTCGGCAGCACGCCCGACCACTCGCCCGGAGGAACACGCAGCCATTTCTGCGACAGCACGCTCCCCGCCGCATCCTCGCCGCACAGGATGCGAAGTGAACCGTTTTCGTCCTGCACATCGCCCACGTCGAAGTCCATGCCTAGCACGTCCACAAGGCCGCTTTCCCATTGCGCCTGCGTCACGCCCGGAGGCCCACCGTTCGCCGAAGCCTGCAACGTCGCAAGCTGCTGCGCCGTGATGCGATGCTCGGAAACGATAGCCGTGCGTCCAGCATTCCATACGCGCACGATGCCGTACTTGCCACGCCCAATGCCGGTAGAGAGCAAAACAGGAGGCCGCGTGTTGCTCGCCCGCACCGTGCTACTCGCCCTGATGTGTTCGCTGCTAGCGGCTGGCATCAGAATGTCCTGTAGCGGAGGATACTTCCCGCCTTGAGCGTGACGTTCGTCCCGGCCGTTTCGCTGGCGAGCTGGATACGCACGCTGCCCGAGGGCGTAGCGCCCGCGAGCGCGATACCGTCCACCTTCGCGGGCCACGATCCTGTCGTGTTCGGCAGACCGCCAACGGCGATCAGCAGCGCAGCGCTCGGATTGCCGGAAGCGAAGAGCGGCGTACCCGTAGCAGCCTGCGATTCCTGAACCGTCGCCGCGCCATCGGAAAGCCCGCTCGCCCACGCTAGGCCGACGCGCGGATTAACCGTCGTCGTGGCCGTGCGCAGCATGAGCCGCGCCTCGAATTCGTAGCGCAGATTCGCCGCAGGCGCGAAGCCAAGGCCCACGTCCACCGCCGAAGCGCTGGAAGTCGTGAAATCCGATGCCAGTAGAATAGTCGTCCAGTCAGCCGCGTACAGTTCGGTAAAATTCGCGTTGACCTTGCCGAACGCATCGCGCAAGGTATCTGCTGCCGAGTCGTTCGCGCTTGCGCCTACGTTGACTGTCTGCTGTGCCATTAGGTGAATCCGTCAGCTTTCGCTACGATCTGCCAGCAATCGGTGGCTGGCCCCGAGTTCCAGATAAAGCCGCAGATCAGCGTGGTGGTCGTCGTGGTCGTCGTCGGCAGCGCAACGTCCGTGCCCGCCGCGAACAGCGTGCCCCAAGTGATCGCTCGCGCCGCCGTGCCCTTGATGCGGATGATGAGCTTCTGCCCCTCGGTCGGCGTGCCGGTCTGGTTCGTGGTCATGCTGGTAATGTCCGCCGCCTGCGCTGTAATGTCGAGAATGTCGCAGTTGTCGGTGTTGAACGTGGGCGACGCTTCGCTGCTGATCGTGGTAATGCGAGGCGTTACGCGCTTATTCGTCAGCGTGTTGGTGCTGCTAATCGAGGGGATGACGACGCCTTCGACCGCAAGCACTCCGGCGGCGGACCGAGAAAGCGTCGTGTCGGTCGCGTGGCCTAGCTCGATGGTGGACAGGGATAGCGTGCCCGCAACGCTCCCCTGCGCCCCCGTACCTAGCCCCATCACGCCAGCAGATACGCGGCTGAACGCGGTATCCAGCGCAGCCGTCACCGCGCCGGAGGTGAAGCCAAGGATGCCGGTCGAATAGCCTTTCAGGATTCCAGTAGCGCCCACCGCTTCCCACACGCTTCCTACATCGAGCGTGTTGATGATGTTGAATTGGCCGCCTGTCGCAAGACTTACGTAAGTTGTTGCTCCAGCAACACCGCCTCGAATTCGAAACAGCGACGATGCCGCGCCCTGCGCCGTCTCGGTAATGTCGAACTTGAACGGCGCGGTAAACGTCACCCCCGCGTTATTCAGCGTCGCCGAGAAATTCGCAGCCTGTACGTCCGTCGTCAGCGCCCCCGCCGCAATGCTCACCCGAGGCGCGGATAACGTCGTCCCGTCGAACTTGAATAACGAACTGCTAGTTATCGTCGTCGCGTCCTGCGCGTACAGGATTTCGTTAGCGGTCAGGCCGGCAATCGCTACCGCCGTGCTGTGACTCGTCAAGCTTACGTAATCGCTGCCGTAAACCTTGTCCTCAACACCGCTCGAAGGCGCAATCAGCGTCTTCGTGTGCGTCGTGGTCCCGGTTAGCGTGATCGCCATGCTATTGCATCATCCCCGGCATCTTCACCCGGCTGACCGAACGCATCGCGCCAGTCTGCGGGTCTTCCAGCAGTTCCGATTCACGCTCCGCCGCCATGACCTGCGTCATCGTCACCACCGCATCCGCGAGCCGCTGCTGCCCCTCGGCAAGCGCCCCTAGAACCTCAGGCGGCATCTGCCCCTTGTAGGTCAATTCCTGCTCGCGCTTGTCGGTCAATTCCCGCTCCCTCGCCATCGCAGCATCGTTCATCTTGCACTGCGCCTCGGCAAGCGCCTTGTCAATCTGCGCCTGAGCCAATTGCTTCGCGGTCTGCGCCTCGCGCCGCTCCGCCGCAAGTACCTGCCTTTCCGCATCAAGCGCCACCTTGTCAGCGTTCAATTCCGCGATCTTGTCCTCGACCTTCCCTAGCGCATCCGCCGCCGCCTGCTCGCGCTGCGCCGCCTCTTGTGCCACTGCCGCCGCCTGCTCATGCGCCGCATTTATCTCCGCTTCCTTCTGCCCGATCAGTTTCACCGCCTCCTGCACCTTCGCCATCTGCGCCTGCAACTTCGCGGCCTTGTCCTGTTGGTTCTCGTCCTCCACGATCCCGGGCGGGAGCAGCTTCTTGATCATCTTCTGCGCCTCGTCCGCACCAGGCAGATCGTTGAACTTCAGCGCCAGATACGTCACCACCTGCGAAGTCACCGGGTCTTTCGCCCCTTGCGCGATCTGCGAAAGGAAATCCGCCGCCTCAACCCTCCGCGTCGTGAAACTCGGGCCACTCACCACCGTGACGTCGTACTTGCCGACGCCGAGGTTGTAAATCTTCTCAATCGAACCATCGCCGCGCGGCATTTCGCGGTACGCCGTCGGCTGTCCCTGCTCATCGGTAAGGTTCGGGTCAAGCGTCACCGCTCCCGGCGTGCCGTCCTCGCCGATGATCCGCGCCACGCGCCGTACATCGTAAACCTTCGGGATGATGTCAACGATCATCTGCCCCGTATGCCGCAGGCTGCGCGAGAGGTTGTCGGAGTAGTGAAAACTCCCCACGTCGCCCTCGCGGTTGCGGGCGTTGATCGCGCGTCCGCTCGTCTCGTTCGATGGCGCTCCGAGTGAAGCGTTATAGCGCCCCATCGCCGCCTGAATGTTGTGCTCCGATTGCTCTAGCACAGAAAGCCAGCCCTGCGAGATTCCGGGGGGCGCTTGCCGTTGTGGTGCGCCGACAAGAGCGCCATCAACGCTCACCGGCTTATAGGGCAGCACGGAGATATTGCGCCGGTTCGCGCTGCGCCACAAATCCTCATTGCCTTCAATCTGTCCGATTGCCGCCACGTAGTTAGCGCGGGGCGCGAGCGCCACGTTCTCAACGAACGCGCTTGTGGCGTAGTTATCCACGCGCTGCGCGTCCATCGCAGGCCGAATCAAGCCGCTGCGCTTCACCTTGCCCTCAACGTCAAGTTCCGTCCCGACCACCTCGACAATCGGAATCCGGTCCCCGATCCATTCGCCGTCTTCCAGAATGGCAACCGCCGTGACCTTGCGCCACCGCACCTTGCACGTCACCGTCTCGCGACTGCGCTGGATCGGAATCCCCATCTTCTCCGGGCCCGCCTGGTACTCCTCCATCGTCATCTTCGTCCCCGCCTCGTCGGCGAGCATGACGATCTTTTCGCGCTTCTTGTCCTTCCAGAAATACTCGGCGTAGATCACCCAATCGTCGCCGTACCAATCCGTAAATTCCCTGCCCTCGAACGCGAAACTCTCCAGCGCCTCTTCGGCCTTCTTCCCGAACTCGCTCTTGAAGTCATCGCGCTGCAGGCGGTACAGGATAAAGCCATACTCCGCATCGCTACCGTCCGGTTCCTGCCGCGCAGGGTCAAGATAGGTGCTGAAGCGGTTCCTAATCCGCTTTATGCGGATGTCCTGATCGAACGACATCGGGTCGCAATACTCGGTCAGGATGCGCCAGAAACCAAAGCCGCCATCGACCGCAGCCTCAAACGCCGTATCGTAGGCAATGTCAGCGTGGCTAGAGTCTTGAATGTGGCGGATGATCCCATCGTAGATTTTCGCCACCTCCACGTCGCCCTTGTCGTCAACCGGGCGCACCTTGATCTGCGGGCGGTTCAGGCGCTCATCGTTCACAACCTGCTGAACGTGCTGGTTCAGCTTATCGACCACCAAGCACGGCCGCGCGCCCTCCGGATCGTTCTCCCGGTCGCTGCGAGTCTTGTCGTCCCACTGCTCCAGATCGCGGAATCGCAGCGCCTCGCGCGCACGGTCCCGATTGTCCCGCTCCGCGTCAATGCAAAGCTTGTAACGCTTGCGTACGGTCTCTAGAAACGCCTGCTCGTTCTCGCCCACAACGCCGCTATTAGTCTCAGACATTCCAGCTCCTCAGCGCCCAGCGCACGCAGACAACGAGCGCACGCAGCCGGCTAGGCGGCAAGCCGCGCCGCAGCCTGTCGTTAATCTCGGCGAGCGTCAGCTCATCCATCCCTGCGCCCCTTGCATCATCATAGGCCGCGAAGCCTTCTTCTCGACCTTCTCCTGAACCATCCCAGGGAACAACTCCGACATCGCAAACACGAACGCATCGGCGCGGTTAGGCGAATCGCTCCCCGTATAGCCGTGCGTGGTGAACGCGCATAGTTCCTCTTCAAGCAGCGGGAACGTGCCAGCGAATCGAATCTTCCCCTGCTCGGTCAACGCGCTGATCGGCTCGGCGCGCACCGCCTTCCCGCGCGTCGCCGTGATCTTGCGGAACGGCACGTTCGGCTTGCTCGTCTGCACCACGTAGCGCACCATCTCGCCGCCGTAGTTCGTCTCCCCGACGATGCGATCCGCGCCATGCCGATCAAAGGCCGTCGTCACGAGATTGCCCCACGTCTTCGGGCCAGCCTTCACCGTGCAATCCTCAAGCACATAGGCATTGCCATCGGTCCCGAGGCCCGCCACGATGATGCCGATGGCGTCGTTGTCCGCGTTGTCGTCGTCGTCCGCGCCGCTCGGGTCCACGGCGACCACCACGCGCACCATGTCCGGCAGCGACGACTCGCGCCACTTGTCGATGACTTCCTCGGTCCACAGCGCACCCGGCGCAGTGTCGCCGTATAGACCCTCAAGGAAGCGCCTGCGCGTGCGCAGCGGCAGATTCTCTAGCTCCCTGAGGTAATCCGGCGGCAGGTTCTCCGCGTTGTCGCGCGGATTCATGGTCAGGTGGACGTAGTTCTGCGGATCGGCGAGCGGGCGCTTCGTCTCAGGATCGCGCAGCAGGTAGAACATCTGATAAATCCAGTGGCCTTTGCTCGGCGGATTGCAATCGAGATAGAACTTGAGCGCGAGGTCTTTTTGCTTGTCGCCGACCGTGAAGGAGCATTTTTGCGCAAGGCGCGTGACGGCAAGATTGCGCGAAGAGTAAGGAATTTGCGACGCCTCGTTGAGATAGATAGAGGCGAATTCCTTGCCGAGAATCTTTTCCGTGCGCTCCTTGTCGTCAAGACCGCCGATCCATATCTCGCTGCGATTCGGCAGCGCCGCGTACCAATCGCTCTTGTTGATGCTGTACGGCACGCCGGGAAAGCATTTCGACATGATCGTCGGCAACGTATCCATGCCAATCGATTCTTTGCAGTGATTGAATCGGAAACGCATGATTGCATGCCGCGAGCCAGGCGATTTGATAGCGCGCGAGCAGATCGCTCGAACGATCAACGCAGATTTGCCAGAACGGGAGCCACCATCCAAGAGGATGTGCTTCGCAGAGGTTTGCAGAAGCGCGTTCGCTTGCTGTTGCTTCGCCGTGAGGATCATCTTCACACATGAATCGTCTTGCCGACGATTTCGCGATCCAGCCATAGAACGATGATGTATCTATGGTCCTTCACATACTTGCGAAACAGTTTCTCGCAACCGTCTTCGACTAGGACGACAAAATATCTTTCCCTGCCCTTTATGATGACTGCGCGCAATCCGAATCTTGGAAGTCGGCAATTTGTTGACGGCGTTGCGAAAAATCCCCATGATTTTCTTACAACGTCGTATTCGCCGCCCCTTTTTGTTTTGAACGTGACCTGCTCGTCATCCTCAAGTTCTATCGAGCCTGAATCAGTAATTTGCAGTTTCACCGCTTCAAGGCCGACAGTGAACTTGCGGTGATCGGTTTTGAATCTCATCTAATCATCCTCACGGAATTGCAGAAGCGCGTTCGCTTGCTGCTGTTTCAGCGTTAGGCGCATCTGACATGGCTGGAAAGAAACGCGGCGCTTGGGAGAATCAGGCGTAGCGAAAAATCTTCCATCGTGAGCTGCAGTTCTTCTTCTCGAACTTTTGTCTGTACACAAATATCGCCAAGCGCAAAAAATATCTCCCCGGATGTATTGTCGATTCTTACCTCGCAGGCTTCCTCCACAGAGAATTCTTTTTTAAGCACAGCGGAAAACTCTTTCTGAATCTGATCAACTGTCAGAGTTTTCATAGGTTCGCATCAGTCGCGTCGATCTTGACGACGAGCCCCTCGCCATCGTGACCCGCGAGATTCACCTGCTGCGCAGGCTTGCCGTCAAGGCGATCCGCTAATTCGCAAACAGCACTCAGCCAAGGATCGCCCTTCTCGTAACTCGGTCCCCTTCGAGCCGTTTCGATAACCTTCTCGGCGATTTCGTCTAGCACCTCGATTTGTTCGACGCGCGATTTCTTTTCCAAAGCTCGATCAATCGCAAGTCGCCACGGTCTATTTTTGACCGCGTTTTTATTTCCTAGAGGAGCGCCCCTTTCGGCCATTTGAGTTAAACCTATCGCTTTGTTTTGTTTTGCGGCCAATTCCACGATTCGTATTCGAGTTCGGCGGGAGTTTTGCCGAATTTGGAGTAGTGGATACGGCGCTTGACTTTGGAGATTGTTTGCTGAGAGACGCCGAATTGCTCGGCAAGGATGCGCTGAGGTTTACGAGAGGCGAGGATGGTGACGATGGCCTGGGAGCGGAGTTTGGGTAGGCCGGTGCGGATGAAGGAGATGGGCGGGTCGTTCGGCTCGATGAGGTGGGTGCGGACGTTATGGGGCATGGGCTTGTAAGTCCTCTTGGGGTGGTTATACGCTTTTGAGGGAGGGTGTTGCAAGCGTGGGCATGGTTGAACCGTTGTTGAACGCTGGTTGAACGTCGGTTGAGAGCGCGCAAAGGGGTATGGGGTTATCTTCTCTTCTCTTCTCTTCTCTGGTAGACGCGGACGCATCTACATGACCGTCTACAGTAGCGTCTACAATGCATCTACATCTGCGTCTACAGGATTTCACTGCTAGTTTCCATGCTAGCGAGTTGCTAGCGGACTGCTAGCGCTTAAAAGGTGGCTTGACAACATCCGCGGGCTTGGTTTAGCCTTGCTTAATGCTCAAGGAAACAGCCGTTCAGCACTTCGGCTCTGCTGCTGAACTCGCCCGAGCCCTCGGAATCACCTCCGCAGCCGTCAGCGATTGGGGTGAATTGGTCCCGGAAGGCCGCGCGTATCAGCTTCAAGTTTTGACCGCCGGACTGCTTCGCGTTGACCCCAGCGTCTACAGCGCGTCTACATCACCGTCTACACGTGGTGAGGCGTAAATGGCCGGCGACTGGATCAAGGTCGATATCGACACCGCGCACAAACCCGAAGTCCTGAAACTCGCCCGCCTGCTCGGCGTCCACAAAGCCCACGCCTTCGGCCTCGTCGTCACCTTCTGGGGCTGGGCAGACAAGAATACCGCGAACGGGGAGATTATCGGGGTCACCGAAGAGGATATTGACATCTTCCTCCTGCAACCCGGATTCGCCAAGGCTTTGCAGGAAGTCGGGTGGCTGCAATTCGACGCCGCAGCACAACGGTTAATTGTTCCTTCGTTCGAGATCCACAATAGCGAATCCGCCAAGCGAAGGGCGCAGGCCACGCGCAGGCAAACCCGCTGGCGCTCTCATACGCCCGCCGCAGACGCACCGAAGAAACGCCCGCACAAAGGCAATGGCTCGACCACGACGGACGGCTTCGAGGAGTTCTACGCAGCATACCCGCGCCGCGTCGGCCGCGCCAAAGCCGAACAGGCATGGCGCGCAATCAAGCCCGACGACACCCTGCGCGCCCGCATCATGGCCGCTATCGCTCAGCACAAAAAGAGCGAACAATGGTCCAAGGACAACGGCAAGTTTATCCCGCACCCGACCTCATGGCTGCACGGCAAGCGCTGGGAAGATGAACTAAAGCCCGCCGCCGCACCGCGCTTCCCGATATGACCGACGAAGAGTTCGCCGAGCTGCAGCGCGAAGCCGCCCTCACGCAAGAGGCGCAACTGATCGCCGCGCGCTCCACGGCCTTTTCCCGCGACGTTGCCGACCTCTGGGACCGAGGACTTCCGCGCGGATACTCAACCGGCTGGCCCTCACTGGACGCGCACTACACCGTAGCGCCCGGACAGCTAACCATCCTCACCGGCTGGCCCGGTAGCGGTAAGTCCGAATGGCTCGACGCGCTGCTCCTCAACCTCGCCCGCCAGGGCTGGCGGCACGCACTGCACTCCCCCGAGAACCGGCCCGAATCCCTGCACGTCGCGAAGTATCTCGAAAAGTACCTCGGCAAGCCCTTCGGCGATGGGCCGCGCGAACGCATGAGCCGCGACGAAATGACCGAGGCGCTCGCCGATATCGAACAATGGTTCGGCTTCCTCGTCGCCGCCAGCGATTCAAAGCGCGAAGTGTTCACCATCGAACACATCATGGAAGCCGCGGAACTGTTCTACCGCTCAATCTCCTGCTGGCATAGCAAGGAAAATCCCTGCGGCCTGGTCATCGACCCGTGGAACGAACTTGAACACCTTCGCCCGAAACAATGGTCAGAGACCGAATACATCAGCGCCACGCTGACCGCCCTGCGCGCATGGGCACGCAAGCACTCGGTCCACGTCTGGCTCGTCGCGCATCCGCAGAAACTCAGGCGCGACGACGCAGGCAATCTTCCCGTGCCGCGCCCGGATTCGATCAGCGGCTCGCAGCACTGGTGGAACAAAGCCGACAACGCAATCACGATCTGGCGAGCCCTTGAGCCGCTTGCGGGCACCGAACGCGAGGTGCAAATCTACGTGCAGAAAATCCGCTTCAAGCATATCGGGCGCATCGGACAGGTAACGCTGCACTACGAACGCGCCACGGGCCGCTACAGCGAACCGGAACAGTACGTAAGGGCCGTCAAGTGAACCCATACCAAGCCTACGAATATCGCAAGCGCCAATGGATCGACGCGCACCCCGACGCCACGCCTGAGGAGTACCAAGCCGCCATGACACGCATCGCAAAGGAGTGCCACGCATGAAAGGAGACATACCCGCCGCCGCCGTGCGCCTCGCCGCAGCGCTTACCGTGCGCACGCATAGCATGAGTTTCCGGCCGTACTCCGAGCGCGAGTCCGCGAACCACGTCGCCGCCTGCATCGTGCGCGGGAGGCGCTATGCGTCTCTGTCCGAAGCGGCGCGCAAGCTGCACGTCTGCCGAGATACCGTGCGCAGGTGGATCAAGGCGGGCGAAGCGAGGTATGCCAAATGAGCAGCTACGAGGATTTTCTCGCGCATAAGCGCGTCATTGACCCGGCCACCGGCCTGCAGGACGTCCCACCGCTCAATCCGCAGTTATTCGACTTCCAACGCGACATCGTGGCATGGGCCCTCAAGAGAGGACGCGCGGCCATCTTCGCCGACTGCGGCATGGGGAAGACGCCTATGCAATTGGAATGGGCGCGACACATTCCCGGCAACGTGCTGATCCTCGCACCGCTCGCGGTAGCAGCGCAGACCGTGCGAGAGGGAGAGAAGTTCGGCATCGCGGTCAAGTACGCACGCGACCAGAAGGACGCAGGCGAAGGCATCACGATAACGAACTACGAAATGCTGGAACACTTCGATCCGGCCGCGTTCGCTGGCGTGGTGCTGGACGAGTCAAGCATTCTCAAAGCCTACGATGGCAAGACGCGCACGCGCATCATTGAGGCATTCGCCAAGACGCCTTTCCGCCTCGCCTGCACCGCTACCCCTGCCCCTAACGACTACATGGAACTAGGCAATCACGCCGAATTCCTTGGTGTCATGTCGCGCACTGAAATGCTGGCGATGTTCTTCGTCCATGATGGCGGAGAAACGCAGCAATGGCGACTGAAAGGCCACGCGGAGACGGAATTCTGGAAGTGGCTTTGCTCATGGGCCGTCATGATCCGCAAGCCCTCAGACCTTGGCTATGCGGACGGAGACTTCATCCTGCCGGAAATGGTCATGCATCAATCGACGGTCAAGGTTGACAAGCCGACCGATGGCTATCTCTTCCCGCTCGAAGCGCAAAGCCTGCAGGACAGGCTCGCTGCGCGTCGCAGCACCATCGCCGAGCGCGTAGCCGATTGCGCTGCCATCGTCAACGCCACCAAGCGCCCTTTTCTCGTCTGGTGCAATCTGAACAGCGAATCCGAAGCACTCGCCAAGGCAATCCCCGACGCCGTGGAAGTGAAAGGCTCGGATTCCAATGAGGCCAAGGAACGAGCCATGATCGGATTCACCGATGGCACGATCCGCGTCATGGTGACTAAACCAAGCATCGCAGGCTTCGGCATGAACTGGCAGCACTGCGCGGATATGGCCTTCGTCGGGTTGTCCGATAGCTACGAGCAGTTCTATCAAGCCGTGCGCCGCTGCTGGCGATTCGGTCAACACAGCACCGTTAACGTCCATGTCATTACCGCAGAGACAGAAGGCGCGGTCGTGACGAACATCAAACGCAAGGAGGCGGACGCAATGAGCATGGCGGAAAACATGGTCGAACACATGAAGGATCTGAACGCCGAAGCCCTGCGAGGCGCAACCGTGCGCACGAAGGATAACTACAAGCGAGAAGTGAAATCAGGCGAAGGCTGGACCGTTCACCTTGCCGATTGCGTCGAAGTCGCGCAGGAATTGCCGGCCGATAGCCTGCATTATTCGATCTACTCGCCGCCGTTCTCTTCGCTTTACACCTACTCGAACAGCGACCGCGACATGGGCAATTGCAAGGATGACGGCACGTTCATGGAACACTACCGTTTCCTTGTGCGCGAAATGTTCCGCGCCATGATGCCGGGGAGATTGGTCAGCTTCCATTGCATGAACCTGCCGACCAGCAAGCAGAACCACGGCTACATCGGCATCAGGGACTTTCGCGGCGAATTGATCCGCTTGCATGAGGCCGAGGGTTTTATTTTCCATTCCGAGGTCTGCATCTGGAAAGACCCGGTGACTGCGATGCAACGCACGAAAGCGCTCGGGCTGCTGCATAAGCAATTGAAGAAGGACTCTTGCATGAGCAGACAGGGGATTCCCGACTATCTCGTTACCATGCGCAAGCCCGGCGACAACCCGGAGCGCGTGACACACACTAACGACTCATTCCCCGTTCAGGTATGGCAGAAATACGCCTCGCCTGTCTGGACGGATATCAATCCTTCCGACACGCTGCAATTCAGGAGCGCCCGCGAGCATAACGACGAGCGACACATCGCGCCGCTGCAATTGCAGGTTATCGAGCGCGGGATAGAGCTTTGGTCGAATCCCGGCGATACCGTTTTCAGCCCGTTCACCGGCATCGGATCGGAAGGCTACTGCGCCCTCAAGATGGGTCGCAAGTTCGTCGGCGCGGAATTAAAGCGGTCTTATTGGGAACAGGCCTGCCGCAATCTTGAGAACGCCAAGCGCGAGCAGGGCGGACTTTTCGCGGACGTGGCATGACGCCCGCAGCCATACACGGCGAAGCGCTGCCGCAGTCGAAACTGAACGCTACGCTAGTCAAGCGCATCCGCACCGAGCACGCAGCGAAAGAGGCCGAGAAGCGCCGCCTAGATGCCCTCTACAGTGCCGCAGCCTTCGCCAAGCGCTACGGGGTCAGCGTGCCGACGATAACCAAGGTGCTGACCTATGAGACATGGAGGCACGTCCGCGATGACTAAGCGCCTTCTCACCGCGCCCGAGTACGCCAAGGCCGCAGGGATCAGCAGGACGCGGCTACAGAGGAATTTTTCCAGGACCGCGCCGGTAATTGCAGCTAGGGCACACAGGATCGACTTCTAGAGGCTTTGCATAATCTCTATGGTCGTAGCATGTCGCTTTCTTGCCGCAGTCAACGCATCGTAAGGAGGTAGGCTTTTCGAGCTTACCTTCTCTAATGGCTTTCTGCACCATTCCGCCAGCTTTGCCTCTCAACCTCTCCTGCCTGTCTCTGCAAGGATTGCAAAACATGCTAGTCGGATACCGGCCATGCGCCTTAACTACGTCAATTTGGCAGTAGAAGCAATTCATAGTTGCATTCTGCCACAATCTGTGCTAATTTGCAACACTCAGGAGGCACCATGTCAGGCCGACAATCAGCAGCAGTAGAGAGCGCCGTCAGGGAGTGGTCGCGCACCCTCGGCAATGTTTACCGCATCGCAGCACGGCACAAGATCGCTGCCAGCAGCCTTTACAGGGCGATCAAGCCTCTGAAAAACAAGGGCAAAAAAAAGGCTTGACTTCTGTTGCAAAATGCCATACGATGTACTCATCGGCTGATTGTGGGATCGGCCTTCTAAGGAGCGAAAATGACGATCAGCAGGTATCCGCACCAGACAATCGCCGACATATCCGCCGAACTCGCCGCCCTCCGCGCAGAATTGGCGAAAGCCAATGAGCAGAATCAGAGACTCAGAGAAGCGCTGGCGCTTGTCATGGAACACTACGTTGGCGAGCGCGGTTCGCACAACGTGGTCGGAGACGCAGGGAAAGCCGCCGACAAAGCCCGCGCCGCGCTAAAGGGGGCAGCGTGAAACCGGCGACGCCGCTGCCGTGGCATATTGCCGATGATCGTAGCAAGGACAATACGCCAGTTATTCGCCGCAAGAGTAGCGCGGACTGTACCGGAGTAACCGTCCTTTGCGTAAACCGTTTGCTCGGCGAGAAAGTGCCTAGTAAGAACGAGCGCGCAAACGCCGCCTACATCGTCCACGCCTGCAACGCCTACCCGCGACTGGTCGAGGCGCTTGGCGATATTCTCGCCGTCCTT
>JACCDY010567727.1_pt1 | contig 13456 bp, 15 predicted proteins | sample 7446391 | NCBI WGS metagenome assembly JACCDY01 (sample SAMN15323451, study PRJNA562643) | freshwater metagenome | isolation source: river surface water | place: USA:Blue River Watershed | collected 2017-08-18 | reverse complement strand
TTTTGTTTTGTAGATTTTATTTATTTACTTTTATTACCAATAAGTAGTGAGTCATTAAGGTTTCAAGTAAGCGTAACGCTCTTTGGCTTGCAAGTTAGAAACTTCTGCAACGCCTGATGGAACAATCTTGGCTTCCATGATCACTTGCTCTTTTGGAATTTTTCTTGAAACCAAGGTGTTGGTACACACTCTGAACTCAACGCCCTTGCTCACCAAGTCACCAATCGATGCAGAAAACTTTGAGCCTGACATGTTCTCAGCACCTTCAAGTAAAAAGTCGATACCTTGACCATGTGTCACGACAACAATTTTTGCCTTTGGATCAGCATTCAAATGATTACGAATATTGCCAATCGCACGGCTGGCTTGTTGAACGCCTTCGTTCACGTGGTAAACAATTTTAGTTTCTGAAAAAGCATGTCCTGAGAAAATCACGAAAGACATGGCAGTGATTAATTTAATTAGTTGTTTCATAGCACTCCCCTAGTAAAGAACGAATAGGATAATCATTTTTGAGCCTGCTTTCAGCTCTCGTAAACCCTTGAATCATCACACTTAAGAATAATGACTAATTCATTGAATAGACTCACAATGAACCAATACCTCTATAAAATCAAGCCAATTTCATATAAAAGATAGTTATTAACTAATCCTAAATGTTCCTCAGCAAAAAACCATCAAGATTTCAGCTGGGACTTCTTCTATCTTTAGCATTTCATTTGATTTTGATTGTTGTGGGGTTGAACTATCAAGGTACCAATCTAATCATGTCCAAGCCTTTGAGCGAATTGGTGCAAGTCAAACTACAACCAGAGAAAAAGAAAGAAGAGAAAAAAGAGGAGAAGCCTGAGGAAGAACAAACTCTGGTTCTCAATACTCAAAGAGATGTACCCCAAGAAAAGAAGTTGGCTTACATGGATGCGCCACCAGCACCATCTGCTGAGGAGTGGCAAAAAGCATCAACCTATACCTTGAAGAACAGTAAACGCTACCGCCACAACTGGGGCCAACAAGTGCGCAGCATGATGGGACGCTCCGTGGAGGGTCCTGATCAAGGCATGGTGCGCTTTCATATTGAGATTGCCGCTAATGGTCAACTAGCAAAATTAGAAACTCTTTGGTCCACTTCTGATCTTGCTGAGAAGTTAGCGCGCAAAGCGATTGAAAATATGCCCCCCCTGCCACCCATACCCACCGGAAAACCGCTGATCTTCCAGAAAACTATTTCATTCCAACCTGTGGATGATGGCTGGCCTCCTATTTATAAGTATGATTGTTTGCCAGATCCACCAACTTTCAAGAACCCATTTGCCTGGGATGGCAAATCAGCACCCGTAGCGGTTCAGCAAAAGGTGGCTGATGGTTCTAAACAAAAGATGCCAACGGATTGCCCCGCCAGTGAAGACGATACGATTGAGGCTGAAGCTGGCGATATGAAGCGTCAGTTTGAAATCTGGGGCTCGAGTCGCTTGAACCCCAAAAAGTGATTTATTTGCTCTTACATTTCTAATTTATAGAAATTACATATACACTGAAGGGATAACATTCTTTAAAGAAAATGCATGTACCTAAAAGTTAATACTAAATTTCAATTGGCATTAACTATTGCGACTTTGTGGGGCATTTTTTCTATATGGGCAGCTCAGTTTTGGTTTGCTGATTTATCAGCCATCATCGGCTGGTTTCTTGCCGGATTTTTGATTTTATTCATCGCAGTTGTGCCAGGCTTTATCAATGCCTTCATGGTTTTTAGCTTGATGATGGATAAAAGGCCTGTCCGTAAACATCTGGATAGCTATCCGCCCATCACTATTTTGATTGCAGCTTATAACGAAGAGGCTGTCATTCCAGATACTTTTGAAAGTATTGCTAAACAAAATTATCCTGGAGCTCTTGAAGTCATTTTGATCGATGACGGTTCTAAAGATCAGACCCATGCCGTGTGCAATCAATTGATCAGCAAATATCCTTGGTTGCGATGCATCCAGCTAGAGACTAATCAAGGTAAATCTGAAGCATTGAACAGAGCCCTCACCTTAGCAAGTCATGAGCTCATTATCACCTTGGATGCCGACTCCTATTTGTACAAAGATGCCTTGGTCAGGATTGTGGAACGCTTTCACAGCGACCCTGCTAATACCTGCGCGGTTGCTGGCACGATCATGGTTCGCAATTCTCGTCAAAACTGGATCACACAATCTCAAGAGTGGGATTACTTCCAAGGCATTGCTACCGTTAAACGCGTGCAATCTCTGAATCAAGGCACCTTGGTGGCACAAGGCGCATTTTCTTTGTATAAAAAATCAATCGTTCTTGAATTAGGCGGTTGGCCAAAGACTGTTGGCGAGGACATTGTGCTGACTTGGGCCATGCTAGAAAAAGATTATCGGGTCGGCTATTGCGAAGATGCAATTGCTTTCACAATCGTGCCAAGCACTGTCTCAGGTTTTATTCGACAAAGACAGCGCTGGGCCAGGGGCATGATTGAAGCATTCAAATACCATCCAAAGGTGTTGTTCAGAAAACGACTATCAACTTTCTTCATTTGGTGGGACCTGCTGTTCCCAGCCATGGACGTTGCTTTTACTTTTGGCTTTTTACCTGGATTGATCTTAGCCATGTTTGGTTACTTCTGGATTGTTGGGCCAATGACGCTGATATTGCTGCCCATGGCTCTCCTCATGAATTCTTTGATGTACCGCATAGAAGAAAAAATGTTTGTTGAGCAGCACTTGCATGTGCGTCGCAATACTTTGGGATTTTTCCTGTACATGCTCCCCTACAGCTGTATTTTGCAACCAGCTGCAGTCTGGGGTTACATCACAGAAATATTTGGTACAAAAAAATCATGGGGTACAAAATGAAAAACAAACTAAGAACCCCCGCTCTCCTGTGCGCGATGATTTGCGCTGGACTCACACCAAACTTGATCCATGCTCAAAGCAATGAATCATGGGCTTTGTTGAGTCCAACGATCAGCGCCTACAGTGACAATGATCAGTTCAAAGCTGTCAAAGCAGGTGTTGGCTTATTACCTCTATACAAAGATGGGCAACATTACACAGGCATACAAGCCCTGCATCACAGCTATGAACAGTATGAGTGGAGAAAGGATGCTTCTCAGTTAAGTTTGGTGAGTGAATCAATCAATCCCAAAAACGGTTTGGGTCACAAGGTCAATCTTGGCGCGAATCAAATGGGTAATCACAGCCTGGTGAATGCCGACATGAACTACGCCATGTCGCTTAGAGAAGGTACTAATGCTGAATTGTTTTATAACCGCGATTGGGTAGAGACAAGGAACTCTCTCGATAGGGGCATCAAATATGACTATTACGGCGGCAGTTTAGAACAGCGTCTTGCCGAGAGATGGACAGTCATTGGTCTTTTAGGGCAACACCGTTTCTCTGATAACAACACCCGAAACCATATTCGAGGTAAGTTGATTTATGACCTACTTCCTGAGCAAGGCATCAATCTTCAGCTAAGACACCGTCAGTACCGCAACAGCCGACAAGAAACTAATGGTAACTACTTCAATCCTCCCAAATACGAAGAACAAATGGTGGCAGTTGCCATGCGTCAGAGAGTTCAAAGCTGGATTTTGTCTGGCCTGATTGGTGTGGGCCGTCAAAAAGTCAACGAGGATCCGCGCACCAGCACTCACCTGTATGAATTAGAAGCCAATAGTCCTATCACCAAGTCGATTGTTTTTAAGAGCAAACTTGGTTACGGCCAAAGCGCCACCTTCAATGGTCCAGACTACAAGTACAGATATTTGAACACCAGCCTGATCTTTAGCTTCTGATCATTCATGCAAACTTATACGGTTCTCCTCTACACACTCTCCCTATTACTTCAGGTGGGGGCCAGTTATCAATCGTTTAGATTGATCAATATTGTCAATAAATACAAAATCACGTGCATTGCCTTGAGTGCGGCGCTGACCATCATGATTGGCCGCCGAGTAGTGCCCTTAATTAATGCCTATGAATACTCGATGTTTGATATCAAGGATGCTTTTTTATCTGTGCCAATTTCTTTACTATTGTTCATTGGAGTGACTGGGATCAAAGCAGCTTTGGGTGAGGTTCGTAAAGAAAATTCTGCTTTAGAGATTTTGAATGCCACAGATTCTTTAACACTGGCACTGACTAAAAAAGAAACCTATATCCGCCTAAAAAGAGAAATTAGTCGCGGGCAAAGAAGTCTTCACCCCTTGGCCTTTCTGATGCTTGACATTGATCACTTCAAGCGCATCAATGATCAGTATGGTCACATGGTTGGTGACACAGTCTTAAAGAACTTATCCTTATTCTGCCAGCATAAATTAAGAGATATTGATGTATTTGGTCGTTTTGGTGGCGAAGAGTTTTTGATTGCTTGCCCAGAAACTGATGCCAAAGCTGCCCTTGAGATTGCAGAAAGACTTCGTGAAGCTATTTCAAAAAATTATTTTGCAATCGTCAACGGCAAAGAAATCACTCTGACCGTGAGCATTGGGATATCTATCTTTGATCCAAAACAAGTGAATCATGATTCATTAGATCTTGCGATGGATCTTTATATCGACTATTCCGATAAAGCGATGTACTGCGCCAAAAATGCCGGCAGAAATCAGGTCAAATTGTTTCAAAATGACATGTTGAATTGATCAGATTAATGGAAACTCGTAATTGTCTTCTCTAAATAGCTTTAAACAAGCATCTACCACACGATCGTCATACAGGCTTCCTTTGCCACTCTCAATTTCAACGAGTGCCTTATCAAGACCTAAGGATGGGCGGTAAGGTCGATTGTGCGACATAGCTTCAACAGTATCAGCCACGGCCAAAATTTTGGCTTCTAAGATGATGGCATCACCTTTGAGTTGATTTGGGTAACCGGTACCATTGATTCTTTCATGATGTTGATAAATGGTTTGAGCCAGAGGCCATTGAAAATTAATGTCTTTGACGATATCAAAACCAGTTTGAACATGCTTTTGGAGGGCTTGTATTTCGAAAGTTTCCAAAGGTGTAGGCTTGGTGAGTAATTCCGCGGGCACACCAATTTTTCCAATGTCATGTATCAAAGCACTCAATTTAAGCCCCTCGACAACATGCACAGATAGATTCATTTGATTGGCAATGGCTACGCACAGATGTGCCACACGCAATTGATGTTGATAGGTATAGGGATCACGAGCCACAATCACCTTGGTCAATGCATCAACTACCTCGTACATATTAAGAGCCAAGTCTTGCTGATATTTAATTAAACAGCTTTCAGCAATTTTTCTATCGGTGATATCTCTGATATTGCACTGAATGACTCGCTCACCATTCACGCCATAGGCATTACTCACGAATTCAACGCTGATGATTTTTCCGGCTTTAGTACGCAGCGGCAGATCACTGTATTTAATGTAGCCTTCTTGCTTAAGAGTTTCAAAGGCTTTCAAAGATGCCAATTTATCGACCATGGCGCCGATTTCCCAAAGCTCCATGCCGATCAATTCTTCTTTGCTGTAGCCCAGCATTTCAATGAGATAGGGGTTCACATCTTGAATGCGACCACTCTCAAAGTCTAAGATCAAAATGCCGTCGTAGGCAGTTTCAAAAAGGCGTCGGTAACGCAGATTGGTTTCTTGTGAAGAGATTGGTGTCATGCCTTATCTTCGGCTGACGAGGTGTTTTTGTCAATGAATACTTTTGCGCCAGGTCAATGGCAATAATATTAAAGCTTAGCCTTTAATTAGGCTTGGACTGTCTTCTACTTCTGTTTCAATTTCTTCCCAAGTACTGTCACCTAATTTTTTGACCGTTAACTTGAAGGTCCAGTGCTCTGGTACACCACAAGTCCACTCATCAGGTCCCGTTTGAATCAACACATTGGTTTGTTGACGGTGATCGAAGTACAAGTGATAAATTTTGCCATGCAATGGATTGAATGAGAATTTAGCAGCGTGAACTTGTTCTGTGACATCAAGTCTGGATTGCAAAGCTTTCGCCTGCTTCATCAAGACATTGGCTTGCTCCATGATGCGATCGTATTCATGCTTGGCATTCTGACGAGCCACATTGACAGCTTTGTCTTTTTCTTCAGTGACTTTGATGGGTGCGAAGACAGGAGACCCCACTTCCATGGGATATTCAATACTGGCATGTCTGGCTGGATCGGTATCTTCAATGCGCATTTAAACCTCTTTTGTCTCGCTTTATTAGCTATTTGCCATTTGTATGGCGTTTTGATAATTATAAGAACTTTAAGGATTTATTGCTGAAGCCCCTAAGAGTCAGTAGAGGGCTTTTTATCTTGGCTTAAATCAGGGGCTGGGCTGGTGATTGGCTTCAATGGCGGATGACACATCTTTTCGCCATCCCATACCTGACCGCACCAACACTCACCTTGAGGATTGATGATGCAGACTCCTGAACCACAACAGCGCTTATCTGTACTCAACTTAGATTCCTTTATTAGATCTCATTTTGCAAGCGAATAATTGCCAAAAACATCTTATTAGTGATGTTAATCTTTTTTGTCTGGGCTTGCTTATGCATGGTCAAGGACACAAATCCATTTATTAAATAAGTCTTTAGATAGCTGACAAGCAAGAAAATAAGAAATCCTATACATTGGTTACTCGATTTCAATTAAAGCCATCAAAGGATTCGTTTCAATGGATTTTGACAACCTGCTTGGCTTCATCGCAGCAACTATCACCACCGCTGCTTTTATTCCACAAACTTATCGATCAATCACCACCAGAGATTTATCGGGTATCTCATTGGGCATGTATGCCACGTTTACTTTCGGCATCATCCTTTGGATCATTTACGGCGTTTTAATAGGCAGTGGTCCGATCTTGGTCGCCAACATCATCACATTTGTTTTATCAGCGACTATTTTGTATTTAAAAATTCAGCACCTGATGGCACACCGCCAAGGTGATCAAACTAAGGCCAATCATCATGAGTGAACCAAAGCCGAGCAAGCAACAAGCTATTTCTGAAGTCATCCGTGCGCGCTTAAAAGCAAACAAGGTGCGCTTTCATGCGAATGACAATATCGCCGCTCACATAGAGCCAGGCGAATTAGATGGCTTAGTCGATGAAGTGTCTGAAAAAGTACAAGCTTTACTTGAAAGCTTGGTGATTGATACTGAGAATGATCACAACACCAGAAATACCAGTCGTCGCGTGGCAAAGATGTATGTGAATGAAGTCTTCAATGGTCGCTATGTGGCGCCACCTGCTTTGACAGATTTTCCGAATATCAGCCGCCTCAATGAATTGATGATCATCGGCCCCATCACCGTGCGCAGCGCTTGCTCGCACCACCTCTGCCCCATCATGGGTCGTATTTGGATTGGGGTGCTGCCAGATCAAGACTCAGCCTTGGTTGGACTATCCAAATACGCTCGTTTAACCGAATGGGTGATGTCCAGACCTCAGATACAAGAAGAGGCCGTGGTAGAACTTGCCAATATGTTGGAGCAAAAGCTCAAGCCTGCCGGCTTAGCTGTGGTGATGGAAGCTGATCACTTCTGCATGCAATGGCGCGGTGTTAAGGACAATGATTCGAAGATGATCAATAGTGTGATGCGTGGTCAGTTTTTAGAGAACTCTAATTTGCGCAGAGAGTTTCTATCTTTGATTGAGAAAAGATAAGTTTGCTTTGTTCAGCTTTTAGCGAGAGTTGGCCTTGATGAAGCTCAGCACGTCATCGTAAAACTGCCTGATTTTTTTTGGTAGGCTACCGAGCATTTTAAGAATATTCATGTATATGGAATGAATCCAGCAACCAGTCAGATTTCATACATTAATTTAGGAATTTGGCCTGCCCAGCACGATTCGAACGTGCGACCTACGCCTTAGAAGCTCATAATTTCGATGATTTCAACATTGTTTTCAATAGGTTAGACCTGGTTGAATCAGGTGTAGTTTTTGCAGTCTATTTACTCGCATCTAATGGCATTTAATAGTGGTTATGTGGCATAGACATATGACTTAATGGCTAATATTGGTGTCATATCCAGAACAATCAGAAACGTCGGGAAAACCGACAAAATTATTACTATCAGTAATTTTATTTTTGACCAAGATAAATAGTTAAGTTATCCACTGCCAATGTGCGTAAGTTGGTATTAATTGAATATATATCTATATCAATCAACACTGTAAGTTGTTTGCCTATTATTTAAGCAAATTAATGCTGCTTTGCAACCATCGTCAACATGTTTGATCTACGGATGAGCTCATCAAATTCCCAAGGAAACAAACAAATGAATGAACTTCTAGGGCGCGAGTTTGAGCTATTGATATAGTTTACAAAAATAAAAATTACATCTATATCCAACTTAATCGACAGCTAAAATTACTTTTATACTTCACAACAATTTTTAGTTTATATAACAAAACTAATTAATATTCTTTTAAAACTTGATAAGTATATAGGCGCCAAACATCAAATACACTCATTTGATATATATCAAAAAACACACCATAGAAATCTTCACCGTTTTTCAAAGAAGTAATCAGATTTTTGAATTTAATTGGTTCAATCTCATAAATAAACTTTATAAAACCCTCAGCCTGTTTATAGTAAATCTGTGGATTAATCTTCAAAACCATTGACTTAGTTGGAAACTCGTAATCTTTATTTGGCGAAAAACCAATCCCCTCCTTCAACAAATTTCTCGCTTGTGTAGCAGTTACAGACTCTGCTCCAGCACCTCCAGAAGAATAAGTTGCAAGACCCTCAATAAACCAAGATGGGATTCTATAGTAAATCTGCTCGCCATAATTTTGAAGCAAGTTAAGATGCGAAAGCTCGTGAACAATGACTTTTTTAATAATGTCATCATAGCCCCCAAACTCGTGAGCGGAATGAATTGTGGGGGAAATATGCACTGAGTGATGTATCACAACAGCCTTCATATAACCAATAGCCCCCGTAGTCATTACAAAATTTTCAAGTGATTTATATATAAAAAAATTAGGTTCATCAGTGAAAGGTAATTGCTTCTCTTCAATCAGATTTTTTAAATATTTAAGCGAACCAGCTATTTCATCAGCAATTAATTCAGTACCAACCTCACAATATATATATTGATTGTTAGTACATTGATAAAAAGTAGTTGCTTTACTTTTTGCAAACGCTGTAACGGTTGACAGATTAATACCACAACAGATTATTGTGAGAACAAGAAACTTTACAAGAAAATCCATCTTGTAAAACACTGTTAAAGATATATAAAGTTAATCCTAGAAAATTTTATTTTTAGCCAAGACTTCATTAAATTCTTTAATATTTCTCAAGAATGCCAAATCTGGATCATGAAACAAATAATCTGTATCTTTAAATCCATTTTTAAGTGCGTTATCCAGTGACACCAAAGCTAGCTCTGTATTGTTCCTCACTGAATATAAACAAGCTAGGTTGTAATGTGCCTCAGCAGTCTTGGGATTAATCTCTATAGCGCGTTGAAGATCAACCTCACCCTCATTCAATTTTCCCAACATAAGATTAACAACCCCCCTAAAATAAACTGCTTCTAGATAGTTGTGATTCTTAGTTACAGCATTTGTTAGCTCAACTCGTGCATTACTTAGTAATTTTTCTCTGTCAGCGAAGTTTGCAACCTGATGCGCAGAATCTATATAGGTTAGAGCGGTTTTGAAACTTTGCTCTTCATCACTTAAATTTTGTTTATTCTCATGAATGACTGATTCAGTGGGTGCCACACTTTCAGTCTGAGGATTAACTTTAGCCTGAACTTGACTCACTTGGAGTAGAACGTTTATCGTTAAAGTAAACCATAGTAATTTTGTATTTTTTCTCATATACGCCTCACTTGTTTCAACTTAAAAAATTAAACATATGTGCTAAGTATCCCACCAATAAACAAACCCTGCAGAGTAGTCAAAGTAATAAGAAATCGTGCAAAAACTAAAAATCTGATTAATGTTGCATTCTGATGAATAAACTAAATAAAATTTTATTAACAACCTCAGGCATCATATTAGGGTTATCACTAATATCTCCAATACATGCATCAAATGAAATTCAGGATGCAGACATAGAAAAAATACTAAAAACAACCCTACTATTTAAGTGTAATTTTTCTCAAATTATTGGCATTAACACCCAAATTAAGTACAGCCCGTGGTTTATGGAGTTTTCTGTAGATAACGAGAGCAGGTTGCACTTAATTGATCATCAAAAAGCTAGATTTCGCCACAACAATACTAGATTGACTTGGGTTGACTCCAAAAGCGAAAATCAAATACAAATTGACCCGCTAAAAGATCAAGAAATTACTTATATTAAAAAAAGGTTTGATAATGAAGAGACAATTAAGAGAACCTGTACGGTTTGGATAAGGTGAAACTTGAATCAAATGATTAGGTTGGGCTGTGAATAACTTGAAAAAAACCATAGTTGTAGCTGCAATCATCATCTTGAACAATAAGGTACTTATCGGTAGGAGAAACGCCAATCAAGCGCTTGGAGGATATTGGGAATTTCCAGGAGGTAAATTAGAAAACAATGAATCTTTAGCTGAATGTTTGCGTAGAGAAATTCGAGAGGAGCTTGGCGTAAATGCAATTATTTCTGATGACATATTTGCAGAATACAGTTATGAGTATGGCGGTAAAAAAATTCAGCGAGTCGCCATGCTTGCAAATATTTATGAAAAATTAAGTGCTTCAACTGCCCACGATCTTTTAGCATGGGTAAATTGTGATGATTTATTAACTCACAAATTAGTACCATCAGATATTTCAATTGCTAAAAAACTAATTAACACAAAGCTAACCGGTAGAACAGATTAGCTTTGTGTTGATATACCGATCCTGACTGAGACAGTATCAAATCACCCGAGCAGAAATTTTGCAATTTTTTGCAAAGTAAAATTGTCATTGTTAATTAAAGAATCAACAAAGCAACTGCTCTGCCCTCATTCATGACAATTTATGGCGCCTTTAACAAACAAGATATTAAATATCCAAACAAATCTTGCCAAAATGTTGATTACCCTCTTGGTATTTAAAAGCATCCACAATTTTTTCTAGGGGGAAATGCTTATCAATAACTGGCTTGATCCCATTTAACTCAATCGCTTTAATCATTTCTACTTGTTGTTCTCTACTACCCACTAATACTCCTTGCAATTTAATACTTTTTGCAATCGCAGTAATGAGTGATACCGGACCATCAAATCCCGTTAAGACTCCTATTAAAGAAATGTGACCGCCAATACGCGTTGCAATCATAGATTGATCAATCGTGGCAGGTCCGCCCACCTCAATCACACAATCAACACCCTCGCCATTAGTTAGTTGAAGAACAACTTCACCCCACTTAGGATGTTCTTTGTAATTGATTGTGTGATCAGCGCCCAACTGCTTGAGCTTCGCAAGCTTTGCTTCACTTGATGATGTTGCAATCACAGTGGCACCTGCCATTTTTGCAAATTGTAAAGCGAAGATCGATACGCCACCTGTACCTTGTACCAACACAGTATCACCTGGTTTAATAGCAGCATCCACCATCAATGCTCGCCATGCCGTAAGACCTGCTGTTGTTAAAGTAGATGACTCAGCGTCGCTATAACCCTTAGGGGCGCGAGTAAAGGCCGTAGCAGGGAATGTAACAGTTTCTCTTGCAAAGCCATCTACACCATCACCAGGTACGGTTGAGAAATCCGCAAATCTTGGACGCCCCTCAGACCATCCACCAAAGAATAGACTAACAACGTGGTCACCGACCTTGAACCCAGTGACAGCATCACCAACTGCAATGACTTCACCTGCGCCATCAGACATAGGTATACGTGACTCAGTTGGTCCCCACATGCCACTAACCACAATGTAATCGTGATAATTAAGAGAACTGGCTTTCACTCGAACCGTGATTTCATGAGATTTTGGTTTGGCAGCATCAGATACACCAACTGTTACAACATCGAAACCACCACCAGTTTTTACGTAGATTGCTTTGTTAGTCATACTACCTCTATAAACAGTAATTAGTCTTAGATCATAACTAGTTTTTAGATAGCAGTTCACCATATCGCAAAAAATTAAGCTTGCTACCTAAACCCTAGAAATCAAATTTTTTCTTAAAAAAAGAGACACAGTGTGTCAGACACATTGACTCAATACATTTGTATCGGACACAACCAAATATTACAAACACTAAAATTCCAAAAAAAAAATTTAAAAAGTTGTCTGTAATCAAAGCGTTAGACTAATTAACGCTTTCCAAATAAGAAAAATAAAAATATTGGCATAAAAAATGCTGTATTTGAAACCTACTATGTAAATATGGGTGTAGAAATGCGATTTAATAATAAAGTAGTTTTAATTACTGGTGGTAATAGCGGAATTGGACTTGCGGCAGCTCTGAGATTCAAGAACGAGGGAGCTAAAGTTATAGTTTGCGGGCGAAACTTAAAAACTTTAAGCACTGTCGCCAGTGAAAATAATTTATTAGCTATCAAGTGTGATGTTTCAAACCTAGAAGAGCTTGATCAACTATATAAGAAAATTGCCAACACACATGGAAAAATCGATATTCTTTTTGCCAATGCTGGAATTTATAAATCCACTCCACTAAAAGAAACTAGTGAAGTCTTTTATGACGAAATAATGTCAACTAATGTAAAAGGTTTATTTTTTACCATTCAGAAATCTTTAGACTTTCTCAACGATGGCGCCTCAATAATTCTAACCAGCTCTGTTTTAAATCAGAAGGCGTGGGAAGGTAACGCAATATATTCAGCTAGCAAGGCCGCAGTAAGATCGTTTGCAAGAACATTAGCTGTTGATTTATTGCCCAAAAAAATCAGGGTTAATGCTATTAGTCCCGGGCCAACATTCACACCAATTTTTGATCGATTGGGATTACCAGAAGATAAGTTAAATGAAATAGCCAATCAAATTTTAAGCAGCATACCCTTAAACCGTTTTGGCACACCTGAAGATATTGCTAACGCAGTATTATTTTTAGGCTCAGATGACTCAGGATTTATGACTGGTGGTGAAATTGTTATAGATGGCGGACTTGGACAAATTTAAACAAACATTAAACGTAACAAATTACATGCAAAGTACAAATTAAAAAAACAAATATTTAGATCATAGAAAGTAAATAAATGAGTCAAAATTTTGACGTAGTAGTCATTGGTGGTGGTCCTGGCGGTTATATCGCTGCGATTCGTGCCGCTCAATTGGGTTTCAAAGTAGCGTGTGCTGAAAGCAATCCATATGACGATCCAAAAGGTGAGCCACGTTTGGGTGGTACTTGCTTGAACGTTGGTTGTATTCCATCAAAAGCATTGTTGGCCAGTTCTGAAGAGTTTGAGAACATCGCTCATCACATTTCTGATCACGGTATCAGCGTTAAAGATGCCAGCATCGATGTGAAGAAGATGATTGCTCGCAAAGACGACATCGTTGGCAAGATG
>JACCDY010042213.1_pt1 | contig 13457 bp, 13 predicted proteins | sample 7446391 | NCBI WGS metagenome assembly JACCDY01 (sample SAMN15323451, study PRJNA562643) | freshwater metagenome | isolation source: river surface water | place: USA:Blue River Watershed | collected 2017-08-18 | reverse complement strand
TTTTAGACCTCAATGACCTTTCTCGCGGAAAGCTCAATAAAAATTCCATATTCTTCATTAACTGGCAAAAGATTAAAGGTAAATCCAAGGAAAGCCGAAAGCTTCGTAAGGATAACGAATGGGGTCTAACTTTTGACAGCTTTATTGAGAAGACCAAAGAAGACGGTCGTAAGCTTATTGTCATTATTGATGAGGAGCATATCGGATCAGATACAGAACTGGCGCAAGAGATTATCGACGGACTTATTCAACCCAAAATTACTATTCGTGTTTCTGCCACACCTAAGTATCTCCCTAATGCAGAGGATATAGCTGAACAAAAAGGCGGATTTGTGCAAGCAAAACGAGAGGAAGTTATTGAAGCAGGACTTATCAAGGAGAAGATCATTTTCCAAACCGAAGAAGATCTTAATCGAAAGGATTTTAAAGGGATAGATCAGGACGAGATTCTGCTTGAACTCGCGTATCAAAAGCGACAGGATTTGATTAAGCACTATAAAACTCTTGGTGTTGAAGTAAACCCACTTATCATGATTCAGCTTCCGAATGATGATCAGGCGAACAAAGATACCACCACAACTAATAAGCAAACCATTGTTCTTAATTACCTTAAAGGAAAAGGGGTATTAGAAGACGAAATCGCTATGTGGCTTTCACAAGAAAAAGTGAATCTTGAATATATCGAGGACAACAAATCACCAATTTCATTCTTGCTTTTCAAACAAGCCGCCGCTACTGGCTGGGACTGTCCGCGAGCAAGTGTCTTAGTGATGTTCCGCGAAATCAAGAATCCAACATTTGCAATTCAAACTGTCGGACGTATTTTGCGTATGCCGTTTGGCTCACACTTTCCAATACCAGAATTGAATCTTGGGTATCTTTACACCAACTACAAGCGAAATGAAGTTTTAATGGAATACGGAAAGAGTAAAACGGATAACCGCCCTGCTATTTATGGAAGTTATCGAAAACAAGAAATTGAACCAGTAATGATTGAATCGGTATTCATGAGTCGTACCGATTATAACGACCTCGGAGATACATTTCAGGAAACATTTAGCGATGTCGCAAATACCTATTTTAATATTCTAGGAAAAGATACACCTGCACAGGTAATGAAAAAACTGGAAACAAAAAATCTAGAAATAAGCCCAAGTGTAACTAACGGTCTTATTGTCGGGGTTGAAATTGATGACTATGACAATTTCACCAAAGAACTCATCGCTGAAGGTGGGAGTCATGACCAAGAAATGTCACAGCATGATCTTGAGCGACTATATAACTTGCTGTGTTTTAAGCACATTTCAGGACAAGTAGACGAAAACAAGAAGTTTGCACCAGAGCGTTCTTGGGGAAAGTTGAAGACTGCACTCAATGTGTGGCTATTGAAAGTGACTGAACAAAACCGCCAAGTGATATATAAAATCGTAGTAAATGATTTGTTAAATCAGACAAGTGTACTTGCTCCCATCATAGGTGTTGCTCTTGAGAAATACCGACCAATCCGTGAGAAAGAAGTGAACAAGAAATCAGAGCGATCAAAACGTATTGAAACTATTGAGATTCCACGAGAAGCACTATTTTTCACCGATCAGTATGAAGAATTGAATGTGAAGAAATCGGCACTTAAGCCTTTCTATATTGAGAAAGACTATAAAGGTGAAGACAATGAAAAGGAGTTTATTAAATTCCTTGAATCCAATAAAGATGTGATTTGGTGGTACAAGAACGGAGATGTTGGAAGTGAATTCTTCTCAATCTCATATTACAATCCAGACGAAAACAAAGAAAAGCTTTTCTATCCTGATTGGATATTTAAGACTAAGAATAAGGTTTGGATTGTAGATACTAAAAAAGGATCTACTGCTGAAATATCAGACACTAAATATAAGGCGGAAGCGTTACAAGAATGGCTTAAAAATAAAATAGGTTTTAATGGAGGGATAGTCGTTCAAGATGGTCCTAATGGTTGGAAAGTAAATATTAATAAAAGTTACTCATATTCTCTATCCTTTGATAAGTGGGACAACTTAAAAGACGTAATATGAACGAACATGAAGATAAATTAAAATCATTAGAAATACTTGTAAACGCGACAAGAAGTAAGGTTGATTATCAATTGAACGCTGACAACGGTTTAGATGCAAAAGCAGGTGTTACGATCGCACTTGAAGTTGCTGTTGTTATATTTTATATACAAAGTATTTATCATCTCTGCGGTCTTTCATTTATCCCTATCATTATTTTTGGATATTCTGTCTATCTTCTTTGGAAAGTACTAAATGTTAAAACTTACAATACTGGGGTTGTTGATTTTTATAATAATCCAAAGGATTATCGTTCAATGAAATCTGAAATTCTTTTAGAACAATTACTCTCAGATTATCAAAATGCTTTCGATAAAAATTCAAAACACCTTGAGGGTAAAAACAAGAATTACAAGAAAGCACTTAATTTGTTCCTTATCGGTTTTATATTATTAATATTTTTTATTTAGATATATGGCGAATAAAAATTCATCAACAAAAAGTGGTCAACCTCAACCAGTCTCTACTCCGAAACCTTCAGCACCTAGACCCACACCAAGTCAAGGACAAACGGTTTCTAAAGGTGGTAAAAACAAATAATACTGACTATGAAACCTAGTCGAATTTCTTAGTCAAAATTACTCACGTTAAAGAAATACTCATTCTTTAACTTTTCAGAAAATCTAAAAGTATCTGCATGGGAAAGAACTCCCAGATAAGACATCAGTGTTGCATGTACTTTATCTTTGGATGTCTCTTCTCTCTTGTAGAGTAGTATCTTCTCATTTATTTTTCTCAAAGCACGTTTCTGTGTACGCTTACGCACTAAAGTAAAGTGTGGAAATAGTACATACCCAAGATAATCAATACCACGACCAAATTTAGTGATCGTGACTTTCTTTGGGTGCATCTGTATCTTCAGTTTTTCTTTTAGAAATGATCGTATTTGCGGTAATAATTGTACAAGATATTCTTTACTCTCGCTTACTATTACAAAGTCATCAGTATACCGTGCATAATATTTCACCTTAAGATCATGCTTTATAAACTGATCAAACACATCCATATACACATTCGCAAAAAGTTGAGAGGTTAAGTTACCAATCGGTACGCCACATCTATCAAAAAGTGTGGACCTGTCACTTGTAAAACTTCCCACTACTTCTACTAAAAGATTCATAAGTTCTTGATCTTTAATTCGTGAACTAAGTACTGAAAGTAATATCTCGTGATTGATTGAATCAAAAAACTTCTCTATATCGCACTTCAAAATATACACATTCCTTGTGTTATTTTTACCTGCTTTATAGAGCATGGACCGTAGCGTACCCACTCCTTTATGAGTGCCTTTGCCGATACGACACGAAAAGGAATTATGAATGAATGTCTTTTCGTACAGTGGGTACAAAATACTCATTATCGCGTGATGAAGTACTCGATCTCTGACTTGTGCTTTGTGTATATGGCGACGTTTCGGATCTGAAATATAAAACCCGGTATACCCACTATGGCGATAAGTATGAGATTTCAATTCTCGATGAAGTGCGAATATTTCTCGTTCAAGACTCTTCTCGAAGACAAGTACATCTTCTTTCTTTTTCTTGTCACGGCGAAATTCCTCCCATGCAAAGAAAAGATTTTCTGGAGTAATAAGTTTATTAAATAAATTTGTAAAGATTCTCATATGAATGATAATGATGTACCAATACTTCGTAAGATTCATGAGTTGTATAAAACCTTTCATGAATACAGAAATCTCGTACCTAAACAAGATAGATTCTCTGTGTACGAACGGACAGAAAATATCATCATTGATATCCTTGAATTAGTGCTTGAAGCAAGTTATGTTTCAAAAGACAGAAAAACACTACTTCTAGAAAAGACGAGTGTAAAACTCAACATCGTGAGATTTTTCATTCGCCTTATGAAAGAAAGTAAAAGTCTCGATCTAAAGAAGTACACACTTCTCCAAGGAATCATTGATGAAATCGGTCGCATGCTTGGTGGTTGGATAAAGTCACAAAAATAACCACGGCTGTAACAAAGCAAAAGGTATCCGTAATGGATACCTTTTGTGCTTAATTGATACTTCGGAACGAAAGCGGACACAGAGCCATAGTTATCGTTGGCATTCGACACATCGTTGGTGTTGAACTTGAGCTTGTCGTCATTGAAGTTGAAGATCGGAGACTTCGAGAAGTCGCCATCCGCATTCGGAGCTTTTACTATTTTCCCTCCATATCACAAACCACGAAGTATGATATTGCACATAAATCACGATTCTGTATTTAATCCAACAGCACAATTACTTGTCTGTCTTAGAAAATAGTAAGCAGTATCTCTAGAGCAACAATACTGTCATAAAAACCTTAATCTTTATGATTCTGATTGCGATTTCTCATAGGAGAAAGAGTTCGGTGATAGCAATCCCTGAACTGCTATACACTAACCTAGACTCAATTGCTATTATATCAAAATATAAAAAATTGCCTACGGCAATAAAAAAGAGGGTTTGCTTTCGCAAACCCTCTCAAGGATTCAAGGATCAAGAATTCAAAAGACTCAAGACCTCAAAGTTCAAACATCAATTCTGCGGAACGAAAGCGGACACAGAGCCATAGCTATCGTTGGCATCCGACACACCGTCGGTGCCGAACTCGAGCCTGCCGTCATTGAAGCGGAAGAGCGGAGACTCCGAGAAGTCGCCACCCGCAATCGGAGCGAACTCATCACCTGCACAGTCGGTATCCAATTCTTCCCAACGAACGTAGCGTTCGGGGTGAACCAGAGCCATACAGCCGATAGCGAATGCACCTAAGCCGAATTCGTTGCTTGCGAAGGTTTCCCTTGCTCTGCGAACGGACTTGCCACGGTGACGCATACCGTACTGTACTGCGATAATCAGGATGTCGCCTTGTTGTTCGGCTTCCAGGTGTGAAAGGTATTCAACGGTGCGTGCATGCTGACGCAGTTTGCTTGGTACGATTTCACCGTTGCGGTAGTTATAGAAACTACGGCTGTCGGCTAATTTCGTGTGTACCAATTTCACTGCTTCGCAATACTGCTCGGCTTTGTCGGTGATTGCAGGAAACTGCTTTGTGGCAACCACGGATACTTTCGGGATAGCGAACCATCCTTCAGAACCTTCAGGAAGCGTAGGCAGGTTTTTGGCAAACTCCAATGCCTGTGTCGGATCAAGTCCGAACATGGTGGCAATGGTGTTCACCTGTTCTGCAATCGGTTTCGGACCTTTGTACTCTTTGGGGTAGGTGTAGTTTGAAGACACCACCTCATTGGCGTACTGGTTTGTAGCCGAATGCTTTTGAATCAGCTCGCCAAGCTCTTTCCAGAACTCACGGCTTTCGTTAAGGCGTTGTGCGGAACCATCGGCTCCGTCTGTCAGTTGTTGTTTGTTGTACACAGCACGCCATTTGGCTGTGGCATCAAGACCCTTCGGGTCATCTGACGTGATCAACTTTTTAGTCGTCATCATCTTTTCCTTTATTTAAAAGAACACTAAGGACCGCTTAGTCGGTTGCTAGATCATCTAGCTATAATCTACTATAGCATATTTAGTCTATTTCGTCAATATCTATTCCATATCTATGTAATCCCTAAAATAAAGCGTATCGTCCTTACTTCCACCAAGGAATGAAATGAGCCATGTAGATTCTTTCGAGTGCTTGTCCATCGTTGAATTTATAAGCAATGAGAAAGCGTCAGCAAGGTCATCGTGCTTTTCAACACCAAATCCTACAAGTTGTTCGATGAGTCGTTCGCATCCTTGTCTTGGAAATTTAATCTTTGCTGACTTAATTGCAGTTGATGTTAGTGCTAGACGTGTTCGTTTATCCCCCTTGGGCTTGATCGCTGTTGCCTTAACACCTTGATGTTCAAGCATTTGTGGTAGTGCTTCCTGATACGCTACGCTTTCCACAAACAGTTCATCGGTACTTTTTATGAGCATGGTGCTACGAATATCTTTCATGAGATCTACCTGTGCAGGAAAGTTAAGTTTCTTCGCAATAGGGTTTGGCAATATGTATATTCGCATTTTCTCACGGCGTGAATATATATGAGCAAATACAACAGCAGTATCATCGGCAGTTTCTGAAGCTGAAATAGCAAGATCGACACCTGCATAAGTGCCTCGATACCCTCGGTGTTTTTCGCCTGGCAACTCGTCATAATAATTGATCCATTCAGGATAAATAACCTGATCATCATCAGGAATAATACGCAATAGATATTCTCGTTGCCACGATACATCACTCGCAACTTTTAACTTTTCGTCTTCAATCTCTTTCTCGCTTCTATACTTTCCAGACCATAGACACTTATTGTTTCTATCAAGTAAAGGATACTCGCTAAAAGTTCCTTTAGCTTTACCTTTTGAAATCTCGTCTTTTATACGCATTAAGAGCGAATCTTCATGCAAGAGGTTACCAACAATGATCAGTCTCGTATTTTTATCTCCTGCAGGGATTACTTCACCACGAAGCCAGTTATATGTTTTATCTCGACCCTCACGAGTTTTTGTAGATTGCACATCTTCAACGTCATCACAGATTATGAGATCGGGACGGTGTTCATTGTGGCGGATTCCACGAATACTTTGTTCAGATGATGCGACAGTGATCCTTGCTCCGTGCTTCTTAAATACGAGAGAGAATGAACCCCATTCATCGCTTTCTTCCTGAAATGGTCCAAGATCTTTTTTCAAAACATCGTTACCTTCAAGCTCGGTACGGATATTCATCATGTGTTGTTTTGACTGTGCTCGTGTTTGGCAAAAGATGATACAAAATTTCTTTTGCTGTTTTCCAAGGATTGCCCAGATCGGGTATGCGGTCGTTACCATGGTTGATTTACCTGATCCGCGAAATGCAACGATATAAAGATTCTCAACAGTACTTTTTTCAAGATTGTTGATGATCTCTTTTTGAAAGTCTGCTGTTTCGTATTTCACATAATGGGCATAGTAGAAGTGGAAGAAATACAGAAAACTGTCTTTTGTAATTGATGTTCGCACCGAACGATCTTTTAACATGGTATTTACCAGTGCGTTTGGAATGATTTTAGTCATGGCTTTTAGATTTATTAATGTTTTTAATTGATTTCGACTTGGTAATCTTTGCGAGCTTTAATGCTTGTTTTACGATTTTTGCTTGCGAAGGTGTTAGCTCCTCGTTATCCTCTTTGGTGGTGATTTCGAGTTTGTTCTTGTAGTTATCGTTTCTATGACGAAGCCAAAAGCTGATCGCAGGGTAGTTTTTCTCCTTGATAAGTGTGAGCAACTGACTTTCACTCATGTCGTTTACCAATGCAACACCATCAGACAGTGCACTGTCCATTTTCTTGAGAAATTCTTTATCATCCTTTCGCCAACGATAGACACTATTGCGAGATAGTCCTGTCTTTTCACAAGCAACCTGAACAATCGGCACCTTTCGCAGTTCATCAAGAAACTGGTCTTGAAATTTATTCTTTTTCATAGAATTTCTTGATTACTTGTGCTTTGCGACCAGTTAATTTTTCGTATCTGCGAATTGCTAAATCACAAAAGACGGGTTCAATCTCAAGCGAGTAGACTTTGCGATCCAACTGCTCCGCACAGATCATCGTGCTTGCCGAACCCGAAAAGGCATCGAAGATTATGTCTCCGGGCTTTGTGCATCGCATGATGAATTTATGGTGAAGTTCAGGATTTTTGCTTGTAGGATGTTCCATTTGGTTTGATGGTAGACGTTTAGTTGCCCAAATGTTTGAGATATCATCGAGTAGCTGGTTACCTGTGGTGCAGTCCTTGTTTTGTATCTCATTAAGATTTTTTACGAGATCCGACAAATACGGTGATCCTTTTGTTCCATACACGCAATACTCCGCACACTTGTTAAATGCGACGGTAGGTATAGGTGAGGAGTTGTTCTTGATCCAAATGTTCAATCTGCGATTTTTTACACCTAGCTCCATGTATAAGGTTTGAAAAACCCAGACCCACGCTTCATCACACCAAAATGCGACATGTGTGTCTTTGGTAGATATTGCAAGTGATGATTTTAGAACTTGGCGAATAAATTCCTTGTATGCTTCTGGCGATTGATTGTCATTGAATGAACCCCCGTAGTTTGATTTATTGCCCACGCCTTTGTCATATGAAAGCCCGATATTGAAAGGTGGGTCACTGTAGATAGCAGTAGCTCTATCATCACCGAATAGTTTTTTAACGGCGTTGATATCGGTGGAGCTTGAGCAAAGTAACTTATGATTGCCCATGACAATAAGATCACCCAACTTTGTTTGAGGTGTTTTAATTTTCTTGAGTTCCTTGTCTACATCGAACTTGTCGTCTTTGGTGTCTTTTTCCTCGTCCCAAAACTTCACTAATTCTTTTTCATCGAACCCTGCAAATTGGAGTAGTTCCAGATCAAAGGATTTCAATTTCTCGAAATCCCATTCGCCGTCATTAATATTGCTTTCAATACCAATTCTTCGTCGTTCTGCATCACTTAGTTTACGACTAGGAATCATCACATCTACGCTATTAATACCAAGTTCCATGAGTGCAGTCTTTCGTTGATTGCCTGACAAAATTGTATTGTCAGTATCTATTACGATTACACTATGGAAGCCGTTTTGCGTGATCTTTTCTTTTAATTTATCTAACGCTTGTTTTGAGATTTTTCTTGGGTTTTCTTGCCAAGGGAGTAGGTCTTTGACCTCTCGAACTCCTATAGTCCATAAAAGTTTTTTCATAGCATTTTATTAATTAATCTTTAATAAAATGTATGGATATAGAAAAAGCCTATTCCACACACGAAATAAGTAGAGGTCCGAAAAACCTCAAACTACTTCTTGCGCGGAATAGGCATGGCTTGTGGCGCTACACTACTCGCTTTTACGACGCGTATTTATTTTAATAATCCTTATCTTTCTCTATCTTCCTCAAAATTCGCTTTCCTCGTGTACTGTTCATAAAATCAACAGCATCCTTGCCTAGATGAATAGGTAACCCTGATTTTGGCATTTGGATCATCACACGATAACCTTGCTTTTGGTAGTCGTGGATTGTCTGCTTTAAAACAGGATCGTTCATCACGAACGGCACACTGAACTCTATTGAATTTTGATCAGCACTTGATTCTTGCTTCTTCTCAAGGGAAGAAAAAATACGACCAGGCTTATTATTTTCTATGGAGCGTCGTATTGCACCACCAACCGATTGGGTAGGTCTTGCATTAGAGTGCAATTGAATATCGGTAAGCTCAAGAACGATGACTTTTTCACCTTTCTTTGGAAGCTGTGTGACCCGACTTAATTGCAAACTTTGCTCCATAAGGAAAGTATATCAGAATTCTGTAAAAACTGTCAAATTAATATTGTTGCAGGTTTAAAAGTATGCTATAATGGGTGTATGCACAACAAACAGAAACAGCTTTTAGCTCTCATAGACACTGATCCAAACATTGGGTCATACAGCCTTAGAACAATAGCCGATAAAATTGGCGTGCCTGACAAACCGCAGATAGTGAAATATCACTTATTACAGCTTGAAAAGGCTGGAATGATTCAGATGAACCTTGAACAAGGAGTTATAAAGCCCGTGAAGCGAGGTCTCGTGAAATCAACCGTTAATACCGTATTCTCACTCCCTGTTGTTGGGTCTGCTAACTGCGGTCCTGCAACTATATTTGCCGAACAAAATATTCAGCAGTATCTAAAAGTTTCATCTTCTATGTTGCCATACAACAAAAAAGATCTCTACTCTGTTATTGCAGACGGTTCGAGCATGAACCTCGCAAAAGTAGATGACAAGAATACTATTGAAAGTGGAGATTTTGTTTTAGTAGATAGTGGTTACAAAAACTACAAGAACGGAGATATCGTTGTCGCTGTTATAGACGGCATGGCAACTATCAAGCGATACAAGTATGAGAAAGAAAATCAACGCATAGTGCTTGAAGCAGATTCAACTGAAAAATATTTACCAATATTTATTCATGAGGGTGACGATTTTCAATTAAGTGGAAAGGTTGTCGGAATTATTAAAAGTTAATTTATGAAAAAGATAACTAAGCTAAAACGACCAAATATTCCAATTAAAACACAATTACAGTTGTGGGTTGTTTCTGCTGGTCGGTGTCAATTTCCTGGATGTAACGAATTTGTTCTACAGGATAAAACCACTCTGTCAGAAGGAAATTATGCCAACATCGCTCACATTATTTCGTGGACACCAACAGGTCCACGTGGTGATACTGCTCTTTCTTCTAAACTAGGAAAAGATATCTCAAACTTTATGTTAATGTGCTTGAGACATGGGAAAATGATCGATACAAAGAAAAATATTCCATTATATACAGTCGATTTTCTTAGAAAATGTAAAGATGCACATGAGAGTCGAATAAAGATCCAAACGAGTATTGATATTTCCAGAAAAACAACTGCTGTCAGATTGCAAACCAATATTCGTGGCAGATTGGTTGCTGTGTCTCAACCCGATGTATACACAGCACTGGTTACCGCAGGACGATATCCTCGTGATGAAAAAGGAATTCATATTGACCTAACAAACCTGCACTATTCCGCAGATAAGTCATCTTGGGATACAGCTGTAAGACAAATAGATTCAACGCTCAGCACTGCACTTGCTTCTGGAAACGATGAAAGAAAAGAAGACCATTTTTCTGTATTCGGTATTGCACCTATACCAGTGCTTGCATATCTGGGTTTTAAACTTGGCAATGTAACCCCTGTTGATATTTATATTAAGCTGAGAGAAAAACCTTGGTCTCGAGTGTCTTCTGAGCCGAAACTCGCTTTTGCTCTTATTAGGCCTCGATCAAAAGACAAAACTAAGGCAGTGGCGTTATCTATTGCGATTAGTGGAACAACCTCCCGAGCAGAGATTGAGAAGCATTTGGGTAAAGGAACGCTAGTCTATGAAATTAGGCTCAAAAAATCACAGATAGACCAAATAGAATGTATCGAAGATCTGGAAGCATTTCGAAAGCTGTACAGAGAAGCGATAGATGAGATACGAGAGTTACACGGAAAGAAATGCGAAGTACATCTTTTTGGTGCAATGCCAACATGTGCAGCTATCGTCTGCGGAAGAGAAATTATCCACGGTGTAGACCCTTCGATCGTGATGTACGAACATCTAAGTCAAGAAGAAGGATTTATGCCAGCATTAACAATTAATTAACAAAAACTATTTATGACACCAGAAAAATTCTTACAAGATTTGCTTGATTCACAAAACCTTAAACCAGAACAGGAGCTTACTTTAAAAGCTCACAAGAAAGAAGTTACTGATTATCTCATTGCGGAGTTCCAAGACAAAAATCCGACGATTAAATATGCCGGGTCTTATGAAAAAGGAACTATGATTCGAGATTGTTATGATCTTGATATCGTATGTTATTTTCCTGACACGGACACTCGAACGCTTAAAGAAATTCGAGATGATGTATCTGTTCATTTGAACAAAAAATATCTCATGCAGGACAAAGCTTCTGCAGAACGTATTTTGAGTCTCAAAGGGGTTACTGCTCCACAGAGTTACCATATCGATGTTGTCCCAGGTCGTTTTATTTCAGGTAGTAATGACGTTTTTCTTCATCTCGCAGAAGGCGAAAAGGAGCGACTTCAGACAAATCTTAAGACGCATATCTCCCATATTAAGGATAGCGGTTGTGTTCCGATCATTCGTCTTATAAAGGTCTGGGCACATCGAAACAACGTCAAGGTAAAAACATTTCTGCTTGAACTGTTCGTTGTTGAAGCACTTAGTGGATCTCGTTCCAAGAGCGACCTAAAAGTTTCTTTCTTGAAGGTTCTTGAAGAGATGAAAAATCGCTTTGCAACAATCGAACTTGTTGACCCTGCGAATACTGGCAATGTGGTGTCGCGTCTTATGCCAACTAATGAGAAAACTGCAGTTGCTCAAGTAGCAAGTAAGGCTTTCGAGGCTTTGAGTTCACAAGATAATCTTGCAGTATGGGAGAACGTCTTTAACGAAACAGTACCATCTACACGTTCAACGAATCCAGGACTTATCAATACACCCCGCACCACGGCTAATACTGGATTCATCCCACACTCTCCACATTCCGATTATGCTAACGGAGACAGATAAGTATTGGCTGGCAGAACGTTACCCAGGTCTTTCAATTGAGTCCAGCGACAAAATAATTGGAGAGGTTTCTTTTGTCGCAACCTATAACAAGGATTCTGGACGTTTCCTAGAGATTGAATCAAATACAATTGACGGTGTAGGAGGTATACGGCTGTCTGGAACATTTAAAATATCTATTGTTCCGAGAACTGTCACACCGCATTCGCGACTTCCGGCGTTAACTATTGATGGTGTGGATACCGTAGCAGATCGTCACATTAATCAGTCTGACTTCACTGCCTGTCTATGCAATCCTATTGAGGAAGATGAATACTTGGAGCCTCAATTTGATTTCCAAAGATACTTCAAGGAACTGGTTATTCCATTCTTGTACGGACAGTTGTATTACTCTCAGGAGGGACACTGGCCGTGGTTTGACTACGCGCATGGTGGATTAGGAACCATCGAGGCTTTTTCAAAAAACCCAACTTCAGTGAAAGCGGAAGAGTGTATTCAAAGAATTTCACGAGAGGTACAACTATGGAAAACAGTTAAGCCACTGTTGCTACAAAGCGGTGATATAAAAGGACATACAATATGCCCATGCCCCAAACACGATCATTTGCGCCGTTGTCATCCTGTGGCTTTGGAGGGGTTGAGACTTTTGAAAAAAGTTTTGAAGGAGCAAGGAATCCAACTTCCATAAGTTACATACGACTGTAACTTTTACAGTCAATTCTGTGTCACTTTTGTCACTTTTTGGTGCGCTCGAGATGCGTCGTTTTAGTTTCCGAAAAAATGCTATAATAACCTTACTGGGCTTGTCGGGGTTTAGTTCTAACACGACGCTCTCCGCAAAAGTTCCGCGAAGCGAAAGTTTTGCGGAGACGAACAAAATACATTTATGTATTTTGTGTGAGGATTCGAAAGACGGAGGCGGTATACAAGACGAGCTTGCGAGTACTTGTCGCCGAGTCCGGGGGAGGAAGTTCTTATGAGCCTGCCTGTCGCAGGCTGGCGTAGCGAATTAGAAACTTGACCCCGAATCTCTCCGTCTTTTTAGTATATTAAAATAGTATGAATATCACCATCTGCGGAAGCGTTGATTTTACGCATAAAATTATCGAAGTTAAAAAAGAATTAGAGTCAATGGGGCACTCCGTTAATATTCCTTATTTCACGACTAAAATAATGAATGGAGAAATGACGTTTGATGAGTATATAAAAAATAAAGAGAGTGAAAATGGTGATATTTCTCTTCGAGAAAAACAGCCGATCGACATGGTACAAAGATATTGGGATTTTATTAA
>JACCDY010057092.1_pt1 | contig 13464 bp, 1 predicted proteins | sample 7446391 | NCBI WGS metagenome assembly JACCDY01 (sample SAMN15323451, study PRJNA562643) | freshwater metagenome | isolation source: river surface water | place: USA:Blue River Watershed | collected 2017-08-18 | reverse complement strand
GTTCGCTAGAACGCTTGCTATCACAGGATCGGTGAGATCGGGCTCTCAAAATCGCGCTGGCAGCATCAAAATAGAGGGTGAAGACAGCGTTTCGATACAAAATGCGTGCATTATTGCCACTGGCCGTGCTGGTGGGAATGTTGAAATAGTGTAATGGAATGGCACGGTCAGTCTGATAAATTCGGTCGTACAAACCAATGGTGGCGAGGGTCGTGGCGGAGCAATTTCTGTGGCCGGCCTTCATGATGTTGCCATTACAGGTGCAACACTCGAAGCAACCGGGACAACACAAGGTGGTCAAGTCACAGTCGCATCAGGTGCGGGTGACGTTAATTTCTTAAATGCTATTATTCAGACGAATGGTGGTTCTGGCCTAGGCGGAACGATCTCGTTTGACGCATTAAACTCGTTGACCATCAATGGTCAATTGAGCAGCAATTCTCTATCTGCAAAAGCAGGTCAAATTACCCTAGTCGCAAAAGACATTCTTCTCGGCTCACAAGCAAATCTTCAAGCAACAGGATCAACTGGCGGCGGTACGATTTTAGTCGGCGGTGATTGGCAAGGTTCGGGTTCACTTCGTCAAGCAACAACCGTGACCATGAATCAAGGTGCGGTCATTGATGCAAGCGCAACGCAAAATGGCAACGGCGGAAAAGTTGTGCTTTGGAGTGATATTCATAATATAAATTCTGTGACTGTAGTTCACGGCACTATTTTTGCAAAAGCAGGATTATTGGGTGGTAATGGTGGGCAAGTTGAGACATCTGGTTTTGAGGTGGATTCTCTTGACGCAACCGTCAGCACAAAATCAATTGATGGCAAAACTGGATTGTGGCTCATCGATCCAACTAACTACACAATTGGCGCTTCTCAAGCCGGGGAGATTACCAATGCTCTGGCATCGAATAATCTAACAATTACTACCTCAAGTAGTAATTCAACTTATGGCGCAACTGGTTCTGGGGTGGGTGATATTACAATTAACTCACCAATTTACTCTTTTTCGACAAATTCACTTTCATTAGTAGCGGATAACAATATCAATATTAATGCGGATATTGTTTTGAATGGTAATTTTAGTGCACAAGCAACGAACGCAATTAATATTAACGCTAATGTCCAAAATAATGGAAGTCAAACCTATACCGGGCCGGTCAACATTGCTACTAACGCAACTTTAGACACCACATTCGGTATATCCACACAAGCATGGTCTACATATAACAGCACCAAAACGAATGCTGGCAGTTTTAGTGGTGCAGTGAAGATTTTAGTGCAAGGTGCTGCTGGTGGTACTGGTGGTAGTGACGGATGTTGTAATGGTATGGCTGGCGGTGTAGCTGGATCTTATACAGCTACCTATTATCTAGCTAGCGCAACTACTTTGTATGTTGCGGTTGGTGATAATGGTGTTGATGGTTCAAAGGCTACTGGGGTTGTCGGCGGCGCTGGTGGTGTAAATGCATTAGGTTTTAATGGTGCTATCGGTGGAACATCTGGGGGGGTTGGCAGCTCCGGATCAGGCGGCGGCGGTGGCGGTGGTTCAGCAGTCCAGATTGGTTCAGGTACAGCTTATGTCGTTGCTGGTGGTGCAGGCGGTGGTGCCGGAGCAAATAATATTAGCGACAGCGTTGAAACAACCGGTCAGCCCTATAATTCAGGTAATGTAAACGGTACTTCCTATGCTGGCTCAAAAGGTAAAAACGCGAATGAAGCAACAGGGACTGCTCAAGATGGCGGTGGTGCTGGCGGCGGCGGCGGCGGTTATTACGGTGGTGCTGGCGGGTTAACATTAAAAAATTCTGGTGACGCTGAAGTGACTGGTTATGGTGGTTATGCCGGCGGCTCTGGAAGTATTGGCCTTACACCATACGCCGTAACTAGCTCAACCTCTAACGTAAGCTCAGGTCAAGACGGAACCGTCCAAATTAGTAAATTGCAAACTGGTGTGAATGCTGGTGGTGCCATAACATTTAGTTCTACTGTAACTGGAAACACCTCGTCTTACACGTCAACAACTAGATTGGTGCTAACGGGCGCAGGTGCTTACCAAGTTTGGGCTGCCGGAAATACAGGTTATTACAGTCCATTTGGAAATTCAGGTACAGCGACTAGCACTGGAACAGCAAATTCAACCGGCGCAAGTCTTTCTTCGGGTGCCCTAGATGGAACACTCAAATGGGATGGCACAAATTATAGTTGGATCCCCAATTCTGCTGTGACAGCAGACTATCTATTGGTTGGTGGGGGTGCGAGCTCTACCCGAGGAGTTTATGGAATTTATTGGGGCCAAGGCGGTGGTGGTGGTCAAGTGTCAACTGGGACCATGTCATTTAACGGCACTTCAATTTACACAGCAACTGTTGGTGCAGGTGGCGCGCAAACAGCTTCTGCAAATAATACTGTAGGTAACGCTGGAGCCTCAAGCGTTTTGGATTCTGCAATCGCAAATGGTGGCTCACCAGGAAGTAACATTACAACTAATAACGCTGGAGCTTTAGGTGGCACTAGTGGATCCGGCTACGCTGGTGGTAATGGCGGTGCGACAGGTTTAAGTGGTTGCGCTTACCCAGGGTACTGCGGGGCTGGTGGTGGTGGTGGTTCTGGTGGTGCTGGAGCTGGATTAAATGGTGGTGCTGGCACAACATCCTCTTTAACAGGGGCTGCGGTAACTTATGCAGGCGGTGGTGCTGGTAAAAATGATAATGGGCTTGGAACTGCTTCAGCCGGTGGCGGTGTGGGTTCTGCCGGGACTGCAAACACAGGGGGTGGTGGTTCAGATACAGGTGCAGTTGGATCTGCCGGTGGCAGTGGTTTAATTGTCATGGCCTTTGGTCCAGGTCTTACTATCAAATCTGGCGCTGCCCAGGTTAGTTTTGGTGGTGCGGTTGGTAGCTTATCATCTTTAAATCTAATTTCTAGTGCGACTAGCAACCAGATTGCAAATGCTGCAAGCTCGACTTTTGCACTTAATTACACAGGGACCTCCGCGGGTTTATTAACCATCTCTGCAGTTAATACAGCAATTGGCAATCTGATGGTTAATTCAGGAACTGTGAAGTTGAGTTCAACAGCCCCAGTTGGCCCATCCGCCGGTAGTTTTGTTGTGGCTAATGGCGGTGTCTTAGATCTCAATGGTCAAACAATCTCAAATACAAATCCTATCAAAATCAGTGGATCAGGGATTAGCAGTGGTGGTGCGTTAATTAATAGCAGTGCCACCGCAGCAAGTTATGCGGGCGCCGTAACTTTAGGTGCCAATGCTTCGATTGGCGGTACTGGAGATCTCACATTATCTGGCGTAATCACTGCAGGTTCATATACCTTAAGCTTGGTCAACGGTGTGGGATTAACTGCAACGAATACCGCTAATAATATACAGAGCCTAACGCTCACGGGTTCTTCTGGAACAATTACTACCAATCAATCGTTAACCCTGAATGCCAGTTCAATTGATGGTCATACGCTGATTAGAACTTATGCCGCATCAAAAGACATTACAGTCAGTGGCGCGCTAACTTCAACGGGTAATGGCACGAATCTGACCTTATATGCATCAAGAAATATTTTAGTGCGAAATACAATCAGTGGTGCAACATCTAACCCGCTCAATGTTTATCTCTATTCGAGTGTCGATAAGACCAGTTACGGCGCAGTGGATATTGCAACTGGAGATAACATTACGACCTATGGTGGCAATATCACAATTCGCGGCGGTGCGGATGACCCAAGCACAACTTGTGCTGCCACTTATTCTTGTAACAGTGGTTATGCGATTGGTAATAATAATCCGCTCGGATCGATTGGCATTTCAATTACTACCGCAACATTGAATGCTGCAGGGGGCAATGTCGCATTGTATGGTCGTGGCAATTCCACTGCTTCAACTGCCGGTGATGGTATCAAGACTTTCGGTGCCACAATATCGACATCCGGTACTGGTTCTATTTCAATTTATGGCGTAGGCACTGGGGGCTGGAATGGGGTGATTTTTGTAGCTAGCAGTACAACTGGCACCACCATTAATGGCGGTACAGGGGCGATTACAATTTCAGGTACACCGGCATCTGGAAATACATCTTTATTCTCGGGTATTCGTTTTGATGCCTATTCAACCTTGACCACGAGTGGTGATCTAACCCTGATCGGCACAAATAGTGCAGTAGCAGGTAATTACCCTGCAGTATCTATCGGATATGACTTGCTAGGTGGAGGCACATCAGCTACCAGGGTAAGCATAACAGTGGGTGGGAATTTAACGATTAATGCGACGGGTGGAACGCGTGGTCTAGTGATTTCAGGCACATATACCCGAGTTGCTGTGACGGGTGATATTTCAATTACATCGACTTCTACAAGTGGCGCTTCATTTTGGATGTATGGTACCTCACAGCTTACATCCTCTGCTGGGACGCTTGGCATCACCTCAACTTCAACAAGCTCAGGTACTTATGGGATTTATCAAGATGCAAGTAGTTTGATATCGAGCTATGGTAATTCCACACTGAATTTAACGGGTGCGACCTCTTCTCAAGCGCTTTATTTAGAGGCGAGCGCTATTTTGCGATCCACAAATGGCACGATGAGCATTACTGCCTCGGCTCCTGCCAGCTCCCCAGCTGTTGAAACTATGGGTAGTGCTCAGATTAAAGCAGCTGGTAACTTGATCATCAGCGCTACTATCAATCCGACATCAAATAATACCTGGGCTCTAATCATGAGAACTAGTAGCCTAATTGAGTCAACAGGTGGAACGCTCTCCATCACGGCAATGACAAATACAGCCTATAGTGGGGGTATTTATCTAGAGGGTAGCACCATTATAAGGTCGGCCGGTGACCTGTCTATATATGCTAACCAAGCGCCATCTCAAGCCGATGGTGCGTTATATATTAATGGTAGTTCAGTCATTATTCGATCAACTGCAGGGAATGTGAACCTTAACCTTGTTGGCTCGAGACCGATGTGGCTTGTTAATTCAACACCATTAATTCAAGCCTATCTCGATCTTAATATCAATGCAGTTGGTACAGCAGGCATTTATGTAAGCACAGCTGGCACCTGCAGCAGTAGTTGTGGTTGGATCTCAGATACCGGCAATATTTCTGTTAAAACCATCAGTAATGATGCTACTGGATGGGGGCAATATGCGCTTTATGTGCGCGCACCAATTATTGCCAATGGCACAGCGACCGGCAAAGGGAATGTCACGATTGTAGGCGTTGGCCCTTATGGCGGTATCGATTTTGATAGTGATTATGGCTACATCAGTGCTAAAGGTAATGTCGATGTCGTGGGTTATGGTGGAGCAAGTGGTGGTAACGGCGTTTATATTATTTCTTCTGGCCCCACGCTCACTGACACCTCAGGCGGGACAATAAGATCTGTCAATGGGAATGTCACGATTTCTGGTTACAGCGCATGGAATGTGAGTGTTTATTTAAATAGCAGCACGATCAACATTGTTTCAACTGCAGGTAATATTGCGATTCAAGGTGCATCCTTATCTACTAATTCAGGGGACGTTTACACGACTGCAAATACGGCGATTACCAATGCGCGCACAAATATTTTATCTACACTGACCACTGATCAGTTGACGGCGTCCCCTAGTGGTTATGCAACGGCGAATGCAAGTATGGAAGCGGCTGGTAAGTATTGGGGGACTCATTTTGTTGGAGGTAAGTTACTTGCGGTGAATAATCCATCGACCGTTGCGAGTGGAACAGCGCCTATGAGTGGTGGGTCGGTGACAGTGAGTGGTTCAGTAATGTATGCCGGATATGCAAGTACAAGTGCATCGAATTCAGGGGCAGGCGTCAGTATTTTTGATTCTGCAAATATTTATTCTTATGGAGATATTAGTATCACTGGTGATGCTGCTTCTGCTGGAATCTATTCAAGCTATGGCGCTAACCATGGGATTATGATCTGGAGTACTTCAACGACCATTCGAAGTTATAACGGATCAGTGAGTCTAACTGGCTACGCGAATGGACGTCAAACCGTCACCAACTTCTGTAATGACTGTACTGCGGCGGGTGTTTATTCATACAGCGATCATAACGTGGTGCGTGCCAAAAACAATCTCACCATCACCGGGATTAATTTATCAGGAGTAGGCGTTGAATTAAATGCTCATCAGAACGGCACTGAGGGCTGGGTCGCTGATACGGGCAATATTGTTGTAAATGGTATGAATAATTACTCTGCCATGTATCCAACGATTATTCGTCAGTCCATGACAGCAACAGCCGGTAACATTACCATCACGGGTACTGGAGTGAACAGTATTGCCATTGATACCGCGTACGGCAGCTTAATTGCTGCAGGTAATATTAATTTAATTGGCTACGCAACGACTGGTTACGGAGTTCAGCTCAATACAGGGGTGACGAACACCGTTCGTTCGACAGGTGGCAATATTGTAATCTCAAGTTACAGTGGCGCTTCAACGAGTACTTATTATGCCTATTATCAAAGCTCGGCAACGACTATCAGCGCAAGCCAACATGTCATTTTCCAAGGCGCGACGCTATCCGCACTTTCAACGGGGAATGGCATCTTAATCAACGCTGCGACAGCCGCGACGCCTGTATTTGCCAGCGCAGATAGCGCCGCTCAAGTCACTGGCCCGACAGCCACGCGAACCATTATTGGGGATGGCGCAATTACCGCAACGAGTGGATATATTAAATTCGCGGGCAGTGCTGAAGTGGCAGGATTAATCACTGCGGGCAATGGGATTACATTTAGTGGCAGTGGCACTTACAGTCTAACAAACACCTCAAATAGTGCCCCAACCATTTCAGCGAGCGTCGGTACGGGTGCGTTAACCTATAAATACACCGGCCCCATGACGATTGGAACGGTCGCTTCCATTTCAGGGATCACGGCGGGCGCAGTGATACTCGATCAAAATGGCACCTCAATATCCGTGGTGAACAGGACAACGATTGATTCAGCTATCTCGGCATCGAGTCTTGCTGTGGCTGGCGGACAAATTGTCCTTACTTCAAGCGGTAATGTTTCTACTTCAGGAAGTATTACCTTACAGCCTGGTTCTAACAATGCGCTAGAGATCTATAAATCTGGAAGTGGCATTGTATCAACTGGTTCAGGCGCAATTAAACTGGGTGGTGATGGAACAACGAACTCCAAGGGGGTTTACTTCTCAGCTTCAGCGGCGCAAACCGTTTCTTCTGCAGGAGGTAATATTAACTTCTATGGTGATGTGCTCATCGCTAACCCAGCTGGCTTGACTGTGACAACCTCTAGCACTGGAACAATTACCTTTGGGGGCAGAGTAGATTCTGGTAATACCTATCAATACATGGGGACTGCTGCTTCTTGGACTGCGGCTATCAATGGATCAACTTCATCAGATCTTGGTTTTGCGACCGATGGAACATTCTTAGCTACCCCATTATCTGCACTGCAAAATAGCTTGTTAGGTTATGGGTATTTCTCAGATGGCAAGCCAGCGAATTACTATATTGGTGCCAGAAAATTATGTAGTACAGCGTCCCAGTGTACGGGTTCGCTCACCAATGTGGTTGCAGCGCCAGGAACGACAACTAGCACTACATGGGCATGGGTAGTTGGCCCTGCTGCGAATAATACCAATGCATACACGCAGTTCTTTACGCAAGGCGGTTCAGCTGTCTCAGGTTTTTACACTAATTGGTACACTGGCGAACCTAACGGAACAAATTATGGTGAATACATTGGCCAGATGCGCACAGATGCAACGGGGACTTGGAACGACCTCCCTAATGCGAACGTAGGAACTTTTAATTATATTCAAGAGACCAATAAAGCCCCTGCGCCACTTACTCTGAATACAGGCACAGGATTAGTGACTATCAATGGGGCTGTTGGCGGCGTAAAACCTCTGGCTTCCGTCACGATCAATGCAGCACTCACATTGGGCAGCTCTGCTGACCGAATCGTCACAGCAGGCAATCTGACAGTAACTGGGGCATTTACGACAGGCGCGACGACAACAATCTTAGATTCCCAAGGCAATGCAGCAAACGGCAATACCATGAGCATCCCAGCGACAACTGGAAACGGCACAATTAGCTTGGGTTCTGTTGCTTCGAGCGCTAAAAATCTGACTATTTATACAGGCACAGCAACATTTGCCTTGCCAGCGACTACTGTTGCGGCGCTGACCATTAATAGCGCCAATACTGGAACGAGTGCCATCACGCAATCAGGTGCGTTAACAGAGTCAGGCTTGCTCACTCTAAATGCCGCCTCAGCCGGTGTGATGACCTTGTCGAATGCTTCGAATGCGATCACCGGTGGCATTACAGTCAGCTCCGGTACACTTAAGGTCTCCGGGTCTAGCACTCTTGGCACATCTAACTCTTACTCAGGCACCTTATCAGTTGCTACTGATGCGATTTTTGATTGGCAAAGCACGGTTAACCAAACATTCTCCGCTCTAGGATCGGGGGGTACAGGCGGTATTGTTAAATTAAATGCTAGTTCTGGGACCGTCACAATTAGTGGTAATCAGTCATTCAATGGGGTCTTGAATGTAGCTCAGGCTGTTACCATGTCTGGTGGGTCAAATGCCTCAAATGCAGGCTTGGGAAGCGCAACGGCCATTAATATCAATAGCGGTGGCACAATTACTATGGCTTCTGGGCAAGATAACGCATTTATTGGCTCTAGTTTGCGTAGTAGCTTAACACTTACTATTAATACTGGGGGCACACTGACTTCCGTCTCTGGCTCGACCAATACTTTCCATTTAAATCCAGGAAGCTTAGTGCTAGCAGGTGGTACGTTGGGCTGGGGCGGTACTACCACGTCTACTTTTGGTTCATGGAACCTGGATCATGATATTACGGTGACCGATGATTCCACGATCAGTGCTAAGTTCTTATCGATCACGCAAAGTGGTGGTACTAGCATTAATGTCGCGGCAGGTAAAACCTTAACTTTAAGTGGCACCATCATTTCAACTAGTGAAGCAGTAAATTGTGGCTGTGATAGTAAATCCCTCAAAATCAATGCGGCAAGCGGTTATAGTGGTACAGTTATTTTAAGCGGTTCAAATACTTATACTGGTTCAACAGCTGTCTATGCGGGTACTTTGATACTTGCAGCGAACGCTCCTTCTAATAGTGCTGGCGCATTAGGAAAATCTACTAATGCAGTCTTATTGGGGGATACAACAGGATCAAATAACGCGACCTTGTTAACCAATGGGGCTTACACCATTGCCCGCGATATTACTGTGCAAACAGGCAACAGTGGGACGATGACTATTGGGGTTACAGGCGCTTATGGCGCGACATTCTCGGGCAATATCACACTCAATAAGTCGGCCACTTTAACTGCTGACAGTGGTGGTACAGCGACATTCCAAACGGGTGCAATATCAGGCACTGGTTTCGGTATTACTAAAGCGGGTGCAGGGACCGTCCTATTGTCTGGAACCAATACGTACACCGGCAATACGACCGTGAATGCTGGGACCCTGACGATTCCATCCTCCGGAAAAATTTATTCAGGTCTTGGTGGCGCGGGCCCAATTATTACAGTCAATTCAGGCGCAACATTTTCTATTGCCTCCTGGGCATATGACGGCAGTTTGGGCACGCTCTTTTTTGACAAGACAGGCTTGGTAATTAATGGCGGCACGCTGCGCTATACCGGATCCACAAATACAGCAGAATCTAATGGTAATGCTCGAGGGTTTACTGTTGGAGCTTCTGGTGCAGTTTTTGAGGTGACCACTTCAGGTGCAACTTGGACTTTATTTAGAGATGCCTCAAGCGGTTACCAAGCCGCTTTTAATGGTGACGTGACCTTAACTGGGGCTGGTAACGGTGTCATGGCAAATTACATTACAGGTAGTGGTGCCTTGCTAAAAACAGGTGCAGGTGCATGGACCTTGTCTGGGGTGAATACTTATAACGGCGGTACGACGATTAGCGTGGGTACACTGAAAGTCGGTTCTGCTACTGCGCTAGGGGCATCTTCTGGTGCGGTATCTATTACAAGTGGCGCGGCACTTGATTTAAACGGTCAGACGATGACCAACACTAATGCACTCACGATTAATGGTACGGGTATCACTAATACAGGCGCACTCACCAACTCAAGTGCCACAAACAGCACTTATGCAGGTTCAGTCAGTTTAGCTAGTGCAACTTCTATTGGTAGTACAGCAGGTGCGATTACTATATCTGGCGCAATCTCTGATACAAATAATTACGGATTGGCCTTGATTGGCAATAAATCAATTACCCTCAGTAATACTGGCAATACTTTATCAACGATTGCATCTGGATCTTCAATGGGTGCGATTACGGTTGTGAATAACGCCAATTTAACGATCGGTTCAGTCACTGCGGGCTCAACTTATACCGGCCTTGATTCGACTGGCATTATTTCAGTTAAAACCACACGTGATTTAACCATTTCACAAAACGTCGCGACCACAAGCACTTCCGCAACTGCATCAGCACCTGCTTTATTGTTAGCGGCTGGGAGCGCAAGTGCGATTGGCAGTGTGACCTATAACATTATTTTTAGCGGATCTCCGACATTCACTATTGGTACTGGCGGGATTGCAGATTTCTACTCAGGTGGCATGGATGAAAGTACTGGATTACATGCCTACATCACCGCAAAAACTACTAAGACGATTACGTATGAATCAACGCTAGACACAGAGCCATCCGCTGCTGGGTTTAATGTGATTTATCGCGCGAGTCCGCCGATTGTGTATTTAACGATTGTGAATGGTCAGACCGGTACCTATGGCACGGCAAGTAGCTTAAGCTATTGGTATTCAACAAGTGCGACGCTCTATGGTGAGGCCTATGTACCTTCCTCACTTTCAGCCTTTAACACTGTACAGACGTTCACTGCTGGACAAACTAGTATCACCATTAATTCAAACAATCTTTCTGGAACGATTGCGATCAGCACATCGCTTACTGGAACTCGTAATGCAGGCGATTACACACTGACACTGACTCCAACTAACTTAGCGTTGTCAGGTTCAGGCACATCGTTTGAAGCGGGGACAGGAAAGAGCTTCACAGTCAATCCTAAGGCGCTCGATATTGCAGTGTCTAAAGTCTATGACGGTAATGCAACATTTACCAATACCAACACTTATACCATCACCGGTATGGCCAATAGTGACGCTGCGCCAACAATCAGCTCAGGTACTGCTACGATTGCGAGTGAAAATGTCAACACAGGTTCGCCAGCAACTGAATTTGCAACTAACACCTTTACTTTGAGTAATAGCAACTACACATTAACTGGTGGTACGGTGGCCGCTACAATTAGCCAGCTTGCATCTGTGACTTACACAGGTTCAACTGGCGGCGCTTGGTCAGATGGTGCTAACTGGACGGTGACTGGCGGTGTTGCTACAGGGGCACGACCTACATTAGCTAACGTAGCGACCGTGATTATTCCTAGTGGTGTAACAGTGAATTACAGTGAGGCAATGTCTGGATTGACGCCTACCAATGCTGTAGGAATTACCAATAATGGCGGAGTAAGCTTTAGTAACACTTCTACTGTGACATTACCTGCTGTGATCAGTGGTGCAGGGGCAGTGACCATGGCAGGTTCTGCGCCAGTGATCTTAAGCGGAAATAATAGTTATACAGGAACGACCACCATTAATAGTGGCGCTACTTTGCAACTAGGCGCTGCAGGGGTCATTCCTAATAGCTCAGCCTTAGTGATTGACGGTACTTTGGATCTTGCGGGCTATTCTGAAACAGTTGGATCAATTGCTGGCGCAAGTACAGGACGGATTACTAGCTCAGCTTCTGGCACGCCAGTGCTGACTGCAGGTGGTGATAATTCAAGCACTATCTATGCTGGCGTAATAGATAATGGTTCTGCAACAACAGTTGCACTCACTAAGGTGGGGACTGGTACTTTAAGCTTAACTGGTACTAATACGAATACCGGCGTCACTAGCATTAATGGTGGTGTGCTAAGTGTTGAGATCGATGCTAATTTAGGCGCTGCCACGAGTCTTGCGTTTGACGGTGGCACCTTAGAAATTACTGGTACAGCAACATTTACTTCAGCTAAAACCATTACCTTGAATGGCGCTGCAACGATTAATAATACCAACACCACGAATGCTTCGACTTTCAGCGGGGCTATCACAAATGGTGCTAACTTATTGACCATCGATGGTGCAGGTAATACAACGCTGTCAGGCAATATTGGCAGTGGTAGCGGCGGCCTCACAAAATCTGGGACGGGCACATTAACGCTCTCTGGAACGAATGCATATACCGGCGGCACGATCATTAATGCCGGCACAGTGGTGCTTGCTTCAACAACTGCGCTTCCATCAGGCGGTAACGTTACTATTAATAGCAGCAGTGGTGGCAGTGTGCTAGACCTTAATGGCAACAATATTGATATTGGCGCAGGCACATTAACGATTGCAGGTTCTGGTGTTGCAAGTGTGATGAGTAGCAGTGGTACACCAACACTCAAAGCGGCAAGTTACACAGTGAGCTCAACCGGCACCACGACAATTTCTGTGGTGCTCGCAGATAAGACTGGAACAACGAGTGGCCTTACCATGTCAGGTGCTGGCGGCACACTCAATTTAAATGCAGCTAACACTTATACTGGCGCGACAACTTTCTCTGCAGGTACGATTAAACTAGGTATCGCGAATGCGATTGCGAGTTCTGCGCTTACTATGAGTGGGTCTGGTTATTTTGATATGGCGGGTTATTCAGTGAGCCTTGCATCACTTTCAGGTGCTTCAACCAATAAGATTTTGAATTCGGTTTCTGGCACTTCTACATTGACCGTTGGCGGCGCGGCCACAACGACTTTTGCGGGGATCATTGAAGATAATGAAGGCAGTGGTACTGGGGTCGTTGCAATGATTATTTCAGGCACCACTTCATTAACCTTGTCAGGCTTTAATACCTACAGTGGCGGTACCACAATCAGTACTGGTGCAACAGTAACGGTTTCCAGTGACAGTAACCTGGGTGCATCAACTGGTGATCTGATCTTGAACGGCGGTACTTTAGGTATTAATGGCAGCGTGGCTGCGTTTAGTAGCTCTAGCCGCGCGATTTAGGTGAATACGGCTGGCACGAGTAACAATAATAATAGCTATGGCACTAATGCGACTTCCGTGACATTTGGCGGAACCATTTCTGCGCTCACAAATAATGCGACCCTTACCTTTAATTCGGCTGATGCAACCCATCACACGAGTTTAGATGGCTTATTGCAAGACGCGACCGGCCCCCCGATTAAGACATTAAGTATTGTTCAAAGCGGTACGAATCAGTTAATTTTCAATAGAGCAAATACCTACACAGGGACGACTTCGGTCAATAATGGTCAGGTTAAAGTTGGCATTAATGCAGCATTGGGAACAGGATCTGTCACTGTTGCCTCTGGCGCAGCATTAGACCTTAATGG
>JACCDY011017562.1_pt1 | contig 13466 bp, 8 predicted proteins | sample 7446391 | NCBI WGS metagenome assembly JACCDY01 (sample SAMN15323451, study PRJNA562643) | freshwater metagenome | isolation source: river surface water | place: USA:Blue River Watershed | collected 2017-08-18 | reverse complement strand
GGTGGTGGTTCGGTGCTGCTCTGGGTGGTCGCGGGCTCCGGCTCGGTTGTGGCGGCCGCTTCAGCAGTTGCAGCAGGCTCTTCGATCACCTCCAGCGCCGATGCCTTGAGCACCTGCTCGTGCAGCGGCCTCGTGGGCGAACCCGCGTTGCGGCTGCTCAGGCTGCCCCGCGCCTTCAGCCGGCTGCCGGTCCGGATTTTCGCCATGTCCAGACCCGTCACATCCAGCACCACGCCTTTGCCGGTCTTGCGATCCATCAACAGATGCGTTTTGCGTTCGCCCTGGAAATTCGGCTGAAAGCAGTCGTTGGGCTTGATCACGTAGTCGCCGGTGATTTCAGCCACGGCCGGATTGCCGCTTTGGGCGTGGGCGGCAAAGGCCAGCACGACTGAGAGCCATGCCGCAGTCATGGAGGGCAGCCATCGAAGTGGGGGTTTCATGGTGATTCTGGAATGGGTTGTCGATTGCCGGAGTGGTGATGCTTGCCGCCAGGCGTCTCGATCTGCCTACGCTTAGGCCGCTTTGCCCCTGACGAAGGCGCCAAGGGCATGATGAGCGCAGGAAAGCAAGATGCCGCCGCCCCAGAGTGGTGGGATGAGCACGAGACTTCGGTGGGAACGAGTCAGCGAGTAGGGGGGCATGGCTGGGGCGGCGGCTGGGTTTGGGTTTTTGCCGACTTCTTGCGAAGTGGTTGATCATGTCATGCCCGGCACATGAAGGAAGCATATCCTCTCATGGCAACCTGTTGGTTTGAGAACAGGTTTGCCGGAGTGTGCCCGGTTATGGCGGCCTCAGCGCCCTCAATCGGCCAGTGCCAGGTCCTCGCCCTCGACGAATTTGGCCCTGACCGGGCGCTGGCTGATATCCGTTTTCCCGTGGGTCACATGATCGACCCATTCCACGGCCCGGTTGCAGACCGCCAGCGGGTCCCAGCGGATGTAGGAGATCCTGGGGGTGCACCACTTGAAGGACGGATGGTAATCGGTGCTGATGCAGACCACCTTGCGGTAGGCCGCGCCCCGCTTGCGGGCCAGGAAGTTCTGGATCGCGTGGTGGAGCATCCAGTCGTCGAGCAGGATGGCGGTTGGCGGCGTCACTTGGAACAGCGATTCGAGGCAGCGACGCAAGCCTGCCGGTGTGCTTTCCCAGCGCGGCAGATTGTAGTCGCTGGCGGACAACTGCCGCTCCTTGAGCATCTCGAGAAAGGCGAGTTGGGTGGGGTTCGGGCCCAGCTTCAGGGTATCCGCTTGCGACAACATGACGATCCGTCGGTGGCCTTGCCGATGGAGCGAATCGACGGCGTCCTGGATGGCGGGAATCTTCCACGGCCCGGTGCCCGCGATCGCCAGTCCCTTCATCGGGCCGAACAGGGCGAAGCACGGTGTCGTCGCGCGAGCTGCCATTTCCAGCACCGGCCGTGAGGCGGCCACCAGGATGCAGGCTTCATGGGAGTTCGCCTTCATCAAGGACGCCACCTTTTTCGGATCGTGCTTCAGCTCGAGCAGTGATTTGGGGGCAAAAATCGGCCGATGGCCTGCCGCATGCAAGCGGTTGATCAATTCGATCATCAATGGCTGGCTGTATTGGTCTTCCAATTCATAGGGGACGATGAGGATGCGCTTATTGCCCTCCTTGGTCGCCTTGAGCGTGATCAAGCGCCGCTTGCCGGCCCCTTGCGAGCGAAGCGCGCCTTGCTCCTCTAGGTGCTGCAGCGCCCGCTCGATGGTGCTTCCGTCCACACCCAACTCCTTGGCCAAGCGGTCGCGACCGGGCATGACTTTCGTCCAGCGTCCCTGCAGCAATTCGCCCTTCAGATGGGCCGCCACCTGTTCAGCCGCCGTGGCGATCTTGAGCATACTGGCAACCTGTTCTCAAACCAACGGGTTGTCAACGGGGAAGGCGCTTCATTGCTGGGCCGACTCTGTCACATTCAGTTGATCCGTCGCGGCGCCGCTGGTATTCCCTGCATCCCACCCCATGAAGCACGCATCGAAACGACTGGCCATCACGATGGGCTGCCTGCTGGTGCTGATGTGGTGGACGCTGCGTTCCACCCAGCCGCAGGCGTCCGTGAAGCCGGATGGCCGATCCGCCCGAGCGCGTGATTTTTCCGAATCGCCTCCCTCATCGCCCGACCTTTCCCGGCCTACTGCTTCGCCTGCGGGGCAAGTGGCTGCCGCGACTTTCTTCAGTCCCGACATGCAGCAGTTGGTTGATGGCATCCAGGCGGGCCGGCCTGTGGTGGTGCGGACAGGTGACGAGGTGAGCCGCTACCTGTTCCGCGGCTGCAACGTGACCACGGCGGACTTCAGGATTTCGAGTGGTCCGGATGCGATCTACCCATCGTCCTTCGAAGTCTTCGAAGGACGCCGTATCATGGCGGATGGCGCCTTGGGCGGAAAGGCTGCCCTGGCTGTCGTCAATGACACGGTGTCCATGGCTTACACCACGGATCAGGGACACTTTCTGATCGAGCGCAACGAGGAGGGAGTGCTCGTCGCCAGAACCCTCACCAGTTACCAAGAGGGCTCCACCTATGGCCAGTTCGGCTGCCAGGAATCCGAGGATGGCATGGCCGGCGCCGTGGATGCCACCGGTGACTCGTTGGCGCCTGCCGATGTGGTGGCGAGCCTTACCGTGGAGGCGGAGCCACCGGTCATGCCGGCAGGCCCAACCGCCGCCGCCCCCAAGGATCATTCCTATTTCCGCTTGGGTCGCCAGTATGACGCCTCGCTCAAGGACATTCGCATTCTGATGGTGTCCGGCACGACCCAGACCGGGACGAGTTCGAATCTCAGCAGTCGCGCGGCTTCCTACTTCACCATCGCCGCCAGGGCGGCCGATGTCTACGAGCGTCAATTGGGGTTGCGCTACCAACTTCAGGAGTTGGTGCTGATCGCCAGTGACTCCGGTCAGGACGATGTCGAATACGACGACTCGGTCACGCCCAACAATACCGGCTCCGGCAGCGACGATCTCACCGCCCTGCGCCTCTGGTGCAACAATCATCGGCCGCGCGCAAGTTACCAATGGGGCCATGTGCAGGCCTGGACTCTCGCCAACAGCGATGCCGGGGGAACCATCGGCTGGTCCTCCATCGACAACTATGGCTCAAGCACCAATTCGCTTTCCGTTTGCGAACGCAACTGGGGCTGGGAAGTGCTGATCCACGAACTCGGTCACAATGTCGGCGCCGGCCACACGGATGGTGGTGTCATGAAGGCCGTCAGCTCGAGCACGGCCTCCGAAGACTTCTTTACCGAGAGCCTGACCTGGGGTGGCTATACCGCAGCCACCGACATTCACTCCTACATGTCGGTTGATGGGCGCGCCTATCTGTTCGGTGACGCCGAGTTGAGAAACCCCAGGGAAATGCCCTTTGGTGTGGATGATGCCGTGTCCACTGCCGCCGGCACGCCGGTGACTTTCAATCCTCTGGGCAACGATCTGACTGCAACGCCACTCTTCGGCTTCACTAACCAGCTGCGTCTGGTTGAGGTCGGTCAGGTCTTCCCCAAGTCGGCCGGCACGGTGACGGTCTCCGGCGACAAGATCACCTTCACGCCGAGCGGTGCTTTCACCGGCAACGCGTGGTTCACTTACACGCTCGGTGGGGACGTCGGCAACGGTGGCCTCGGCTGGCTGCACTCGGCGGATGTCGTCGTGACGGTCGGCGGCAATAATACCGATCCGAGCCTCAGTCCGGCGCTCAACCTGACTGATGACTTTGTCAGCACCGACTTCTCCGGCGCTGTCCGGCTCAACCCGCTGCTCAATGACGAGGGCAAAGGCCGTCTGTGGGCGGGTGGCGTGGATGCGCTGAGCGACTTCACCACTCCGGGCACCGCCGCAAGCTATTCCGATGGCGCCTTTCATCTGGTCAGTGCGGTGGTCATCAGCGGCAATGGCACGATTGCCTTGGAAAAGGCTTACATCACACGTGATGCGGTCGGCGCGCAGGACAATACCGGCTACCTCGTCTACACGCCCGGGGGCAGTGAGCCCGGCCAAGTCGTGATCCGCTACACCGCCGAAGACGCGAATGGCAACCAAGGCACCGCCAACATCTACCTCAATGCCTTCGGGGTTCTCACCGTCACGACTGACGCGACGGAACTCGTCGAGCGCGAGGGGCGGGTGATGAACGTGACCTTCAGCCGCAGTGGTCTCACCACGGCTTCGGAGTGGGTTGACTTCCGCATTCTGGGTGAGGTGGCTCTAACAGGAACTGCCAGCGACGTGGCCATCTCCGGATTCGATTCCTTTGATGGCAGCACGGGCCTGGGTCGCTTGACGATTCCTGCCGGCCAAGCCAGTGCCACTCTCAGGATCACGGCGATGAAAGACGCGATCGTCGAAGGGCCCGAATCGTTGAACCTGCACGTGACCGCGTGCCAAAGCCTCGGGCTGGCAGCGGATTCGAGAAGCACCATTCTGTCAGTCGTCGAGGCCGGTGCGATCGCTGTCACCACGTCCGCGCAAACTTTCGATAGCTTCACCTCCGGAAGCAGCACGATGATCGCGGGCTGGACCAACGAGGCCACCTCGCCGGGAGTCTGGACGGCCAAAAGCGGCACCACCCCGTCACCCGGCACCGGGCCGCTGGATGATCACACGCCCGGTGGAACCGGGGTCTATCTTTACCGCGAAGCCACCACCGCCGCCTTCCAGCAGGCGGACCTCACCAGCCCGACCATCAACCTCTCTTCCCTCAGTTACGCCACTCTGGACTTTTACTATCACATGTTCGGGCAGACGATGGGTGAGATGCACGTCGACGTGTATTCCGGCGGTGCTTGGCACCTCGATGTGATGCCTGCATTGATCGGCCAGCAGCAGTCGCAGACCGGCTCGCCATGGCAGAGAGCGCGCATCGATGTGTCCGGCCACACCACCAGCGATTTCAAGGTTCGCTTTCGCGGCATCACGGGTTCCTACGGTCTCGGCGACATGTGCATCGATGACTTCACGGTTGGCAGGGCCTACGAGCCTGCGGCAGGAGGCCCTGCAATCACCGGTCAGCCGCGCTCTCTCAATGTCAATGTCGGGGCCCCTGCCTATCTGTCGGTGGCGGCGCAGGCGTATCCCTCGCCGACCTACCAGTGGAAGAAGAACGGCGTGGATGTTCCGGGTGCCACCCGCTCGGTGCTGTACTTCGGCTCTGCCTCAACAACGGATTCCGCCGTCTACACCTGCGAGGTGAGCAGCGGCAGCACCGTGACCTCGTTCGGAGCAACCCTGCACGTCGGGAGCGTGACCGACACGGATGCCGATGGCATGAATGACACTTGGGAACGCAGTTACTTCGGATCGCTGGTTGCCAGTAATGGCGGTGCGGATTCGGATGGAGACGGTTGCCTCGATTTTTTCGAACACCTCTACGGCTCGATTCCCAACGACGCATCAAGCAAGGGTTTTCAGTTCTCCGTCGGACCTTACACTGCGGGGGCTGCGAAGCGGTTCGCATGGACGGTTGCGCCAGGATTTGTCCTGGGCCAGCATTATCGCGTGGGGGTTTCATCCAACCTCAGCTCATGGAGCACCTTGCCGGCGGACCATTACAAGCTCGCTGAAACGCCGCTTGCAGGTAGGAGCCGCATGGATCTTGAGCTGACCCATGACTATGGCCCCAAGGTCTTCTTGCGTATCGAAAAGCCTTAGGGCTTCGGGGTCTTGGGGTTCGGCCACTGTCTTGCCATCCGACTGCATGGGCCGCCGCTTGAGCGGTAGCTTTTGCCCGCGGTGAGATGACAGCTGCCCGGCCGCTGCGGCCATCTCGGGCACCCTGAACCTGATCATGATCCAACGGGTGCTCGGATTGGGAAAAACGTTGATCCGAAGTGGCCTGGGAGGTATGAACTTCCGTATAGCTGGAAACTGCTTGCTGCTCTTTATTCGTTCGCTGCCTGTCAACCACATCAGCCAAATGATGAAACCTCCAATGCTCCCCCCAAGCATCCTCCCCCGCATGATTATCGGGATCGGCGCCTGTTTTGCCGCCTTGTCCCATGGCGCTACGATGGTCGGAAGTGCGACATTCAACAGTGTGCTGGATGCTGGCACCACGATCAACGTGACGACCATGCCGAATCTCAACCAGTGGGGCTATCTCGACGCGGGGGGCTTGACCACTTTCGATGTCGGCGTCACCTACGCCTTCTCGGCACTTCCCGGTGCGAACTACGACGCCACTCCGGGATCCGGCACCGTGACTGTTACCAACGGTGCTGTTTCAACCTCCGCGGGCACTCCTCTCATCTCCAACACGTGGACGTTTTCCGGTGGTAACGGCCCGGCATCCGGCACGGACTCCTCGACCGGAAGGCAATTCGGGGGCTTTGCGCCCACAGAAAACGGCGGCGTTTTATTCAATTTCAACGACGTCGGTCTCGGAACCCATGCGATCACTCTCTACGTCGGCCACATTCTTTCGTCAGGTAACGACACCAGGGTGTTCCGGATGAATCACGCGTTGACTGCGACCGATGGCAACTTGTCCGGAAGTGTCGCCAGCAACGACCTTGGCAACGTGGGGACGGCCCCCACCATTTTTTCGACCTATCAAATCACTTTTAGCAATACGGTTGATGCCGGGGCGGACCTCGTCCTGACATGGGACTCGATATCAGGGGGGAATGGTCAAGGCCTCATCTCTGGTTACACCTAGCAAACGGTTCCGGTCCCTGAGCCATCCGCCGCCTGGCTCGGTGGTCTTGGCGTTCTGTTCCTGCTGCGCCGGCGCCGCGCTGGCTGATCCGATAGGATCAAACGCCTGTCGCTGTGAGCGAGCGGCGGGAAGTGCGACAGTTGTGCTGTGCAGAGCGACATGGGATCAAAGGTCTAGGACATAGGATCAAAGGTCTGTCCCTTAGTCGTCCCTTAGCCGTGTTGGCGTGTGCCTGTAGCACTTCACTTCGGCTCCGCGGGATTTCCGCCGTCGAGGATGCAATCGACAATCGCGTCGCAGTGACACTTCAGGGAATCAATCAACGGAATTGCACAAGGCACGCCACTCAGGAGAAGAGGGAATTCGGTGCAACCGAGAATGACCGCGCGCGCGCCTCTTTGCGCAAGGCGTTCGATCACCTGCAGGATGAATGCCCGCGAGGCGTCATCAAACACCCCGACGGATAGCTTGTGGTAAATCAGCTCCTGGATGTCGTGCTGCTCGGAGTCCGTGGGCACGATGGTCTTCACCTGAAATTGGCGCTTCAACCTGCCTTTGATGAAGTCCTCGGCCATGGTGAAACGGGTGCCGATCAGCCCCACCGTGTCCACCCCGTCCTTCACAAGTGCCGCGCCGATCGCATCGGCGATGTGCAGGATCGGGACCGCGACACTCGCGTGCAAGCGGTCGAACACCTTGTGCGGGGTGTTGGCGCAGAGCGCGATGCCATCCGCCCCATCCGCCTGAAGTTCGCGGGCCGCGGTTTCAAAGATCTCTGCGATGGCATCCCAATCGTCGGACCTCTGGAGCTCGTGAATCCGTTTTTGGTTCAGGCTGATGATGCGGAGCAGGGGATTCGTGTTGTCCCCGTGCCGCTCGTTGATGAGCCGATTGATCGTGGCGTAATACTCAACGGTCGAATGCCATGAGGTGCCGCCAATCAGTCCGAATGTCTTCATCTTTCCTTGTTTTCCATGTTCGGTGTTTCCGTCGCCCGATGGCTATGGTTTTTTCACTTCGATTTCCATCGGCTTCTGGTCGCGGATGATCAGCAGTTTGACCGGGGTGTTCCCCGCTTTCTTGATGGCGGCCAGGAACTGCTCGGTATTGCTCACCTTTGTGCCGTTCACCTGCTGGACCAGATCGTTGTTCTGCAAGCCCGAGCGGGCCGCGGCGGAGTGCGCGGGCACCTTGACGAGTTGCACCCCGCCATCCTCCTTGCCGACGCCGAAGGCGGAAAACTCCTCGCCTTGCAGGCTGTGCAGCGTGACGCCAAGCCATTTGGCCTGCGCTTCCTTGGCTGCCGCTGTGGCGGTAGCCTCTTCCTTGCGTGGGCTGGTGATCTCCGGTGTGCCGGCCTGGCTGCGAAGTGCCGGCTTTTTCACGCCGAACTGATCCATGGGGAAATTCTTGAAACCCACTTTGAACGCGGGCGAGCCCTCCTTGACGCTGAAGTCGCCTTTGAGCGGATCCTTGAACATCGGGTCGCCAAAAATGGAATTCGCGTCCCCGCCGAACTTGCGGCTCTGCTGCAATGCGGATTCGAACGTGAACAGGTTCCTGTCGGTTTCCTTGGCCCATCCCTCCGGTTGGCCGACTGGTGCATGGGCGGCCATCACGATGTTGCCGCTGAAACTGCTGCCGCTGTTGATGAACCAGACATGAGGGCAGAACCTGCCATTGATGAGGATGTTGTTCGTCGCCTTGCGACCGTAGCCTTCGCGGAATTTGAGTCCGCCGGCGAGCATCACGTTGTTGTAGATTTCATAATTCGATGATCCGTCGTCGAGGTCGATGTCCCAGCCATGGTCGCAGCGCCAACGGCTGTCGCGGATGATGGTGGGTTCCATGGCGTCGAGATAAGGCAGCTTGGGATCCTTCTGCACCTCCGGCTCGGAACTGGCGCGGTGCTTGCTGAGCCAATAGCGGTCGCGCCCCCATGAATTGAAGGCTCCGTGGTCCGAGGTTTCGAGCACCGTGTCGAACACATCGCAGCGTTCGATCAGATGTCCACCCCAGGTGCCTTCGCTGATGTTGATGCCGGCGCGCACGCAGTCATGGATGGTGGTGTCGCGCACGGTGATGTGGCGGGCCATCGAGATCTGCACGCCTGCCGGTTGGCGTTCGACGCGGCCGACCCCTTGGATCAGGCAGTCTTCGACGGCGCAGTCGGCGGGGTAGTTTTCCGTCTTCGGTCCGGGCGTGCGGTCGATGGTGTTGAGATCATGGATTTCGCCGTATTCGAACAGTGGATTGCGCACGGCGGCCGGATCGCCGACGAAGCACACACCGCTCGCGCCGGTGTCATGGATGTGGCAGCCCTTGATGAGGGCGAGTCGGTTGTAGTGGTTGACAAACACCGCGTTGCCGCCGGGCTGGTCAAAGGTGCAATCGAGGATCTGCACGTCCTCCGTGCCGGTGAGGGTGACGGCGCCGCCGCGGTAGATCGTCCAATCGGATCGCAGCAGCGGTTCACGCGTTTGCATGAACGTGCGGGCGGTGTGGCGGAAGGTGAACCCCTGAAATTGCAGGTGCCGGACCGGCTTCTCCATCGATCCCTGGCACTCGATGAGGTGGGCGAGCTCGACGACCACCACCTTGGCGCCGGCCAAGTCCACCGCCTCCGGCGGCTTGAGGTAAAGCGTGTGGGTTTGCGCGTTGTGGAACCATTCGCCGGGGCTATCCAGCTCTTCAAAAATATTCTCCACCATCCGCAAGTCCTTGTGCATTTCGGATTTGCGGTTGTTCTGCCAGCCGCCTTCGTAGGCGAGTGAGCCATCCGGGTTCTTGCCTGTGATCCGGTAGTGGTATCCTCCCCACCGGTGTTTGTGCATCGCGTGGATGTAGCCGCCCGCCGGATTGGCCCAGCGTTTGGCGCGCTCGACCGAAGTTGCATCCGCCGAGGATCCCTGGAAGGGTTTGCTCTTTCTCGATGGATCGTAATCCGGGTAGCGCGCCATGCGCTGGCGGGTGCCGTCGAGGAACAACTGGTCGATGCTCATCCCCTCCGGCGTGGTGGCCATGAAAATCCCGTCGCGCCATGGCTTCCACTCGAGTTGCAGTTGCCTGCCGCCGCTGAGCACCGCCCTGCCTTCGTTCGTCGCGCGCCAGAGCACCGGGTGCTCCTTGGTGCCGGAGTCCTCCGCGCGAAACACCAGTGTTTCCGGAAGGAAATACATCCCGTCCGCCACGTGGACCGTGACCGTTTCCTTGCCCGCCACCTTGCGGGCGGCATCTCGGGCTTTGGATGGCGAGGCGAATGGCGCTTCTGCGGACCCCGGGTTCGTATCCTTGCCTGCGGGCGAGACATGGAATTCCGCCGCGTCGGAGGGCAGCACAAGCAGACCGATGGCTAAGGCCAGCACGCTTGTCGGGGCCATGCGGCAGATGCGAATGATCATGGGTTTCATGAGTGGCAAGGGCTTGTCGTATCGGACTGTTTGCTTTTCCGCAGACGCGCCGTCGAGGCGATTCTGTGATGGGCTTGTCCTTTAAAGGGTCATGTCGTGCAGTTGCTGCCCGTCGAACGCCTCGGCGGCTGACCGCACGATCAAAAGTCTGCCCCTTCCTCACGATTTTGGAATCGCAACCGTTCTCCATTTCCCATAAGTGGACGGGGAATGATCGTTAGTTGTTCAAAGGTCTCGGTTACTTTTCACCTGACCCATGATTGCAATCTGCGCTGCGCCTATTGCTATACGGGCGAGAAGGTCGGGCGGCACATGAGGGATGATGTGGCGGAAAAGGCGATCCGCTTTTCCCTGACCGAGGCGAAGAGGCAGATGGCCGGACACCTCGAAATCGTGTTCTTCGGCGGTGAGCCGATGATGCGGCTCGAACAACTCTGCTCGATCGCGGATCGATTCCTCGAGCGGAAGGGCGACTTGAAGGTGTCGTTCAAACTGAGCACCAACGGCCTGTTGCTCAACGCCAAGGCGAGGGAGGAACTAGCGAAGCGCAAGGTCTATGTTTCGGTGAGTCTGGATGGCAACCCGGAGACGCAGGATCAACAAAGACCCTCCGCAAACGGGCAGCCGTATGCCGAAAAGCTGGCCGCCATGATTCCGGAGTGGCTCGCTTGGAATCCGTGCATGAATGTCACCGTGGTGGTGACGCCGGACGTGGCATCGCGGCTGGACGAATCGGTCGCATGGTTGGTTGAAAAGGGATTTTCCTACATCTCGGTGGCGCTCGATTTCTCGGCGACCTGGTCGCTGGAAGCGATGAAGATGCTGGAAACCGCGATCGGTCGGCTGGCCAACCTTTACATCGCCTGGCACAAGGGGGACCGGAAGGTGTTCGTGAGTTGCTTTGATTCCCGCATCCAATCCCGCATTCGGGCGAATGACTCGCAGTGCGCCTGTTCGTTCGGCAGCAAGGAGTTCTCGATCGCGCCGTCAGGGCGTCTCTACCCCTGCGTGCAATTCGTGGCCGATGATCTGGGGAACTCCGAATACATCATCGGCGATGTGGACTCGGGCTTCGAGGAGGTGAATCGCCAGCGACTGCACCGTGAAGCCAAAGGGCAGAAGCCCGAGTGCGACGGCTGCGCGCTCGAATCGCGCTGCACGAAATGGTGCGCCTGCATCAATTGGACCGATACCGGTCAGATCCATCGCGCCAGCCCCACGCTGTGCCATTATGAAAAGATGCTGATCCCCATCGCCGACCGGATCGCAGCGGAGCTGTATCGCGGTCGCAATCCACAATTCATCCATCGTCATTACAACCCGGATTACCCGGTTCTCAATTTCCTCGAGAACCTGGTGATCGAAGAAGTCTAGAAAGTCACCCCTATGAAAAAGCCGCAGTCGCGAGGTCTCGAAGTGAAACCCTTGAAGAAGTATCGCGAACCCCGATACCCGATCGCCGAAGATTTCGACATGGCGGTGTTGCGGGCTCAACCCTACCCGTTCTCCTCCCGGTTCCGCACTTGGGCGACCACCATCGGCGCGTCATCGCTGATCTGCTCGTTGGTCTCGGGCGAAGAACCGCCGGTGAAGGAAAAAGACAATCCGTTCACGGTGGCCAAATCAGGACTGCCATTCCGCACCAGCCCCTATGGGACTGGCGCGCCATCGTATCTCAGCCTGGAACAGGCCCGTGCGATCATCGACAAGGTGTTCGCTGACAACGGATTCCAATTGCAGAAGGATTTCGCATACAAGAAGGACGACATCGCCTTCAAGGCCACCGGCTTCGATGCCAAGGCAAGGGTCGGTTATGTCTGGGGCGATTGGAATTCATTGGATCCCACCGATGCCATCATCAACTGGATGGACGGCAATTACACCAAAGAGTCGGTCGAGCAATTCATCGAGGAGAACAAGGACAAGCCCGACAACCTCAAGCTGCACGCCGATCGTCTTGTAATGCTCCTGGAACGGAAGGACATCGGGAGCAAGCACGTGATGCAAATCGGCCAGGTGAGGGCGATTGAAAATCTCCCCGATCGCCTCCGTGCGGCCACGGAGTTGCTCGAAAAACTCAAGCCGAAGGAAAGCGATGAGAAAGTGAGCCTGCGGGAAATGAAGGCGCTTGAAGAGAACACCCAAAAGGATCGCGACTTCGTTGCCGTGATCAGCCAGCGCCAGTTTTTGTATCATGCGTGGGATCGCTCCCCGGAGATGCAAAAAGCATGGCAGGAGGCCTATGCAATCAAGGACCCGGAAAAACAAGCGGAAGCACTCAAGAAGCTTGAGGAGCAACAAGCGTCCGCCACGCTCAAGCAGCTGGAGGAATCGGTGCGCGACTACCTCGAGTGGGCCCGTGGGCAGGGGCTGCAGAACTAGGGGGGGGAAAGCTGAAAAACTGAAATGCTGAAATCAGACCGGCGAAGAAAGAAGCGCCGAGTGGGAAGCCAGCTTGTTCGTGGCTCGGACCGCGGACTTTAGTCCGCCCCGGCTAGTCGCGCCGTCTTGTCTCGCCGTAGCCTCGGCGTAGGCGGAAGCCTTGGCGAAGGCGGAAACCCCGGCCCCATGAAGATGCGGACTGCCTCCTTCGTCCCGCGCTGTGGGACTACGGCGGCCAAGGAAAGTCCGCGCTCCATTCGGAACGACTTTCCTGCCACGCTCCTGACCCATGACTCCTGACCCTTGACTCCTGACCCATGACTTCTTCCCCCTCTTTTCCCTTCGCCAGCCGACACTGGGCAGCTAGCGTTGCCGCATGCTGAAACATTCATTCCTTGGGGTCTGCCTGTGCTTGGCTGCCACCTTTGCCTTGGCCGGTGAGCGCATCCCTCTTTGGCCGGAAGGCAAGATCCCCGACTTCCAGGAGCACCAGATCGCCGCGCTCAAAACCGACGCCAACAAGCCCGGCTTCAAGCCCGAGGAGCACCGCATGCCCTACATCGAGTGGCACAAGGAACCCGCCAAGAAGAACGGGGGATGCGTGCTGCTGATCCGCGGCGGCGGTTACAACGGTCTGGTCGACAGCGACTGGATCAATGCCGTCGGCGATCAACTCACCGAGCAGGGATTTGTCTGTGCTCACCTCATCTACCGCACGCCGCGACCCAAAGGCATCCCCATCTATCAGACCGCCTGGCAGGACGGGCAGCGCGCGGTGCGCCTGCTGCGCCGCGAGGCCGCGGCACACGGATTCGATCCGGAGAAGATTGGAGCGCTCGGGGGCTCCGCCGGTTCCCACCTCACCGTGCTCCTGGGCACCAGTGCGCTGACTCCCGCCTACGCGCCCATCGATGAAGTCGATGCACTTCCGGCGCACATCCACTGGGCCGTGCCCATCTTCACGGCCTATGCGCTGAAGGACGGACTCACGGGTCCCAACACGCGTG
>JACCDY010362173.1_pt1 | contig 13466 bp, 24 predicted proteins | sample 7446391 | NCBI WGS metagenome assembly JACCDY01 (sample SAMN15323451, study PRJNA562643) | freshwater metagenome | isolation source: river surface water | place: USA:Blue River Watershed | collected 2017-08-18 | reverse complement strand
CGGCATCAAACATCGACAGCGGTAAGACACGATCGACACACATCTTTAATGCAGCGATTTGATCCTTATCGTTAGGGTCTAATGCTTTGTGGATCAAAGTCTCAATAATCTTATCTCCGGAGGTTCCTAGCAATCTAGCTTTGAATTCAGCAATTCGTGCTGAGTCTCCGGCTGGTCTACCGACCTTACCTCTATTTCCTTTTTTCTTAGCCTCGATGTCCTTCTTTAAGGGACGACCGAGCTTTCGACGCTGTATCTTTGGTCTTGCCTTGGCGAGGTCTGTACTGACTGCTTCTTGTACCGACCCCTTCGGGGGCTTTACTTCGAGGACCTCGGTGGTTACGACAGGGGTATTACTATTAGACATTGTCTTTTTCCTTACGGGAGACATTCTATATAGGCTTATTGCTCTATATGGGATTAGTTATATTATCATTGTTATACAGGCATAGAGACCTGTAATCATGCTAAAGAGTGCTATAGCACCAAATCAGATGTCTACAGACTGTATCGAAGTTTCCCTAACACTTCGTCACCAGCTTCTACATAGGTAGAACTATAGCATATTTTTTTACATTTGTCAAGTGTTTTCTTACTTTTTTTCTTTAGAAGGTACTTAACTCTAGCGACCCTACGGTGCGCAGATTCCACGCTAGAGACTATGCAGTCCAGTCTTCGACTGTGTCCCCATTATTGACTACTCTGTCCCTATTTAATTCTTCTTTTATTATCAAAGACTTACATTGCAGTGCAATATAGTCTATTTTTACTATTTTGTATGCTGTAGTGGCTCCGACATTTACAGTCAACACTGCAGACCCCTCCCCCGATAGAGAAAAACTATCGAAATCAAGGACTTCATAGGTTTTGCCTATTGCGGTCTGTAAAGTTAGGGGAATGAGGGTCTATGAAGTACCCTCTAAAGATACTTTTAAGGGATCAACTCAGGGTCAAATCAGGGCTAAGACAATTAGAGAAAACTTAGGGTTTATCCTGATGTATTGCTATATAGGATCATTACAATTATTACTGCCAATATTGGCATATTTATAAAGGGTTAAATATGAAATTCATACAGGATAGCATTTGGAATGTTTTGATGTGGTTATGTGTTTTTTATGTTGTATTTCAAGCCGTTAGAGTAGTCTTACATTCAATCTAAACAACTATTGAAAGGGTTTAATTATGAATTTGAATCAGAGATGGAATGAATATAAAAACGCTTATCGTTATGAACACGCTAAGGATTTGATTAAGAATGTAATTAAGAATCAATCTATGCCTAATGTGAATTTATTTCATAGAGATATTCACAGATCAGCATTACAGATTGAGCAGATCAGATCATTAAGGGCTAGATTTGCTGTGATTCTTAATCACGCTATTAAAGATGATGATTATTATTCAGCATTGAATTGGCTTAATGATCGTGAATTTAGGCTTATACGACAATCAATAAACGATCCATGCGAATTGTTTTATAGAAAATTCAATACAGGATTTTGCACTTGTGAAGATTGTGGGAAAATTGAACAGGAAGATGATTTACATTCAACTTATGATGGGGACAATGTCGTATGTTCATCTTGTTTTGAAGATTATTATTATCATGAGAGATCAGGGCAATATGTGCATCAAGATGATGATAATTATTCAGAGAATGATGAAGATGATTCGATCATAGGTGAATACCATTCATCTAGTGATCAATTAGGCAAAATTCCTAGTGAATTTGATAAGCGAAAATCTCAGGTCTTTTTAGGTCTTGAATTGGAAATGGAAGTAACAGACGATTACTCAAGATCAGATAAGGCACAATATATTTTAGAGAATCTGAAAACTTATCAAGATCCTAAAGGCAAATTCTATGATTACTGCTTATTAGAAAATGATGGATCGCTAAATAATGGTTTTGAAATGGTTACAGGCTATACAGGTCTTGATGTGCATGAAAAGCAATTAGCATTTTTCAAAAAGCCTATTAGGGGTCTAAGATCACACGATACTAGCACTTGTGGTTTACACATTCATATTGATAAACGCAATATGACCCTAAACCATGCCACAAAACTAATTCTATTTATGCACGATTCTGGTAATCAGAAATTGATTAAAACGATAGCCAGAAGGACATCAAGTAGATTTGCTAAAGTAGTGAATAAAAAAGCGGACTATGCGTGGTTAAAATCTGCTAAACGATCTCACGATCCATTGTGCAATTTGAATGATGATCGTTATGAATCCCTAAACTTTCAGAATGAAAAGACTGTGGAATTTAGATTGTTTAAGGGTACTCTCAAATATGAATCTATCATGGCTTGTTTAGAGTTTACTTACGCTGCTTGGTTTTTCTGTAAAGATCATGGCTATAAAGATTTAAATACAGATAACTTCATAAAGTTTATTTGTCTTGATTCTAATAAATCTGATACTAAGTATTTAAGGGCATATTTAAAACAGCATTTATTTGATATTCCCGAAGTACCTAAACAGAATCCTAGAATCGAAAATAAATCATTAGTAACAGACGAAATTTAATCAACTCAATCTATAAAGGAATTTAATATCATGTGTTTATTAGTTACTCAATCAGCGATTAGCCCGAAGTTATCCCATGAATGGCTTAAAGACTTTTATTCATACAATGCAGATGGCATAGGGGTTATGCGATCAAGGGAAAATCAACTTATCATAGAAAAGATTTTGCCTAAAGATGCAGACGATTTTATAAATTTTTATGAAAAGCATATTTATGGATACGATTGTGCATTTCATTTAAGAATGAAAACTCATGGTCATATTGATCTTATCAACTGCCACCCATACGAAATACTTAATAAATCAGATCATGGGATTGATCTCTGGCTTATGCACAATGGCATTTTGCACACAGACAATAAAGCAGATATTACTAAATCTGATACATGGCACTATATAAAGGATTATTTATATCCAATGCTATATAAAAATCCTGATTTTGCCTTTACTGATGCCTTTAATGACATCATTTCAGATCACATAGGCACTAGCAATAAATTTGTCTTAATGGATAACTTTGGAAGATCAACTGTAATCAATCAAGATCAAGGCGTATATTGGGGTGGATTGTGGTTATCTAATACTTACGCATGGTCTGCTAGTGCAACTGCCACTAGCACACCGGAAAACGATCTAAAGATTTGGGAATCTCAGGTACTAGAAAATCCTGATAAACCTAAAATAAATTACAAATCTTATTCGTATAGCAATTATTCGTACCCTTATCAAACTTATTATTCTGATAATTCTATTGATAATCAAACTGATTATATTGATCGTGAATTAGATATTACGATAAATGAGTTTTTTGAATTGGGTTACGACAAAGCGGGATCGCTTTCCTATACTCAGGCAAAACGATTTATTGCTAGATTTGGTTTATTAAGTTTTCAAGATATCGCTGTAATGGTTTTAGATAATCAAATTGATGAAAACACATTCATTAGGTCTATCTCTGATTTTGCCTATGCCAAATCCATATTTGAATGGCTATCTAATGAGGAATCGAAAATCAAGAGAGAATCCGAAAATGCGGCTTATTCTTACTAGGATTATTGAATTCTTCATGCGAATAAAGTTACTCATATTCCTATTACTGCTTTATTAGCCCTATAAACCTTTAAACCCTTTAGCCCTGATGCCTGTATGGATCAGGGTTTTTTTATTGTCTAAAACCCTGTATTAAAGCCATAAAGCCACTAATAGATCACATATAGCCTATTAAAGCCTTTAAAACGGGCTATAAGGCATTATTTTACCCTTTATAAGGGCTAGATAGCCTAAACTTAAAAAATGGTTGTAAAGCCTTAAAAATGCCCTTAAAATCGAATTAGGGTTTACCCTATGTTTTCAACTGTAAATTTTACCTATATTTTATATTATGAAATGTAGCGTATATTACACAAAAATTCTTATGTAACCTCAATGGTAGATAAGTCGATCCGAGAAATTACTATGTAACCTCAATGGTAATGAAGTCGACCCGACAGTTCTATGTAACCTCAATGGTGTGTTAGGGTTTATCCTAATGTTGACAACTGAAATTTATGTAATACTGCAATTGTTGTAACTAACACGAAAGGACTTAATTATGAAGTTATATAACCTAGAAGTACGGCAAGAGTATCACCCAGATGAGTTAAATACATGGTATGTGTATGATCTCGATGAAAAAGAAGTATTAGATAATGAATGGTTTGAAACTGAAGGAGAAGCTCAAGATTATTTAGAATGGTTTTTATTCGAATTTGGCACTGATGATGATAACGGAATGGAGTGGTAAAACATGACTAGAAGTGAACTGCAATACGAGATTTGGAAGGACTTGGGTTACCTCAATGGTAAGACATCACCACAGTACCAGCAACACTTGTGGAGATTGTCTGACAAAGAGATATTTGATTTATGGTTAAACATTCACAACGCTAGAGAGGCTTACAAACATGAAAACTAAATTATTGGCTTTGGTAACCACAATGGTGTTATCGACCTATGCTTATGCCTGTCGAAGTGTTATTATTGACACACCGAATGGGTCGATGGTTTGCTTTATCTGCTCAGATGGTAAATATATTAACTGCGATAAACTTTAGGAGATATGATGCACTGCACAGTATGCGATAAGTTGTTGAATGACTACGAGGCTACTCGTAAGACCCTTGACGGGAAGTATCTCGATATGTGTCAAGAATGCTATGTAGGTCTAGAGATTCTAATCCCTACGATTGATCGTAAAGATCTTTTACATGAGACTGAGATGCCAAGCCCTGAAGAGACCTATGACTACTATGACGATTCTATCGACTTAGGTGACTTCAATGGAGATGTCTATGAAGATCGTTAAAGCACTAAAGACCTTTTTAGATAATATAGTTCTATTATTTAAATTATTATTTAAACTCTAAAGCTTTAGAGATCTAAAGAACAATGCAGAATCTATATAGATGAGGGTAGCATAGAATGTTAATTTTGTCAATAGCAATATGTTGTTTTTATGTCATTGTTTTTATTAACAATGTATGATATTGTCGCTACAACAAGGAGATTTTTATGATGTCGCATAACGAAGAAGCTAGGTATCACTTTGTTTTAATGGACATGGTCGATCTAATCGGGGATTATGGCTACGATACAGTTATGGCTGATCTTGATGTCGCTATCGCTGATAAGGTCAATCGATTGGTTCAGAGGGCTGTGATGGAGGATGCTGAAGAATGAACGCATACGAATTAGCAGACGACTTAGAGAACTCTAACGGATTGCAATACATTACCAAGGTAGGTTTGGTGTCGTTATCCGCAAAGATGCTACGCCAACAAGCAGACCGGATAGCGGAGTTGGAGAAATGCTTATTTCAAATGCAAAACGCTTGTGTTTATTTAACTAAACCAAGTGCTGAACCATTTATTTGGCTAAAACAAGATTTTGATGGTGAATGGATAGAGGTGCATCCAAATAAAGGAATTCCACTCTACACCACACCACAAATAAAAGAGTTAAGTGATGAGGAAATACTGCAACAAGCCGAATGGATGTTTGGCACTCATTTTTTTGAAATGATTGATGACCCATATTGGATTGAATTTGCTAGAGCAATACTAAAGAAAGCGAGTGAGAAATGAAACTACGCTACGAGGTTAGGGATGAATATAACGAGATTGTGCGATGCTTTGCTAGTAAGCAAGAGGCACAGGCACATTGTAAGTTAGACCCTAGTTTTTGGATTAAAACAAACAAGATTACTAAGCCGAATCCGTTTAGGACTGCTTGGGAAAGGCTTGGAGAATGTCTATTTTAGTAAGAGTATTTATTCTTAGTGCGTTTGCTTTCGGTGTTTTAGTGGGGTATGTTGCCGGACGCATGGAATGGGCGCATGAGGATTGTTATGACGCAACAGACAAATATCAACGATATGATGCTTGGCTTAGTGTTAAGAATGGGATTTACCGTTGTTTTTGGATTGAAAAGGAGTATCCTTGGAGGGTTCGGGTTCAGGGTGTTATCGATGTAAAGTAACATTATCGTTACTTTATAACCTATAAGGATACATTTATGTTACATTTTACAACCTAGGAGTTATATATGACACAGTATTATGATATTAGCAATAACCTTGATACCTTAGAGTATCGTTTAGATTCGTTTATGAATGTGTTAGAGGCTTTGGCGGCATCGGATTCAGATGACCTCAGTAGCGGCACAATGTGGTTCATCCACGACACCGTAAAGACCTATAAGGAAGAAGTTTCTCGAATCTCTGCCGAGGCAATGATTGCTCACCGGAACGAACAAGAATTACCACATAAGAAAGCGAGTAAGAAATGACATTATTACAACTACCAAAAGTGATTGAGGCGGTAAACGAACTTGGGCAAGAGATTCAGGCATTGAAAGCCAAAGTTCAGGCACTTGAACAACAAATTGAATTAGCCAAAACTGTAAAGGAAACAAAGGCAAATGCTAATGGAAAAGCGAAGTAAATTCCTAAAACATATCGCTTGTGACAAATGCGGCTCTAGCGATGGGAATGGTCTGTACGACGACGGACACACCCATTGCTTTGTATGTAACGCTCGTGTCTCAGGCGACGGTACTGTAACCTACGAAACTAAACCCATGAATAAAGACTTAGAGTTTTATCAGCGTTCTGCTGTTAGTGCGATACCGGAACGAGGTATTTCCTCGGCTGTGTGTGTTAAGTACGGAGTAAAGCAAGAAAGCAACAAACACCACTATCCTTACTATGACGAGAACAATAGCTTAGTAGCAATTAAGACTCGGCTGGTAGCTAACAAGAATTTCCTGATCGCAGGCGACTTCAATGGTGCTACATTATTCGGGCAGAATCTGTTCTCGAAAGGTGGTCGCTATTTAACCATCTGCGAGGGAGAATTAGATGCTCTGTCGGCTTTTCAGATGATGGGGGCTAAGTACCCTGTTGTCTCTGTCAGAAACGGCGCACAGGCGGCTCTAAAGGACTGTAAAGCACAGTACGAATACATTGACTCTTTTGAGAACATTGTCTTAGCCTTTGACATGGACGAGGTAGGTCAAAAGGCGGCTCAAGCGGTGGCTGAGTTGTTTGGCGGTAAAGTCAAGATCATGAAGATGCGGACAGGCTTGAAAGACGCATCCGACTATCTACAACGCAAGGCTGATTCTGCATTTATTGAAGATTGGTGGAAGGCTGATGCTTATGTACCAGATGGCATCATTCAAGGCTCAACGCTGTGGGATGTAGTTTCCCAGCCGATTGATAAGGCTGAGACTGATTACCCTTATGATGGCATTAACAAACTCACCTACGGCATCCGTAAGGGCGAGTTAGTGATGATTACTGCCGGATCAGGCTTAGGCAAATCACAGTTCTTGCGTGAGATCGTATGGCATATTCTTTCGAAGACTGAAGACAATATCGGCATGATGTTCTTGGAAGAAGGAGTGCGTAAGACTGCACGATCGCTGATGTCATTGGCATTGAACAAACCAATCCACTTACCTGATGTGGATGTTACAGAAGAGGAACTTAAAGATGGGTTTATTCGCACCTTGGGAACTAATCGCTTGTATCTTTTTGATCATTTTGGCAGTAGCACTCTTGACAACATTGTCAATCGGGTTCGCTATATGGCTAAAGGACTTGGATGTGGTTATGTGGTTTTGGATCACATTAGTATCATTGTTAGCGGTGGCGATGTTGGTGATGAACGCAAGGCACTTGATGCTATTATGACTCGTTTGCGGATGCTGGTTCAGGAGACCGGTATCAGCCTGATTTGCGTCAGTCATCTTAAAAGACCTGACACTAAAGGACATGAGGAGGGCGCTGTAACTTCTTTGGCTCAGCTTCGTGGCTCAGGTTCTATCGCTCAGTTATCGGACATCGTGATCGGTTTAGAGCGTAACGGACAAGCCACAGATCCTATCGAGAGAAACACTACTCATGTTAGGGTCTTAAAGAACCGCTTTAGTGGCTACACTGGCGGTGCTGGGGAATTACTTTACAATCCATCAACAGGAAGAATGTTAGAAATAAAGGAAACCATATGAAAGATGATTTACTCGAAAGAGCTTTGAAGTATGCCAAGACCGACGACTACCATGTAACTCGGAAGATTATTACCGATTTGTGTAGTGAAATAGAAAGACTGAAAGAACTTAATAAAGATGTCTTTAGTAGGATTCAGGATAATAAAGAAATCTTTAATAACTCTGAACGCTATCTTTGGCTTCGTAACTCGGCTTGGGATGTGCCACAATCAGCCTACGCTCCGATGGTGGTTCTTTGCGATAGTAAAATGACCACATGGGAATGGCTTGATGGGACAGCTTTAGATTTAACTCTTGACAAATGGAGAAATGATTGTTAGCCTTTAAATGGGCGGCAACCTGTCTATGCCTAGCCGGTATTGCATTAACCAGCTTTAACTATTATCCAATTAACATTGTTCTTAGTGCGGTTGGTAGTGCGATGTGGGCTTGGGCGGGATGGAAGCAACGAGATAACCCTCTTTTGATTGTGGAATTAGTGGCGGTGTTCTTTTACTTATCGGGAATGATTTCGTGGATGATGTGACAAAAAGAGTATTTGATTTAGCGAAGGGATGTCTTGAAGAGCTTTACAAACAAAAGGAATACATTATATTATTAGAAGCGTATATTGAGGAGTTAGAAAATGGTGTGGAAGTGTCCACCACTGAATCTGTTCAACTGGAACAACCTATGGAAATGGAGGAAGCAAATGAATCAGGACGACCAAGAGCAGTTAGAGCAAGAACTAAGACAACAACTGAGGATAGTTCGGGACGAGTTAATAAAGACTCAGACGGAACTGGTGATGGCATTGGCGGAAGTACAGGCACTGAGACACCAATTAATAACCTTGACAAATAGCCAACATTAGTATACAGTTTAATCATGAGACTATTATTGGACATCGAAACCACATTAGATCATAGCAAGATTTGGTGCGTTGTTACAAAGGATTTAGATACACAAGAGGTACGGATATGGAAAGAAGCAAAAGACTTGTCGGAGTACATAAAGGCAGCGAGTTTGATAGTGGCTCACAATGGGATCGCATTCGATTTCTACTTACTGAACAAGTTATGGAAATGTCAGATTACATTGAAGAGAGTCAGAGATACACTCGTTCTAAGCCGCTTACTAAATCCAAGTCTCGAAGGCGGACACAGCCTAGCGAATCTAGGGAAGTTGCTCGGAATCGAGAAGAGTGAGTTTACTGATTTTGATTTACAAACGCAGTCGTTGGATGAGATGGTGCAGTATTGCAAACAAGATGTGGAAGTGCTTCACCGGATTTACAACTACCTTGAAGCTGAGTTAAAGCGACAAGAATTTTCAACACAATCACAGGAGTTAGAACATGAAGTCCAAGCAATCATTGCAGTACAAGAACGAAACGGTTTCAAATTCGATGAACAATCTGCTATGCAACTACTGGCTGAACTTAAAGCTAAGCTGGACGCTATTACGGTTGAAATGCAAGGGATTTTTCCTCCCCGCATCACTACTGGTCGCACCCACAAAACAACCGGCAAACCCCTCAAAGACATCATCGAGCCGTTCAACCCCGGCAGCCGCCAGCAAATCGCAGAAAGGCTCATTGAGAAGGGTTGGAAGCCGGAAAAGTTCACCGAAAAAGGCAGCGTCATCGTCGACGAAACCACGCTCGAAGGTCTCGACTTCCCCGAAGCGAAAGCCATCGCAGAATACTTAATGTTACAAAAGCGTATTGCACAGATCGAAAGCTGGATCGAACACATCCAAGCAGACGGTCGTGTGCATGGTAAAGTGATCACCAATGGGGCTGTGACAGGACGCATGACGCATCACAGTCCTAACATGGCACAAGTGCCTAACACAGGCGCTATCTACGGTGCGGAATGTAGGAATCTTTGGACAGTTGAGAAAGGATGTAAGTTAGTTGGCATCGATGCAAGCGGTTTAGAGTTGCGGATGCTGGCTCACTACATGAATGATAATGAATATACGAATGAAGTTGTATCCGGCGACATACACACAGCCAATCAAACAGCGGCAGGATTGGAAACGAGGAATCAAGCTAAGACTTTTATCTATGCCTTCCTCTATGGTGCAGGAGCTGCCAAGATCGGGAAGATTGTTGGAGGCTCAGCGAAAGAAGGACAGAAGCTCATTACTAATTTTCTACGCAACACGCCGAAACTCGAAAGGCTCAGAGAAAAAGTGGCTAAAGCGTATGCTGCGAGGGGAGTCCTTCTCGGTCTCGACGGTCGTAAACTACTCGTTCGGTCGGAGCATTCGGCGCTCAACACGCTATTGCAAGGCGCTGGTGCGATAGTAATGAAGAAAGCGTTGGTTTTACTCCACAGGGACTTGACAAATCGCAAAATACCGTTTAAATTTGTAGCTAATGTTCACGATGAATGGCAAGTAGAAGTTCCTGAGCAGTATGCCGATGAAGTCGGTCAGTCCGGTGTTCGAGCAATACAGAATGCCGGATTGGAATTTAAAATGAATTGTCCCTTAACTGGGGAATATAAGATAGGTGCTACATGGAAAGAGACGCATTAGAAGATAAAGAAGTAGAAGGTCAGGTCATCATTACTTTGTACACCGATCGAACATTTTCTATCGGAACCTCTGTTGATTTAGAGACTACTCTTGACTGCTTAATTGCAGCCGCAGACGGACTAGTCGAAGAAACAATGGACGGGATCGATGAAATGAAGGCTTTCTCCGGAAAGCATCACTAAGTTGTATTTATTAACGCAGTAACTTTATAGGAGTTAAAATGAGTAATCTCGAAAAACCCATTAAGATGGAAGCAGAAATTCAATGGGCATTCTTAAATAAGAAGTCAGAAATGTCTGATCGTTATCAAGTTGATCTCACCAATCTATCCGAGAAAGCTGTCGCCGCCTTAGAAGAAGTAGGTATTAAAGCTCTTAATCGTGAAGATAAACCTGAGAAAGGCTGGTATATCACTGTTAAAAGCATTAACGAAATTAAAGCTTTTGATTCAGCCGGTAAGCAAATCACCGACTTGATCGCTAACGGATCTAAAGCAACCGCTTATATTAAACCCTATGAGTGGAAGTTTCAGTCTCGTAAGGGAATTTCACCTTCTTTACACCGTTTAGTTGTCACAGACCTCAAGGTCTATAATGGCAGTTCTGCGGAGTTGGAAGAGGATGATATTCCTCTATGAAAGCCCTAGTCGACGCTGATATTCTTGTATATCGATTCGGCTTTGCATCGGAAGGAGATCCGGCAGAGTTTGCTTTAGCACGGCTGTCGGAATTCCTTGATAATTTATCTATGCAAGAAGGCATCGACGAAGTTTGGGGCTATCTCACAGGTAAAGGCAACTTCAGACATGAAATTGCCGTTACTGCTCCGTACAAGGGCACACGAGTTGCTGAAAAGCCTTATCACTTTCAGTTACTTCGTGAGTACATGGAAAGAGCTTGGGGATTTGAAGTAGTAGATGGAATGGAAGCAGATGACGCAATTGGTATTGAAGCCTACCGACACGAACCAGAAGAGACAATCATTGTCAGTATTGACAAAGACCTTAACATGATTCGGGGTCATCACTACAACTTTGTTAAGGAAGAGAAATACTTCGTTACCGAAGAAGAGGCTATCCGTAACTTCTACCTTCAGATCCTTACTGGAGATAAGGTTGATAACATTAAAGGTTTGCAAGGAATTGGTCCGGTGAAGTCTAAGAAGTTGTTAGCGGACTGTAATACTGAATTAGAGATGTACGAAGCTGTGTTGAAAGCGTACGATGGCGATGAAGCCAGAGTGCTTGAAAATGCTCGATTACTTTGGATTTTAAGAGAGGAGAAGCAAGTATGGCATCCGCCAGTAAAATGAAGTTACAGGATTGTCCTGTTATTAAGATTACTTGGATTGACGCTCAAGCCGATGCTGGCTGGGACGAACCCAAAGTAGATATTGCACATTGTGTCACCGTTGGCTTTCTTGTTGGCGAGACCGATGACGCAATCTGTGTCGCAGGAACTGTATCAGATCACGAATGCAACAATCGTATCAGCATTCCTAAGTCTTGGATTTTGACGCAACAGTTAGAGGAAACAAAAGATGAAGCCCCAATCAGCAAAAGCAAAGGGAAGAAACCTACAAAAGTGGGTCGTGGAGCAGCTACAAAAAAGGTTCCCGCAACTACGCCCCGGAGACCTCGTAAGCACATCAATGGGAGCCGGCGGAGAGGATGTCAAGCTAAGTCCAGCGGCAAGAGACGCAATACCGTATCAGTTTGAGTGTAAGAGTCTTGCCAAAGTAGCAGTTTATAATTATTATGAACAAGCAAAGACACACGGCAACCATGAACCGGTTGCTGTTGTCAAGCAAAACGGCAAGAAGCCTTTAGTTGTTTTAGATGCAGAGAAGTTTTTTGATTTGATAGCGAGGAAATAATGAAAGCATTTCCAAGTCCACATTGGAAACAAAATGAATACGAAGGTATGGATTTGCGGGATTACTTTGCCGCACAAGCAATGGTAGGTATTTTGACTATGCTTAAAGGAGGTAATGAGGGTCTTATTACAGTTCAAGAAAGCGCAAGCCAGTATGCTTATGAATGGGCTGATGCAATGATGAAAGCGAGGGAAGTAAAATGAAGGTGTTGGAAATGAAGGAGCGTAAAGACGGCGGGGCTGATCTTCAGCTTGATATGACTGAAGAAGAGCGTTGCTTCTTTATTGAGTTTGGTTTTAATGCAATGTTGCGTAAATCGTTGGATGAATTTAATGCACAGTTTGTGCCAAAGAAAGGAACCAGAAATGTTAGTACTAAGAGTAAGTCTAAGTGATGATTATGACTCTGTCGAAAGAACGATGGAGTTTAATGAAGATCAACAGTGGCTCAATATTATCCTAGCTTGTGCTGATGTCGTATCAGCGAAGTACGGCTATGATGTATCGCAGAAGATTAAGTTCATTACGGACACGACATCGTTTGCTGATCGGGCGCATGACCATGCTATCCCTAAAGCAGCTTGGGAAGCCTTCCTTGGTCAAGATACTCAAGATCAAGAAGAGTTTAATTTTAACGACTTCGATAACGAACTCGAAGAGATGCGGAAGTGGTCATGAAAATCTTATTGCTAGATATTGAGTCTAGTCCTAACACAGCCCATGTGTGGGGTCTTTGGCAACAGAATGTCAGCATTAATCAACTCATGGAGTCTTCCTATGTCCTATGCTATGCAGCTAAATGGTTAGGCGAGAAAGAAGTGAAGTTCGATTCTGTTCACCAATCACGACCAAAAACAATGCTGAAAGGAATTCATGGGCTTCTCAACGATGCAGACGCTGTTGTTCACTATAATGGTACTAAGTTCGATATTCCTACTCTTAACAAGGAATTCTTACTACATAGTTTTAATCCACCAT
>JACCDY010520685.1_pt1 | contig 13473 bp, 12 predicted proteins | sample 7446391 | NCBI WGS metagenome assembly JACCDY01 (sample SAMN15323451, study PRJNA562643) | freshwater metagenome | isolation source: river surface water | place: USA:Blue River Watershed | collected 2017-08-18 | reverse complement strand
CGATGCACTCCCGCATACTCTTCAGGATTACTGGTGAAGATGGCCGCAAAATTCGGATGCACCGGCAGGTAACGCTCCGACTGCGGCGCACCGGGCAAGGCAAGCAGCCTTTCCTCGAGCACCGGCAGCAGCACATTATTGGTTTCGGGACGCGAGCGCGTGAACTCGTCGTAAATCAGCGTGTACCCGTGCCGGCAGGCCCAGGTCACGCGGTTGTCGACCCAATGGCGGACCAGCCGCGTTTCTTTCTTCACCACCGAATGCACGTAATTGTCGAGCACTTCGGTGCAGCGATAGGCACTGCTGTCGCCGACCAGGTCCGCGCTGCCGAAGCCGTCGTCACCATGGATCAGCACGACCTCCTGCTGCAGCTGCGCGGCCACATGCATGGCCAGCGCCGTCTTGCCCGCGCCCGGCGGTCCGCTGAAATGCACCGGATAGCCGGCGCGCAAATACATCAGCGAGCGCTCCACGATGTCCCGGATAAAGCCTGTCTCGACAAAATCGGGTCGCTTTTCGAGCGTGAACAGGGAAAGGCTGTCTGCGCCATCCATGGCGTCCTCCATGAGCCGATGCGAAAGCTTCAGCAGCGCGCCTGTGCGTCGGCAGGCAGGCGCGCCGCCGATCAGGCGGGAACGGCCGCGTTGTGCGTGAGACCTATCGCTTCCGCATACGTGAGGTAGGTCTGCACCGACGCGATGACCACACGCGCCTCGATCGCGAGCAGCTCGATGCCCACCAGCGACACCCTCGCCCAGGCGTCGACCACGATGCCCTTTTCTAGGATGCGGTCGATGACTTCCGCCAGGCTCGACGAGTCGGTTGACTTCTGGATGTTTGCCATGATTCCCTCCCTGAGTACCCCCACGCAGGCGCGACGGGATGTCAGTGCCGGGCGGGGGTGTGCCCGGCAGCGAAGGCGCCGGTTGCTCGATCCCGCTTGCGCAGGACTAGGACCAGGTACAGATGGCGCGACGTGTTCGGAGAGAATGACGAGTGAGGAAGTACCGGCGTCGGCGTTGCGCCTACAATTTCACACACCAACGTGCGCGGCAAACTTCTTTCACAATTGCGCACGCATGATTCGGAAGGTTTATAAGAAACAACTGGTGCTAATCCACTCACGTGTCGACGGACGCTAATTCGACCATGTCGGTCATGATTGTCTGGGTGTGCAAAGCGTACGATGAATTGGCTAGAACACTTTGCATTTCAAGGGCGGATGCAGTCGCTCGACCGGTTCCCACCAATCCGCAGCCAGGTCGGCTCCAGCCATTGGTGAGCGATGGCGATGATCTCAGTGTTGTTGACCGAACAAAATTATCAGCCGCTCGATCGCTCGGTGTTGCCGGCGGCCGCAGTCTGCCTTCGGATTCAGAGGCGGGATGCAGTGGCGCACGGCTGCGGCACGTCAGTCGGTACCGCTGGCAGGCAGCGCGACGCGCGAGGCGCGAAGAGCGAGTGGCGCGTCGATCGGCAGTTGACGAGTGTGAATTGCAGCAAGATCCGTAGATTTCGCTAGATATCGTTACCCTAAGCGAAAATTTTTCTGCGAAAAATCGTTCACACACACAGCGAATCACTTACCTTTCGGGAGATTTGCGAAAAATTTAAAATTCCGTCAGATTTACAAATCGAGATCATTGCCCAATGAATAACTAGACCTCGCGCAACGGCGTCGCGAGTCGCGAAAATTGAATCGGCAACAGTTCGAGACTTTTCCCCTTACCAACATGCAAGAATCCAACACAGACCGGGCCCACGCCTTAAATCTGTTACTCGAGCAAGCAAAATCCCTACGCCTCGCCGGAAAGGATACCGAGGCAATCGCTTTGGGACCAAAAATTCTGAAGGCCTATTTTTTCGCTGAGCATGGATATTCACTTCCATATGACAAGCCGGAAAAATTTACGGAAAAAATTTATCGTCGCATGCTCGACATCCACAAGTTCGGGTCTGAAGTATTTACCTGTCTTTCGGACAAACTGGCTGTCCGAGAATATGTATCGAGAACCGTTGGGGAAAGACATCTCACCCCTTTGATCTGGAGCGGTCAAAATGCGGCAGACATCCCGTGGAGCAAGCTTCCCAAAAAATCGGTCCTAAAATGCAACGAAGGCTCCGGAAAAATTCTGTTCCTTGACACAGCAACTGACTCAGGCTTCATAACTGAAGTTTGCCGAAAATGGCAATCAGAATCTTATTATTGGTTTCGTCGTGAATATCATTATCTTGATGTCGAACGAAACCTGCAAATCGAAGAATTTCTTCACGATGGCCATGCAGACGGACCGTTGGACTATATTTTTTATTGTTTTGACGGGATGCCGAGAATTATTCAAATAGGAAGCCGATCGCATTCCATTCACCGGTTTTTTGACACAGCATGGAATCCGATAGATCTGTCATATCGGGAGCATTATCAAGCACCCGCCATTCCGCGCCCGAAGAAATTGAGCGAGATGCTCGATATCGCGGCCAGGCTCTCTTCGGGCTTTGATTTCGTGCGAGTCGATCTTTACTGTTGCCATGATGAAATAAGGTTTGGTGAAATGACTTTTACGCCGCGGGCGGGCAAATTGCCATTTGAACCTCCTGAATGGGACGTGAAGCTCGGAGCATATTGGAAATACGCCGGCATACCGGAAAGCTCGCAATTTTTCGGATAATATGAAAAATTCTGAAATAAACATCAGGCCGGGAAATTCCTGGCAAGTTATTACAGGGCATGCCTATGGGTTACGTGGCTCGGTAATTGTCGGTCAAATTCACTGGCCACAATTGAATATCTGGAATAACAATGCCATAAAAAATTTGTTACTCCGGAAAACTGGATTAACGGAAAGCCGCATTGATGCTTGCTTGGCTGATGGATTCAATTTAGAAGCTTTACTTAGATTTATAAAATCGCTCGAAGTGCTCGAACAGTTGCCGGTGATGCAAAAAGGCATTCAGCTAAAGACCGAATCAGACGAATCAAAAGCAAGCATTTGTTACACAGTCGCAATCCCTACCTATCATTCAAGATTCACAATTTCTTTGCTGTCGTGGCTCTTGAATGAGTTGAATGTATCTCAAGCAGACCACGGCAACGCCTCCAGAAACGATTCAACCATAAATTCTCATCCAGCATTATCAGGCATCCGAAAATCGATTCGAAAATATCTGGGCGCAGGTGTCAACAATTTGAGAATCGCGAACGCGGCAAATCAACTCAATTTGCCGTTTTGCTGGCTACCTGACGGGCTGTTGCATCTTGGAAGTGGCCGCAACGCAAAATATTTTCAAAGCACAATTACTGAAGCCACTCCGAACATTGGCGTAAGCATTGCAAAGCGAAAATCAGTCACTGCAAATATTCTCAGGCGTCATGGATTGCCAACCACGCGTCATTACGTTGTGACAGATCTTGATTCTGCTGTAGCGGCTGCGAAAATTCTGGGATATCCGATCGTAATCAAACCCGATGACAGAGATGGCGGGACCGGAGTCTATGCCGGACTAAAGAACGAAAATCAGCTCCGCGAATGTTTTTTGCTCTCAAAGAAATCATCGAATCGCCTCCTGATTGAAAAACATGTTTATGGCAAGGACTATCGAATCACGATTGCTAACGGGCAGGTGGTGAAGGCGATATGTCGTGTACCTGGCGGAGTCCTAGGCGATGGAAAGTCAACGATCCGGCAACTGCTCGAATTAAATTCGACAAAATCCAGCTTGAATCCTGCGTTTAAGTCATTGGTTACGCTTGATGAGGAAGCCATTTCTCTTCTGAAAGAGTCTGGCCGCACGCCCGATGATGTTTTGATTGAGGACGAATTTGTTCAACTAAGGCGGCGCGCCAACATGTCAACTGGTGGAACAAGCCATGACGTGATCGACCTGATGCACCCGGACAATGCACGTCTCGCTTTGCTGGCGACAGAAGCACTGAGACTCGACATTGCAGGCGTTGACCTGCTCATACCGGACATTCGTGAGTCCTGGCAGAAATCGCAAGCAGCGATTTGCGAGGTCAATGCTCAGCCACAGATCAGCACTCAATTTGCCAGCGATATTTACCTGAATATTCTCAGGAAGGCGATTGTGTCGCCTACTCGCCTCCGATCGGCACTGATTATATATTTTGACGAGATGTCGCATCTGGACTCCTATATTAGTGAAATTTCTGCGACGTTGAGATTGCAAGGCGAAACCGTACTAAGCGTACGGAGTGATGGCATCTGGTTGGATGAAGAGCGGATTGGGAATGTAGAGAGCGACAATTTTAATTCGGCAACCAACGCTGAATTTAATCGACAAGCAACAGCTGTCATTGCCGCCATGACGTCCAAACAAATTATCGAAAAAGGCTTGCCTTGGCTTTTTATTGACCACGCATGCGTCTTCGGATATCGAACAATCAATAATTCGCATCTCAAGCAATTCATGACGATTGTCCCAATTCTGAAGCCACACCTCACTGGGAATTTATATGTGGACTCGCGGATTGAAAATATTTCGAATAATTATTTTTATGATGCGCTTGTCCCTCATCTGCGAATGGACGGCCGTGGCCTCCCGGATCACGACTGGGTGCGCGATGAAACTCCGATTAAAATCCCGAATTTTGCAACGGAAAGTCAATGAACCTGATTGCCATAACAAGCTACTTCAATCCGTTCCGCGGGAAATTGAGGCGTCGGAATTACGAAGTGTTCCGCAAAAATCTTGGCATTCCACTATTGACCGTCGAATGGTCACAAGATGGCAATTTCGAACTCAGCGAAGTCGATGCAGATTATTTACTGCAAATTTCGGGCGGCGATCTGCTTTGGCAAAAGGAACGATTGCTTAACCTGGGACTCGCGCGTGTGCGAGAACTGGGAATTTCTCGCGCTGCACTTCTGGATTGTGACGTCGTATTTGCGGACCGTGAATGGCACCTGAAAGTCAACAAGACTCTGGACAGGTATTCAATTTCTCAATGCTATAAGTATGTAAATTATTTGCCGGCATTTGATTATTCAAGATTGACTCGAGAAGAGTTGATGTCGCTTCAGCCGGAACTCAGGCTGGATTCTTTATCGTATGGAATGCTACAGTCCAAAAGCTTGTACAGAACGGAAAAAGCTCTGCATGCCATTGAGGCACTGACCTCACTATCCGGCAACCCGGGAATGGCGGTCGCACTTCGCCTTGACGATCATCCTGATTTTCGTCTCTACGAAGGAAATCTTGTAGGCGGAGGCGACATTGTGCTGATGGCAGCCTTTACGGGCCGACTTGGCGAACTGTTTTCAGTATGTCCGTACTCCCCTCATCACCAGTCGCACATACGCTCATGGCAAAGCCGGAATATTCCAATTGCCGGGAAATTGGGCTACGCAGATAACCAGTTGTTGCACCTCTGGCACGGCGATATGAAAAAAAGAAAATACCGTGAACGGTACACCATACTTACGGAAAACAATTACGACCCTTGCTGCGATATTGACTCCAGCCATTTGACTTCATTAAAACTCGCGGAAAAAAGCATAAGGCTCAGGGAATTGATAGCCGATTACCTTTTTTCACGCACGGATTTTTAAATTTTCAAATGCATCCGATAATTATTTTCCCGCGCGGGCGTCTTGGAAATTTGATGTTCCAGTACATGCTGGCCGATCAGTTGCAACGCCGACTCGGCAATGACGCAGAGATTTTCGGCCCAGGAATTTCCGAATGGGAAATTGCGCCACGTCCTCTCAAGTTCCACCCAAAAAATCCCATTCTAATGAAAGGGCATGTATTTAATTTGGATGAAATTGCCGACCGCATTAGATCTGGATTATTTGATTCCACAATTATTGCAGGCTGGGGAATGCGAGTTGAATATTACGCAGACCTTCAGTCAGCAAGGCACATGTTCATCTCGAACACTGCTCCGACGCTCATCGGCGATGACGAAATATTGATCAACGTCAGGTCGGAAGATATCGAATCCGGGAAACATCCCGGCTACTATCCACTCCCGTTTGATTTTTACAGGGCATTGCTTGACACCGAGGCCAAGCACCCGGTTTTCATGGGACAGCTTGATCCCAGTCCTTATACTGATGCGCTTCGTAAAACATTCCCGCATGCTCGCTATCTTCCGAGCAATTCTCGATTACACGATTTTCAAACGATCAGACATGCAAAGCATATTGCGCTTTCCATTAGCTCATTTGCCTGGCTAGCTGCCTGGATGTCCGATACGGCCGAACACATACATTATCCTGTTGCCGGCATTTTTGATCCTCGCCGCAAACGCCAGAATTTAATGCCGGTCGATGACAGACGATATATTTTTTGGGAGACGGAATTCCCGCCATTGAATACTCGTACGGAACGCATGTGTGCCGCGCATTGGGCGTCAGCGAATCGCAGAGTGGCAAGGACAGACTCGAACGTTTGGAATTCCATAAAAATTTAACTACTTTGAACTGAATTTGGGGAGATCATGTTTTCACTCATTGCGTTAGACACAGCTTGAATATGGCTTTATAAATTTCTGGAAATGCGATCGGCAAGAATTTGACCATGGATCAATGAATATTTCTTGCAAGCCTGCATCGCCCACATATTCAAGAAATGCGGCATATTTATCTGCTTGAACTTGTGTGCGAAAAAGGACAGGAAGTCGTTGATTCGGCGTCGCTGCTTTTCCCTGCATTTTGAGCACCCTCGCACGCGCTCAGGATTGAGGTTCTTATTTGTGAATTTTCTCGCAATGCTTACTAGTGAATGTTGTGCGGAGATGTAAGCACCAAGGCGCCCTCTTGACTCCACGGATTATCGGTAATTTTTAAATTTTTCACTCCCAACAAACTCATGAATTTATGGGTTGCCCGCATTTGAATTCGACACCATGAGCCCGATCAAAAGATCCATCAAAGAAAGATGAGAGACCCGAAAATTTTCGTGGCCGGACACCGTGGGATGGTGGGCGCCGCAATTGTTCGCACACTCATGTCACAAGGAACAGTCCATCTTGTCACTCGCTCCCGAGCGGAACTCGACCTTACCGACCAAGCTGCTGTTCGCGCATTTTTCGGCAGAGAGCGACCAGATCAAGTCTATGTCGCGGCGGCCATGGTCGGTGGAATCCATGCCAACAATGCCTATCCGGCTGAATTCCTCTATAAAAACCTGATGATCGAAGCCAACATCATCGACGCTGCATTTCAAAATGGGGTAAATAAATTGCTTTTTATAGGATCGAGTTGCAGCTACCCTAGGCTGGCTTCTCAACCTATCAGAGAAGACTCCTTGTTGACGGGTCCGTTGGAATCCACCAACGAGCCCTACGCGATCGCGAAGATTGCTGGCATAAAATTATGTGAAAGCTATAACCGGCAGTTTGGTCGTAGCCACGGCGTTGATTATCGAAGTGTAATGCCTACCAATTTATATGGTCCCGGCGACAATTTTCACGAGAAAAATTCTCACGTGATTCCGGCCCTGATTCGCCGCTTTCACGAAGCCAAGCTCGACAATCTGGAGAATGTTGCAGTCTGGGGCACCGGGAATCCCTTGCGAGAATTTTTATATGTTGACGACATGGCCCAGGCTTGTGTCCGTGTGATGAACATTGATAGGTCAATATACAGCCAGCACAGCTCATCGATGTGTAGCCATATTAATGTCGGAAGCGGACAGGAGATATCCATCAAAACACTTGCCCAGACAATCGGCAAAGTGGTTGATTATCAAGGCGAAATCACGTTCGACAGCACAATGCCTGATGGAACCCCGAGGAAGCTGTTGGACAGCACCAATATCAATGCCTTGGGCTGGCACGCAACGACGACTCTGGAAAACGGACTGGAATCTACGTATCGCGATTTTCTTCAAAATACCATATGACAATGAAAGATATATTTAATGTCTGATTCCGAAAAAGTCGCCTTAATCACAGGAATTACAGGTCAAGATGGCGCCTACCTGGCGGAATTTCTTCTCGACAAAAAGTATATTGTCCACGGTATCAAGCGACGCACCAGTCAATTTAACACCAGCCGAATTGATCATCTCTATAGCGATCGGCACGAATTGGATGTCCGCCTTTTCTTGCACCATGGAGATCTTACCGACAGTTCGAGCCTTATACGAGTTATCCAGCAAACACAACCTGACGAGATCTACAACCTGGCGGCACAAAGTCATGTTGCAGTCAGCTTCGAGGAACCTGAATACACGGCGGATTCCGACGCGCTTGGCACTTTGCGCCTGCTTGAAGCCATTCGCATTTTGGGACTGGAAAGGAAAACACGGTTTTACCAAGCCAGCACCAGCGAGCTTTTCGGCCTGTCACATGACAGCCCTCAGAATGAAACCACTGCTTTTTATCCGCGCAGCCCTTACGCTGTCGCCAAGCTTTACGCTCATTGGATCACGGTTAACTACCGTGAGGCTTATGGGCTCTACGCCTGCAATGGCATATTGTTCAATCACGAAAGTCCGCTTCGCGGAGAAACCTTTGTTACCCGCAAGATCACACGCGGACTGACGCGTATAAAACTTGGCTTGCAAAGCTGCCTTTACCTGGGAAACCTTGATGCCAAGCGCGATTGGGGGCATGCAAGAGATTATGTAGAAATGCAGTGGCTAATGTTGCAGCAAGAAAATCCCGACGATTACGTCATCGCCACCGGCGTGCAGCATAGTGTTCGTGATTTCGTTGAGGCAGCAGCAAGAGAACTCGACATGAAATTGCGCTGGGATGGCATTGGAACTGATGAAAGAGCGTATTGGATAACCTCCAAAGGAGAGCAACTTATCGTTGCAGTCGACCCGAGGTATTTCCGTCCAACTGAAGTTGAAAATCTTTTGGGCGACGCGACAAAAGCAAAAGAAAAACTGAATTGGAGCCCGCGGATTTCATTTGAAGAACTTGTGGCAGAAATGGTCCGAAAGGATTTCAAATCTGCCCAAATGGATGAGCTCATAAAAAGTTACGGACACACACCAATGAGCTACCACGAATAATCCTTAATCAGCCCAAAAAAATACATTACCAAAAAATTCAATAAAGAATTTTTATTTAAATGATCGAAATTTAATTTCCCTCGGCGAGACGCGCATCACGATTTAAATGAAAAATTCGCCCGCAAAAATTCACAAATGAATCAGGTTCACTTATTAAGCAAATCAATCCCGCGCGCCGGCCATCACTATACCGTCAACATTCTTAAAAGCTTATACGGCAATAAGTTTTTCTATTGCGAATTTTATCAACCCTCTACCGCGGCGTGCTGCAAGAAAACCCCTTGTTTAAACAGACTCAACGTCGACACAAAAGGCAGATTTCTCTACCCCGTATCGATGCAAAAAAGCCATGATTTCAATCTGACCGACAAGATTTACAGGACATCAGAGCAACTCAAATACATCCTGTTTTTCAGGAACTTCATGGACTCAATAAAGTCCAGAACAAAGCTTTTTCTTTTGCTGAAAAACAAGAAGGTAATTTTGAGCCATGGCATAAAAATTTCGGAATTATTTGAAAGCCACGACAAAAATCTTTACAAAGCATCCCTTCAAATCATAGACATCGAAGGCGTCGAAATTTCCCCAATTGAGTTCGAGAATTTTCTGATTCGTGCCGCTTCCCACCACGTCAGATTCACAAAAAAATGGGGCGCGGTTGCCAGCTCCAAAGAAATTTCGTCCTTGGTCATTCATTACGAAGATTTTTCACCTTCCACGGAATTCGAGTTTGCGAACAACTTGATCCGTTTTATCGGCATTGACCCTGTTTGCGAAGTTCAGGAAGCAATCACACGTTGCCCCCTCATGAATCCTGCTGACAAGAAGTCTGAAATTTCTATTGCAGCAACGGAACTGATGAGCCGATTCTCGAATCAAATTTCGTTTTGCTCCAAAATGGTCGAGCAATTGATTTAGCTGCGAGTGCTGACAGTCCTGCTCCGAATAACGACTTGGTTTTCGCTTGCCGCTCACGCACAGAAGCAATTCTGATTCAAACAAATGACTCGTCCGGTAAAATGCAGGGCGCGGCGGGTGTAGTTCAATGGCAGAACGGCAGCTTCCCAACGCCCATAAGCGCAATCGATGGACTCACACTTTCTCCGCAGTGTGATCCCAATATTCAATTCCAACGGTTCCTTCGATACTGGTGAAGGATCGGGCAAACCCAGTCCAGCACCAGATGGCTGGCCTTGCTGACAGCCTCCCCGCCTCGTTGTCTTCCTCATTCATCGGTTGGACGCTAAGCGCTCCTTGACAGGAGCACTACGTGAAGCAGCTTTCAGACGACGAACTTCAGCGGCTGGTCCGCTTCATCATTGAATATCGCGGCTTGCAGCTTTGCCGCTCGCAATTTGATGAACACGTGCTCGACCTGTTCGAGGATATCCCCGGCTTGGAGCTCTATTCCCTCCAGCCGGATATCGACTACCTCTCGATCCTCTGGAGCATCTACCGTGAACATCAATCCCGAACCCATTGAGCTAGGCACTCCCACTGCCGAGCCGTTCGATCTGAAGCTTTATCAGCAAGCCATTACGGAAGGACAGCAGCTCTTAGCTGACTCCAGCAGCAAAGCGTCTGCTGCACGTCACATCTACGGGCTGCTTCAATCCGAATCTCGTGATGTGATCTTGCGTGCCTTCATCGAAGGCGCCGAAGTCACTCCGAAGGGTGCACCGACCTATTTTTACAATATCGCTCGCAAGTTCAAGCGCAAGAAGTCATCGACCTCTGATTCCACCGTTGTCTGATACATGGATCCCACGGAGGGTGGGCTGCCCCAGTCATTCGGCATCCTCCCTCCATGGCCGTCAATAAGCGCTCCAATTCAAAATTCTGGTACATCCAGTTCCAGTTCAACGGCAAGACTTACCTCAAGTCGTCAAAGACAACCGACAAGCAGCTTGCACTGCAGCTGGAAATCCAATGGCGCAAACAACTTTTCGAGCAATCTCAGTTCGGCATCAAACCACCGATAGCTATTGCTGAGGCATTCCAGCTTTATTCAGCAAGCAAGCGATCACTTGCCAGTCATCGCCATCTGGATCGGTGGGCCAAACGAACAGCCGTCCATTTCTCGTCACTCCCCTTCTTGCATGATCTGCAGACCAACCACATTGAACGATACCGGTTGAACCTGGATGGGCGGGGTTACAGTGCCCAGATGGTCAAGCATGTGATGAACATCATCGGCGGGACTTTGAAATATGCAAAGAAAATGGGCTACCGGATCCCCGAGGTCGAACTTCCCTCCGTCCGTCTGCCAAAGGGACGGCTGCGTTACCTCACCCTCGATGAGGAAAGACGATTTCTAGAAGCGATTGATCCCGCAAGGTCCGTTAAGGGACTGGCTCCTTTTGACAAACGCATCCCCTTGATGCGGGAGCAGATGCAAGATTTGTATGATTCTGCGATTCTTCTATTGGACACCGGTGCTCGGTTCTCGGAGATCGCCACCTTGGAATGGCAGCGTATCGATCTCAGCCAACAAACGATTGGCCTCTGGCGACCCAAGGTGCAGAACGAATCGATTTTGTATATGTCGGAGCGTGTCTTTGCAGTGCTGAGCCGACGCCATCAATCGAAGCGATCACCCTATGTCTTCACCAACAAAGCGGGGGGACCAAGAAACTCAACAACCCACGTCTTCCAGCGGGCATTCAAACGGGCTGGCTTATTGGGATGTTCCGCTCACACCCTGCGACATACCCACGCGACACGCCTGATCCAGAACGGCTTGAACCTGTACGAGGTCAAGGAGATCCTCGGTCACGCCGACATCAAAACAACCATGCGCTACGCCCACATCGAACAACAATCGGTGTCTCGCAAGGCCAAGGATTTGATCAATGCGATCAATCAATCTCCATCAACCACCTCCTAAAACAACAGCGACCGCATTCATTTTTAAATTGAATTCGCACCTTTTGGGACGGCCGCGGGGCTAACAGAATACAAAAAATGTAGTTTTTATAGAGATAGCCGGCTGTTATCCCCCCACGGCGGTATTGATTCTTGGGAATGGGGGACGATGGCTTTCCCTCAACTCGAAGGCCAGTTGAAGAGATTTCCTATCAAGATCCCGAGAATTCGCATCCTCCCAGCTTGCATTTGGATGGTCAAAATTGTGAAGCTGGTGAACATATTCCCAAGGATCGCTGCGATGAAGCTTTCGATGATGGACAAGATTGTTCATCGTCGCTATCGAAGATTCATCCAATCGGTAGTAATAAATCTTCACTCCTGCAATTTTTTGGGATCTAGTCCTTGTTTGTCGCAGCCCTACGATATTCAGGATTCGCCCCAGTTGTTGAGTGGGATTTTTGTCGATATCTGACCGTACATCTTCGCCAAACAGGCCCTCAACGTATGCTTTATAGTTTTTGCAATTCGCGATGAATTTCGTCAAATCCCCGGCCGTGTATTCAACTGACACGTCGAAGTGGTGATCTTTGTAAAACGGCAGTGTCTTCAGCAAACCTTCCAATAAGTACACCGCTCCTTGGAAATCATTGAAAATCTTGAGCCGCAATTTGTTATCCGGATGTGGGAATTTTGTATATTCTGGGAATCCAGATTGTATTGGTTGTGTGCTTGTCAGCAATTCATAAATGCGAACTGCCCGTCTAAATCCATGCTGCCTATCCAACTCGATTAATTCTTTAGAAATTGGCTGGCTATAAAAATATTCGATAGAAGTTCGAGTAAGTGACAAATGCTCTGCGGTCGAAAGTGATTCATTGTCTTCAATTCGATCCCTCAATTCATAATAGTCATCTTGCTTTAATGGGGGACTATCCATGAGATCATCTGCATGTCTCTCTAAAAGCCTATTGGTTGCCTGATCAAAGGCGGCTTTTCCCTCTGTGATTTGGTAATCATCTTTGTCTACGACTTCGATCTCCCACCGATGTCGACTTTTGTAGTCGATAAAATTCTTCCGTAATTTATTTTTTGACCGACGTTGAACCGAGGTGATTTCAGCGACCATCCGTAGAAAAGGGTTACCGGTGTCATAGATTTCTTCCCGAGTTATCGGATCTATCGACAACGTGGCAGCACTGACGAAATTCTCAGTCAGCAAGTCATAAATCATCACCTCAAAATTAGTTTCAAATTCAAACTGTCGATGTGAGATCCACACTTTGATTTGGCCAGGATGTCTCACCCGACCTAGTTGTTGATCGATATCCGTATGGGTGTTGATCAGTGTCTCGTAGAAGCCGTAGACCACATCGATTGCCACTTCATCGTCATCGAATGTGATATCGACCCCTGTTCCAAGAGAGGGGGACGAAAGGATTACATCGTATTTTTTTGCTTCTTGTTTGATGTTGTTAACGAAGTGCTGCATTCCATCGTTATGCGAATTATCAGAAGTTATGCAAATGCATGCCTTATCGGAATCAAATGTCTCGCCGATTATGTCCTCAATTTTTTTGACGAGTTTCTTAGAATTTGACGAAATGAAGCAGCGTT
>JACCDY010498636.1_pt1 | contig 13484 bp, 13 predicted proteins | sample 7446391 | NCBI WGS metagenome assembly JACCDY01 (sample SAMN15323451, study PRJNA562643) | freshwater metagenome | isolation source: river surface water | place: USA:Blue River Watershed | collected 2017-08-18 | reverse complement strand
TTTGTTCAGCATTGAACCTCCTAAGAATGGACTCTTGGCTAAAGAGTAGCCCTGAGATTCCCGAGAAACAGCAGATTCTCGTAACGAAATTATCACGAAAAGACAAAAAAGAAACAAAAACGACAAATCGAGGGTGAACGGGCCTTTCGCTTGTGGTACCTCAATACCTCGAGATACCAATAAACTCGGGCTATGCAGCACTATGACGTGGTGATTATTGGTGGGGGTCACAACGCCCTCGTCTCGGCGGCCTATCTGGCAAAAGCAGGCAAGAAGGTGTTGCTGCTTGAAAAGCTCGACTATCTAGGTGGAGCGGCCACATCGAGCTACACCTTTGAAGGGATTGACGCCAAGCTCTCTCGCTACAGTTACCTGGTCAGCCTCTTGCCACAGCAAATCATTGATGATCTCGGGCTTGAGATAAAGCTGGCCCCAAGGCGCTACTCCTCCTACACCCCAATAGCTGGCTCATCCGCTGGTCTCCTGGTTGATAAGGAGGATCAAGCAGCAACCAAAGCTTCCTTCCGTTCGATCGGAGCCGAGGCAGACTACGAGTCTTGGATTCGCTTCTATTCAAGAACTGAAGGTTTGGCAAAGAAGTTGTTCCCCACTGTCTTGCAACCACTGACAAAGCGATCCGACGTAAAAGCAGTGATTGGCGAGGACTTTTCGGATTTCTTTGAGCGCCCCATAGGTGAAGTAATCGCGGAGAACTTTGAGTCAGATTTGGTGCGAGGGGTGGTCATGACCGATGCCCTGATCGGCACCTTCGCCTCTAACTCAGATGCAGAGCTTGATGCCAACCGTTGCTTTTTGTATCACGTGATCGGTGGCGGGACCGGTGATTGGAACATTCCAGTTGGGGGCATGGGTCAGGTCTCGGGTTCCATCGCGCAGGCAGCGCAACGTTTTGGGGCTGAACTACTAACCAACGCCGAGGTCCATAAAGTCTCCAGCGCTCGGGAAGTTGTTTACTCGCACCAAGGCGAGACTCGCTCTGTCGCCGCTGACTTTGTTCTTAGCGGCATAGCTCGTAATCAGCTCGCCAAGCTACTGCCGGAGATAGAGCTGGAGTCAGTGCAGGGTGCTCAGGTGAAGGTAAACATGTTGCTCAAGCGGTTGCCGAACCTAAAGGATGCAACCCTCTCTCCCGAGGCAGCCTTCGGCGGCACCTTCCACATCAACGAGGAGTTCTCGCAACTGCAGCATGCTTTCACGCAAGCAGCCAGTGGCGTTCTGCCAGATCCATTGCCATGTGAGATCTATTGTCACTCCCTCACTGACCCCAGCATTCTCGGCCCTGAACTCCAAGCCTCTGGCGCTCAGACACTCACAGTCTTCGCTCTGCATGTGCCCCACAGCCTGGTAACAAAGCTCGGTAACGACGAGCTTCGCAAGCAAGCTGAGCAGGCTGTATTGAAATCGCTCAACTCGGTTCTGAGTGAACCAGTAGAAGACCTGATCTACCGTGGGCCAAATGGTGAGCTGTGCATCGAAACCAAAACCACGCAAGATTTGGAAGTAGCGCTTGGATTGCCCGGTGGAAACATATTCCACTCACCACTTAGCTGGCCCTTTGCCGAGGATGAGGATGACCTCTCAACTCCTGAGGCCAGGTGGGGAGTTACTACCGGCCTAGATCGAATCTTCTTCTGCGGATCGAGTGCCAGGCGTGGTGGGGCGGTCAGCGGCATCGCTGGTCACAATGCTGCGATGGCTGTTCTGGAGAGCTAGACCCAAACGTCCTCGACTGCCAGTAGCTCCTGAACTCTTGGAACAACCTTGGTTGCATAAAGCTCAATCGAGTGCATCAGCTTGGAGTGTGTGAGCGGACCATTTGAATACTTCAGGTCAAAGCGCTCAGCTCCAACGGACCGGATTGCGTATGCAATCTTTTGGGCAACGGTTTCAACAGAGCCAACATAGAGCGAACCGTGGTGCACCTCTTGTAAATAGTGGGCCTTGGTAGTTGGACCCCATCCGCGTTCGCGACCAATCCGACCAAACATTGCCTCGTAGTGTGGCCAAAGCTCTTCAATTGCCTGCTCGTCAGTATCGGCAATGTGACCTGGTGAATGAATCGAGATTGGCAATTCTGGCTTGCCAAACTTCTCAAGCGAGTCTTTATAGAGCCTCGCAAATGGAGCAAACCTAGCTGGATCACCACCGATGATTGCGAGCGCCATCGGAATCCCAAGTCTGGCTGCCCGGACCACAGACTCCGGCGATCCACCAACCCCAACCCGAAGCGGAATTGCTCCGCGTTCGGTCTTCGGATAAACCTCTTGGTTTTGCAATCCCGCTCTGGTTGTGCCGTTCCAGGTGACCGGCTGCTCCTTGAGTAGCTCAACTAACAGCTCGAGCTTCTCTTCGAAAAGCACGTGGTAGTCGGAGAGCTCGTAGCCAAAAAGTGGGAACGACTCAATGAATGATCCGCGCCCCGCGGTGATCTCCGCTCTGCCGTTAGAGAGCGCATCGATGGTGGCGAACCGTTGATAAACGCGAACAGGGTCCTCGGATGAGAGAACGGTGACACCGGTTCCGAGCTTGATGTTTTTAGTGACAGTGGCGATTCCCGCAAGCACGGTGTCGGGTGCAGATACAGCGAAGTCATCCCTGTGATGCTCACCAACGTTGATGGAGTTCAAACCTAGTTCATCTGCGAGCACTGCCTGTTCGACCAGGTCTCGAATAACCTGACCGGCAGATTTCGGCTTACCGTTCTCGTCAACGGTCATGTCTCCGAAGGTGTCTAAACCAAACTGGATTTCGCTCATGCGTTTAGTCTAGGGGGTCTAGACAAATATGGCTAGTTTTCAGTTGCCGCTAACTGGCCGCAGGCACCATCGATTTCCTTACCCCTGGTATCGCGGAGCGTGGTGGGAATGCCGGCATCCTCCAGAGTCTCCAAGAAAATCTGCATCTGCTCCTTGGTCGATGATGTCCAAACCGACCCTGGTGTTGGGTTTAGGGGAATCGGGTTTACATGAACCCATCCCCTACCCCGCTCATTCAACTTTTGGGCAAGCAGCTCCGCGCGCCACTTGTGATCGTTCATGTCTTTAATCAGGGCGTACTCGATTGACACTCGACGACCCGTCTTATCAAAGTAGGCCTTGGCCGCATCCAGCGCTTCATCCACCTTCCACTTCGAGTTGACCGGAATCAATTCATCACGCAATTGATCATCAGGGGCATGCAGCGAAAGCGCGAAGGTGAGTGGAAGGTCTTCCTGAGCAAGCTTCTCGATACCTGGAACCAAGCCAACCGTTGAGACAGTGATATGGCGCGCACTCATTCCCAGGCCATTTGGCTGGGGCTCGACCATGGTTCGAATTGCGCTCATCAGCTTGGGGTAATTGGCCAGTGGTTCCCCCATGCCCATAAAGACGATGTTGCTCACTCGCTCGTCCTCGTGACGCAATGGACCGAGTTCACCGGCCCGAATTGCCTCGTTGGCTCGAACGACCTGGTCGACAATCTCAGCCGCCGACATGTTTCTAGTCAGCCCAGCCTGACCGGTAGCGCAGAATGGGCAGTTCATACCGCAGCCGGCCTGAGATGAAATACAAAGTGTGATGCGATTCGAATAACGCATCAAAACCGACTCCACTAACGCTCCGTCATACAAACGCCAAAGGAACTTGATGGTGTCGCCCTTGTCAGTCTTTAGTCGCTTCACCTCAGTCAAAAGAGTTGGCAACACCTTCCTAACCAAATCCTCACGGCCCTCTTTAGGAAGGTCGGTCATCTTGTCTGGATCTTGGGTGTAGTGGGTGAAGTAATGAGTTGCGATTTGCTTTGCACGGAAACCCGGGATGCCCAATTCTTTGATTCGCTCGGTGCGCTCTTCGATAGAAAGGTCTGCCAAGTGAACGGGAGGCTTGCCGCGCTTGACCTCATTGAACTGAAGTAGCGGCTTACCCTCAGCATCCTTGCGCTGAGTCCAGCCCTCGGTGCGGGGCTTTACCTGGCGAATTTCAGTCACTCGGTCTCCTAGAACTCAATAAGTCTAGGTTGTGGCGTCTAACACCCAGTCGAATTGGTGTGACAGGATTCGACGATCTGAGGTCACTAGGGTCAGGTTGCTGGCCGCCGCTGTCGCCATAATTTGCCGATCCAGTGGATCAGGAACCCACTCCGGGCTAAATCTCGAGAACGCATTTGCCGCCTCGAGGCCAAAGGTGAGTTGTGAGATGCCGATCTCTTGCCAAACGTCTGGGGCATGAATGCTGTATTCAAGTCCCCCGAAGCGGCGCTTAAACGAGAGCTCAGCCACGGAGATAGTTGAGAAGTAAAGGTTTGCCGATTGCAACGCTTTTCTGGTGCGCTGCCCAAGTCGAGATGGGGACTCACCCAACCAGTAGAGGACCTGGGTATCGAGCAAGTAACCCTTAGTCATTCCAGTCCGAGTACTCGATTGATGACAGGAATGCCTTGTCCATGGCTTCCCACTCTTCATCAGTAAGAGGCGAAATCAAACCTTTGAGCTTGCCAAAGTCTCTCGGCTGTTCGAGCTCTGTTTCAACCTTCACTAGCCTCATAAAAACGACCCCATCCCTAGCGATTTGCACGTCATCCCCCTGCTCGACCAATCTGGCGAGTTTGGAGAAGTTGGTCTTCGCCTCGTGCATGTTTACTGTGTGTGCCATGAATCTAAAGTTAGTCCGGTTAGTCCACTTGGTTCAATAGAGAATCTGTGGATAAGTGAGCGTAGGCTGAGGGTGTGCTACGCCGCCTAATAGAAATCTCTCGTCCAGTTCTGTGGATCAACACCATCGGAACGACTGTCGTTGGCATGTGGCTGGCTGGTTACCTCTGGGATTGGCGCGTACTGCCAATCCTGATCTGGGTCACTTTCCCTTTCAATCTCTTGATCTATGGCATTAACGACATCTTTGATCAAGAAACCGACAACATAAACGCTCGCAAGGGCGGGTATGAGGGTGCACACATCTTCCCAAACGAAGTGAAGCCGATTTGGATTACAACCGTGCTGACCAACGTTCCGTTTCTGATCTACTTCGCGATCACCCTGCCGTGGCAGGCAACGGCCTGGATGGTGGCCTACGCGCTGTTCTTTACTTTCTACTCGGCACCACCGCTTCGCTTCAAGGCGCGCAAGTACCTCGATGCGCTGTCCAACACCGACTACGCATTTCCGCTAGCTTTCGTTCCGCTAGCCCTGGGAGTCGAACCAAACTGGTGGCTGGTAACCGGACTCATGGCATGGAGTGTTGCCAAGCATGCCTATGACGCGATCCAAGACATTCCTCAAGACAGTGACACCGGAATCGTCACAACCGCGGTTCACCTGGGAGTTAGAAAGACAGCGATTTGGTCTGCGATTTGGTGGGGTGTATCGATCGCACTATTTGCCGTGGTGAATATCCCGGTAGCAATCGCAAATGCGATCATTGCCTACCTGCTGGTGGCCCCACTCTTCAAAGAATCAACACCCGAGAAGGCGCACGAGCTCTATAAATACTCGATTGCCTTCCCATACGTTGCCGGAACCGTAGGTGGATTCCAGTTGGTCGTCGGGTTGGTCTTCGGTCTCTACCCATGAAGCACGTAGTTGTTTTGGGTGCTGGGCTATCTGGTCTAGCGAGCGCCGCACTTATTGCTAGAGCTGGTCACAAAGTCACCGTCATAGAAAGACACTCTTGGCTCGGTGGTAAATCCAGACGGGTGGAGGTCTTGGGGCAGCGAATGGACACCGGGCCGGCTCTCGTTACCTTCCCAGGAGTATTGCAAAAGCTATATGCCGAGTATGACCGGCTTGGAGGCGATGCCAATTCCATCGCACCACTAATGCTGAGCAAACTCAATGAGGTCGGTGAGTATTTCTATAAAGACCACAGGGTGACCATCCCGGTGCCAAAGGATCACCCCTGGCATGCCCAATGGGCTCGCTTCGAAAGTGAGCATGCCGACTTAGCTGAAGAAATTACTAATCTGCTCACCGCATCACCGGTTAGCCCCAAGTCACTTCCTTCAGTGAGCAAGATCTTTTCGCGATACGGCTTGAATCTCACCACCGAGAAATACCTCAAAACTCTTGACTGGATGGATGAGGATCTCAAAGAGGTGATCGCGATTCACACCTTGAATGCCGGCATCGCACCAAAAGACACCATCGCGCTCTACGCATCAATCACCGCCGTGATGTCATCGCAGGGCATCTCTGTGCCTGAGGGCGGCGTAAATGAAATTGCCCAGTCGCTAGCAAAGCTCGCAATTGCTGCCAAGGCAGAGATCAGGCTCAACGAGAAGGTGCTTTCGGTAAAGAAGAACAAGGTGGTAACCGACCGCGGTGAATACCAAGCTGACATCGTGGTGAACAGTCTGGATCCTGAACAACTTCGAGTGGTTCAGGGCAAGAAAGCAAAGCCTTGGCCGAAGCGCTCTTGCTCGGGTGTCGCAATCTATGCGGTTTTGAAAAAACCACTGCCAGATCATTTCGTGACCCACTCGGTGGTGATGCCAGACAGCGGTGACGAACTTCATCAAGCTCTGGGCCAGGCGAGGCCACCTAGACAAACCATGGCCTTTCTGAATTACTACAAACCCGGTGAGATCTATCCCAATGACAAACCAACCGTTGCAGTGCTGCTAACAGCACCGGCAGATGGCAAGCATTACGACCTGAACAGCGAGTGGGTTAGAAATGAGCTCGACCGAATCAGCGATGTCGTTGGTCTGGATCAGCCAATCGATGAACTTTTTGAGGACTATCTGACCCTCACCCCGGAATACTTCTCGCAATGGGGTGGGCCAGGTGGTGCGCTCTACGGAAAAACCAGGAAGCTTTGGCAATCGGGTCCCTTTCACAGCCCCAGTTATGTGAACCCATTTAGGCCTTGGCTCTATCGTGTTGGAGCATCTGTGCACCCCGGCGGCGGGATCCCCGCAGTGCTGGGCGGAGCCATGAATGTGGCATCAATGGTGAATAAAAAGCTTGGGCTGTAAGCGTTAACAGTTTGCGGGTATTCTTGCCCCAGAGCTTTTTTGGAGGGCACATGTCAGGCACCAGCATTCTGGTTTATGCCGAGCGCGTCGGCGGTAACCTGGGTGAGATCGAGAAATTACTTCAAGGTCCACTGAAGGATTTTGATGGTATTCACGTCCTTCCCTTCTTCCACCCCTACGATGGCGATGACGCCGGCTTCGACCCGATTGATCACACGATTGTTGACCCACGTCTGGGCGACTGGTCCGACTTCAAACGAATTTCACAGACCCACGAGCTAACCGCGGATCTAATCGTCAATCACGCCTCAAACCTCTCCCCAGAGTTTCTGGACTGGCAGGAAAAAGGCGATTCTTCGGCCTACAACGGGATGTTCCTCACCTTCGACACCGTTTTCCCAAACGGTGGCACAGAGGAAATGATCACTTCCTTCTATCGTCCTCGCCCCGGATTCCCCTTCACCGCTTATGAGGTCGCAGGCAAGCGACGCTTGGTGTGGACGACGTTTATGCCTAGCCAGGTAGATATCGACATCAAGCATGAGCAGGGCATGGCATACCTCAAGCGCATTCTCGAAGCGCTGAAATCAGGCGGGGTCAAGGTAGTGCGACTCGATGCTGTTGGTTACGCAGTCAAGACTCCTGGAACCGACTCATTCATGACAAAGGAGACCCTGGAGTTTGTGAAGGAAATCACAGACCTCATTCACTCCTATGACATGAGGGTTTTGGTAGAGGTTCACGCCCACTACACCCAGCAGTTAGACATCGCTCCGCTGGTTGATTTGATCTATGACTTCCAGACGGCACCACTGCTTCTGCACTCTTTCTTCACCGGAACTGTGGACCGCCTAGACAACTGGTTCAAGCTGCGCCCGAGCAACTGCCTAAACGTGCTTGACACCCATGACGGTTACGGGGTTATCGATGGTGGGCCTATCGGAGGTCGTCCAGGACTAATTACCCAGGATGAAATGGCTCACATCTTCAAGGTCGCAGAGCAGAACACCGCTGGGCACTCGGCAATCGCAAGTGTTGTACCGCAGTGGTTCTCTCTCCCGCACCAGATCAATGCAACCCTGCCAAACATCGTTGCTAATGACACCGCCTATGTGATCATGCGCGCTGTTCAGTTCTTCCTGCCCGGCGAACCACAGGTCTACTACGTTGGACTACTCAATGGTATGGATGACCAGGAGCTGTTCAGAAAAACTGAACAGGGTCGAGATGTGAACCGTCACCACTACACCCCTGAGGAGATCTCTGCCGCTCTAGAGCAGCCGGTCACCAAGGCGATCATCGCCCTAGCCCGAGTTAGAAAGCACCCGGCTTTTGCTGGCGAATTCTCCTGGAAGGTAACTGGTGAGGACAGCATGTCTCTTGCTTGGGTGAATGGTTCTGATGCGATTGAGCTGAGCTTTGAATTCAAAGAGCCGAGCTTCAAGATCACTTCAAACAAGTCAGGGCAGACTTCGGTATTTGAAGGCGTATCAGGTTTAGCTAGCTACTAATACTTTTCCTTCATCATTTGGTGAACCTCTTTGGTGAGCTGCTCGATACGCAGCGAAAGCTCATGCACCTGCTTGGTGAGCTCGAGGTTCTCCTGGTCCACCTGAAAAGTGTGAACCGCCAACTCTGAATTGATCTGATCTTCGCGCCTTGCCGCAATCAAAAGGATTGCTCCTTGCAGGGCTGCAACGCAGGAGAGCACCAGATTCAAGAGAATGAACGGGAACGGATCAAAACCACCGTCCCGGTTGAAGTACATCCAGATTCCCAGAAACACCAGAGATGCAAAGACGAATGTCCATGAGCCCATGCCGTTGCGAATTGCATCGGCAGCGCGCTCACCAATCGAGCGCTCGTTTTTGCCAAAGCGCGTGGTCGCTGGGTGTTTGTGCCAAATTGTCATTTCGCTCCTTCAAATCTCAAACCTAGTATTTCGCTAAATGCCAATACCCCTAGGCTTAGCGCATGCGCTTTGTGATTTTCGTGATCGATGGTGATGTAAACACAGCAGCTTCAGATGAAATGGCTGCAATCGACGCCTACAACCAAATGCTTCAAGACAAGGGGCACTTCATCTATGCGGCAGGCATCGCAAAACCCTCGGATGCTCTCCTGATTGACAACCGCCAAGATGCCGATGAGGTCTCGACGGGTTCGCTTTTCTCGGAACAGAATTTCTACTCCGGCTTTTGGCTGATCAGTGCGGATTCGATGGAGCAGGCAACGACACTTGCCAAAGCCGGATCCAAGGCCTGCAACCGCAGAGTCGAGTTGAGAGGGTTTCTCGGTCAATAAATGAGCAAGACCAAAACTAAATTCAGCCCCTCGTTTCAAAAACTTTGGTCTTCAAGTGCTGCAAGCAATGTTTCTGATGGCCTGCTGAAGACAGCGGTTCCGCTACTTGCAACCACCCTCACCACAGACCCGTTCTGGATCTCCACCATCGCGGCAATTGTGATGCTCCCCTGGCTGCTATTTGCGATTCCGGTTGGTGGGTTGGTTGATCGGATCAATCGTCGGCAGATGTTGGCACTGGCCAACACCGTAAGGCTATCGGCAGCACTGCTGTTGGCATTCGCGGTTGGGCTGGAGTTTATAAGCCTGCCGCTACTTCTACTGACCACCTTCATGTTTGGAATTGGTGAGGTCATCTATGACACCACTCTCCAATCCATGATTCCGCAGGTGCTGGAAAAAGATCAGCTCGAACAGGGCAACGCGAGATTACAGGTGACATCCGTAACCCTCGGTGAGTTTGTAGGTGCTCCGCTAAGTGGTGTGCTTTACGCGATCTCTATCACCCTGCCGTTTTTATTTGGGGCGATCGGTGTTGTGGTGGCTGTGTTACTGGTTCTCACGATTCCGCTGAGATATGCCAACAACCTTGAAGACCACAAGGTGGTTGAAAAGAAAAACTTCTGGGCCGATGTTCGATTTGGCATCCGCTATCTCTATGAGAACAAGACCCTGCTGAAACTTGTACTTCTAACTTCTTCAATTGGATTCTTCTTCTCGGCATCAAGTTCCACCATGGTGCTCTTTCTAACCCAGACCCTGAAGGTTCCGACCGCACTCTTCGGCTTCTTGCTAGCCATGCCCGCTATTGGTGCACTGCTTGGCTCGGTAATCTCGCACCGAATCTCCAAGCGGTTTGGCAGAACTAAAGTGATGGCCTGGTCGATGGCACTCTCATCGTTGCTTGTAATTTTTCAGGGCTTCTCCCCGAACTACATCGTGCTTGCGATATTGGTGACTTTGGGAACCGCGATCATCACCATGTGGAATGTGTTGCTAATGGCCACCTACCACCAAATCATCCCGACCGAATTGTTTGGTCGCATTCACGGAACCAGAAGAACATTGGTCTGGGGTCTGATGCCAATTGGCTCTTTGCTTGGCGGGCTGATCGCAACTATCGATCTGAGGATGCCGTTTTTTGTTGGCGGGGCAATCTGCTTTGCGCTCGCACTAATTGGATTCAGATTTATCGTTTCTCTCAAGCACCTGATCGCTGAATCGGAGTAGCTAGCTCGCCGCTCTACTAAGTCGATCTCTGATTGCGATTGCTAGGCCTGCACCATGTGGTGTGAGGGCAACGACCCTGGGAAGTTTCTGCTCATCGGCTGCGCGCAGGGCGGCATATAGCTCCTTTGCGTATGCCTCCAAAGTATCCGGGCCTGCCAGCCTGATCACGCCCGCGGGAGTAGGCAGATCACTCATCGCAATCAGGCCATCGCCAGGTTTGGGTGCGGCATCCAAAACCACTTTGGCGGCCGGAGCATAGTGACTCTTCAACGAGCCGCTGACTCTAATATTGGCCCCTGCATCGACAACAGCTAGCCCAGTCGCCTGCTCGATCATCTCGACCGTGACAGCTCCAGGACGAAGCACTCTTGGGTTATCTCCCGTGCAGTCGATGATGGTTGACTCCAGGCCAACTTTTGACTCACCGCCATCCACAATCACATCCTGTTCGGTCAGGTATTCGCCTAGCTCGGCGGCAACTGCTTGCGCAGTGGTGGGCGAGACCTTGCCAAAGCGATTGGCACTCGGTGCTGCCACGCCCAACCCACCTTGAGCCTCAAAGCCAGCGAGTATTTCGAGAGCGGTTGAATGTCCAGGTATTCGAAGCGCAACAGTGTCCTGAGATCCGGTGATGAAGTCTTTCGCCAAATCTGATCGCTTGAGAACCAGGGTCATTGGCCCTGGCCAGAAGTTATTCGCAAGCAGCCTGGCATAACTTGGAATCTCGATGGCCCAGCGATCCAGCAGCTCGGGATTGGAGATGTGAACGATCAGCGGATGATCACTTGGGCGGCCTTTTACTGAGTAAATTCGAGCAACGGCCTCTGGGTTCGTTGCGTCTGCTGCGAGCCCATACACCGTCTCAGTTGGTAGGGCGACTAGGTGCCCGTCGGCAAGAGCCCGAGCGGCCTTTGAAATCTCAGTCGAAACATCACTCATTAATTTGGCTCATCTAGGTTGATGACCTCACGATCAAATGGGGCGCGTGCTTTCCAGCCCAGCTCTGACTCGATCCTGAATCTGATTCGATCGCTGGCCGCAGGCTCACCGTGAGTCACATAAGTTTGCTTTGGTGCTCTGGGGGCAGTCCTCATCCAGGCGATCAGTTCGTCTGCATCGGCATGACCAGAGAGCGTTTCTAACTGAAACACCTCAGCTCGAATCGGTACATCCTTACCAAAGATACGAAGCGAAGTGGCGCCTTCTGCCAGAAGGCGCCCCCTGGTTCCGCCAGCCTGATAGCCAGAAATCACAATCGCGTTTTTGGGGTCCTGGCCATAGGCAACCACATGGTGCAGCACCCTTCCACCAGTCATCATTCCACTGGCAGCGATGATGATCTTGGCGCCCCTGCGATCGTTGAGCTCTTTTGACTCTTCGACGCTATGAACCATTTTCGCCACCGAGTACATGGCATCGAATTCTTCAAGGTCGATTCGATGCTCCTCTTTGTGCCGGTGATACATGGCGGTGACATTTTCAGCCATGGGGCTATTCACGAAAATTGGTACCTCTGGTATCTCACCGCGCTTCATGAGTCGATAAGTGTGCAGCATGAGTGCCTGAGTGCGACCGACTGCAAAAGCCGGAATAACCACGGTTCCACCGCGCTCCAGGACCTCTTTGAGAACCGGCTTGAGCTCTAGTTCTGGATCAACGTTGGGGTGAGTGCGGTCACCATAGGTGGACTCGGTTACCAAGATATCGCAGGCCGGTAATGCAGCTGGCGGGTTCAGAAGTGGATCGCCTGAACGGCCCAAATCACCCGAGAAGTGAATCACCTTCCCGTTTACCGTTACCTGAAGTTGAGCCGCTCCAAGAATGTGACCGGCGTGAATGAACTTTGCTCGGATTCCGCCCGGGAGCTCGACCTCTTTATCAAAGTGAACAGTGTTCACCTGATCGAGCGCGCGCTCTACATCATCCTGGTTGTATAGCGGCTTGGCGGGCTTGTGCTTTGAATACCCCTTGCGGTTAGCTCGCTCTGCCTCCTCCTCTAGTAGGTGAGCGCTATCTCGCCACATAATTTCGCAGAGCTCGGCGGTGCCGGTTGTCGTCAAAACCTTGCCCCGGAAACCGTGCTTTACCAGTGCGGGAACATAACCCGAGTGATCTAAGTGTGCGTGGGTCAGTAACACCATGTCGATGGTGTCTGGCGGGACCGGAAACTCTTGCCAATTCTTAAGTCGAAGATTTTTATAACCCTGGAATAGACCGCAATCAACCAACACTCGCTTGCCATTGGATTCGATTAGGTATCGACTTCCAGTAACAGTTTCGGTTGCGCCTAAAAAGCTAAGGGAGTTCTGGGGTCTTTCCATACTCAAAGCATAGAACTCAAAAGAAGCTCGCTACTCAAACCTCAGGGCGTCAATTGGCTCAAGTCGAGACGCGGTGCGGGCCGGCCAAACTCCGAATAGAACGCCAACCGCAAGACTGAATCCCAGTGCCAGCGTGACAGTATCCATCCGGATTGCAAACTCCCAGTCGCCGATGATGGCTAAGAAGAAAGCTGCAATCTCTCCCAAGATCAGACCCACTAGCCCTCCGGCGAGAGATAACACAACTGCCTCGATGAGGAATTGGGTAAGGATGTCGCGCTGTCTTGCACCGATTGCTCGCCGAACGCCAATCTCCCTGGTCCGCTCTCGAACCGAGACCAGCATGATGTTCATGATTCCAATTCCACCAACGATGAGGCTGATCGCAGCAATGCCGGTTAGCAGTAGCCCGAGAGTGTCAGTGATACTGCTCACCGCGGATAGCAACGAAGCCTGATTGGTGACGGTGTATCGAGCCTCCGTATCAGCGCCTAATCCATAGCGCTCCCTAAGCAGCCGATCCACGGCGACCTGGAGTGCATCAACACCCTCGGCGGTCTTGGCCTGAACCACAATCGAAGAGACATATGGGTACTGGCTGAATAGCTTTCGGGCAACATCGAGATTTACATATACCCGGCCAGCGGTACCAAAACC
>JACCDY011175045.1_pt1 | contig 13485 bp, 9 predicted proteins | sample 7446391 | NCBI WGS metagenome assembly JACCDY01 (sample SAMN15323451, study PRJNA562643) | freshwater metagenome | isolation source: river surface water | place: USA:Blue River Watershed | collected 2017-08-18 | reverse complement strand
TGTTTAAGGAAACCGGACACACAAATGCCTATTTTCCCCTATTCATTCCCAAATCATTTCTTTCCAAAGAGGCATCTCACGTAGAGGGATTCGCCAAGGAATGTGCAGTGGTAACGCATTACCGACTGAAAAATGACCCCAATGGCGGAGGTGTCATCGTAGATCCAGAAGCAAAATTGGAAGAAGAATTAATCGTACGTCCAACCTCCGAAACGGTCATTTGGTCAACTTACAAGAACTGGATTCAATCGTATCGCGATTTACCTTTATTGATTAATCAATGGGCGAATGTGGTTCGTTGGGAAATGCGCACCCGCCTTTTCCTCCGCACGGCAGAATTCCTTTGGCAAGAAGGTCATACCGCTCATGCGACTAAACAAGAAGCCATTGCGGAAACCGAACAAATGTTAGAAGTTTATGCAGATTTCGCAGAAAACTTCATGGCTATGCCCGTGGTCAAGGGAATTAAAACAGCCAATGAACGCTTTGCAGGTGCCGATGAGACCTATTGTATTGAGGCATTGATGCAAGATGGGAAAGCCCTGCAAGCAGGAACGTCTCACTTTTTAGGCCAAAACTTCGCCAAGGCTTTCGATGTGAAATTCCTAAGCAAGGAAAACCAATTAGACTACGTTTGGGGAACCTCTTGGGGTGTTTCTACCCGTTTGATGGGCGCATTAATCATGGCCCACTCAGATGACCAGGGATTGGTTTTACCTCCCAAATTGGCTCCGATTCAAGTGGTAATCGTTCCGATTTACAAGGGAGAAGATCAATTAAATGCAATCATCGAAAAGGTAAATCCATTGGTAAAATCATTAAGAAAGCATGGTGTTTCGGTGAAGTTTGATACCTCCGACAACCAAAGCCCGGGCTTTAAATTTGCCGAATATGAATTAAAAGGTGTTCCCGTTCGCTTAGCGATAGGTAACCGTGACATGGAAAACGGCACCATCGAATTAGCTCGCCGAGATACTCGTGAAAAAACAAGCATGCCTTTCGATGGCATTGAACAAGTTGTCTTAGATACCTTGGAAGATATTCAAGCTAAAATCTATGCCAAAGCCCTCGCTTTCCGTCAAGAAAAAACGCATGTGGTAAATACTTGGGATGAATTCACCGCCAAATTAGACGAAGGTGGATTTATTTCAGCCCACTGGGATGGTAGCTCAGAAACCGAAGAAAAAATTAAAGAGTTAACCAAGGCAACCATTCGTTGCATTCCATTAGATGCCAAAGAGGAACCGGGAAAATGTATTTTGACCGGCAATCCATCGAGCAAACGCGTATTGTTTGCGAGAGCTTACTAATATATATTTTTCAACCTCATTAGAGACGCGATACTTCGCGTCTTGGTTGCAAAAAAGATTATGTTAAATTGTAGAGACGCGATACTTCGCGTCTTTGTTTCAAAAAAGATTATGTTAATAGACGCGAGGTATCGCGTCACAACGAAATAAAAAAAGACGCGAGGTATCGCGTCTCTACATATTATTTCACTAAGCGCTCCAACACCTCAAGCACCCGGTCAATCTCCTCTTTCGTATTATTCTTTGAGAAAGAGAAACGAACAGCTGCTCCTGTGGCCGTCGGATTCAAGGCCGATAATACATGTGAGCCTACGGAAGTACCACTCGAACAAGCACTTCCTCCAGAAGCTGAAATCTTCTCAATATCCAATTGAAATAATAACATATCGCCATCGGCCACATTCGGGAATCGAACGTTTAAAACAGTATAAAGACTATTATCCACTTCACCTGAACGTCCATTGAACTGAATCCCCGGGAATCGAGATTTTAAGCCTTCGATAAAGTAGGATTTCACCGATTTGATGTGATTCATATGTTCATCCATGTGCTCATAAGCGAGGCTTAAGGCTTTCGCTAGGCCAACCATCCCATAGACATTTTCAGTCCCTCCCCGTTGATTACGCTCTTGCGCCCCACCGTGCATTAATGGGTGGAATTTAGAACCCGCTTTGGCATATAAGAAACCGATTCCCTTCGGACCATGAAACTTATGCGCAGCACCTACCAGAAAATCAACCGGTAAAGCCTGAACATCATGTGGGAAATGGCCCATGGTTTGAACGGTATCCGAATGGAATAGTGCACCGTATTGTTGGCACAACGCCCCCACCGCATTCAAATCCAATAGATTTCCAATCTCATTATTTCCGTGCATCAAACTCACTAATGCAGAAGGGCTTTCTGCTAATAGACGCTCCAAATGTGCTAAATCAATATCTCCATCCGAATTGATGTTGACCAATTTTACTTCAGCCAAACCCAATTTACCCCATGCCTCCGCCGTATGTAGTACCGCATGGTGTTCTAAGGGCGAGGTAATTATCGTCTTGATTCCACCATATAAAACAGCGGATTGAATGACAGTATTATCCGCCTCCGTACCACCTGAGGTAAAGAATATCTCTGCTGGCGAAGCATTCAAAAGTGACGCTACCGTTTTACGCGCCTTCTCCACAATCACTTTCGCTTGTCGGCCATGCGAATGTATCGATGACGGATTCGCCGTAAATTGATCGAACAAGGGCTGCATTTCCCGCCAAACCAAGGGATCCACCGGGGTGGTGGCCGCGTTGTCAAGGTAAATAGGTGTTTTCGTTGTTGATGTCATGTTCTTCTTATTTGCCGGCAATGCTACGAATCACCTGCATGATTTTTTCCGCCAATTCATTGGCTTCTTTTTCACTTGGCGCCTCTGAATAAATTCGAATAATCGGCTCCGTATTCGATTTACGTAAATGAACCCAACGATCTGCGAAGTCGATTTTCACCCCATCAATGGTATTCACCTTTTCATCTTTAAATTGCTCTGCTACAGTCGCCAAGATCAAATCCACATTTAAATCAGCGGAAAGTTCGATCTTATTTTTTGACATGATGTATGACGGATATTCCGCACGCAAGGCACTAACAGACTTGTTCTTATAGGCTAAATGTGTCAAAAATAATCCGATGCCCACTAAGGCATCCCGACCGTAATGCGACTCTGGGAAAATAACTCCCCCGTTTCCTTCGCCCCCAATAATCGCATTTTCTGCTTTCATTTTCGTGACCACATTCACCTCTCCTACGGCAGCCGCGAAATATTGTCCGCCATGTCGGTTTGTTACATCCGCCAAAGCACGCGTTGAGGAAAGATTTGAAACCGTATTCCCTTTTTCCTTCGACAAAATATAGTCGGCAACCGCCACCAGCGTATACTCCTCTCCAAAAGGCGTACCGTCTTCCGAAATAAAACAAAGACGGTCGACATCAGGATCCACCACAATGCCTAAATCATATTTTCCTGATTTCATTTGGGCAATCATATCCGTCAAGTTCTCAGGAAGAGGCTCTGGATTATGCCCAAAATGACCGTTTGGATCTCCAAAAATCACGTCCACCTGGTGAACACCCAAGGCATTCAATAATTGGGGAACAACGATACCTCCTGTCGAATTCACCGCATCCACCAATACCTTAAAGTTTTTCGCTTGAATGGCAGGTTGGTCTACCCAACGAAGACCTAAAACGTGGTCAATATGTTGCTGTAAAAAACTTTTATCTTCTGTGATTTTACCCAGTTGGCCAACCTCCACAAAATGAAAATCTTGATTCTCTGCCAATTTCAACAAAGCCTTTCCGTCCTCATCCGAGATAAACTCGCCGGCGGCATTCAATAGTTTCAAGGCATTCCATTGCGCAGGATTATGACTCGCGGTGATGATAATTCCACCAGCCGACTTCGTCCAAGGCACTGCCAATTCGACGGTCGGGGTAGTAGAAAGACCAATATCCAACACATCCCACCCCAATCCAATGAGCGTATTCGCTACAAGCGAAGAAACCATGGAACCGGAGATACGGGCATCCCGACCGAGAACAATTTGGTTGGAGGAGGGCCCTGTGCTTTTCAACCAAGAACCATAGGCCGCCGCGAAGCTCACCACATCAATGGGACTAAGGCCATCACCGGGTTTACCACCAATGGTACCACGAATGCCCGAAATAGATTTAATTAATGCCAAAACGAAAAAAGATAAGGGTAAATAGAAGTTTAAAATTAAGGAAAATCAGGGAGAAATAATCAGTTTCCAAGGTCAAAATTTGACGAAGCCATACCAGCTTTGGCAATCCTGCTAGGTTTGCCAAAGCTCAAAAGGGAGTGGTCCAATTATTTGCCCCAATCCATTTTTTTTGTACATTTCATCCGTTAAACCTATCAACATGAATTCCAAGCGATTAGAGGCCTTATTGGCTCAAATCAGCCAATTACGTATCGCGGTCATTGGCGACTTTGCCTTGGATTTCTATTTTCAATTCAATCCGGATACCGGGGAGATCAGCATAGAAACAGGTAAGGAAGTACAACATGCCTCCCAAACACAAACAGCCTTAGGGGGTGCTGGAAATGTGGCTAAAAATTTAGCGCATTTAGGCGTTCAAGTAGATGCATATGGACTTAGAGGAAATGATGTATTCGGTCGGGAAGTCGCCCATCTTGCGCAAGCGTTAAACATAAATACCGAATTTCTGAAGGCGAAAGCAGGTATAGATACCCCCACGTACAGCAAACCCATGCGCGAAGGAATCGAACAAAACCGTTTGGATTTTGGTACCCGAAACGCAAACTTTCAAAATCACGGACTGGAGGTTATTCATGAATTGGCGATACGAGTGGGGAATTACGACTGGGTAATCATCAATGAACAATTTCATACGCCCCTACTGAATCAGGCCACACTCGAGTTCTTACAGAAATTCACCAACGAGAAGGCTATTGCTGATTTACGTAGCCTTGGATCGTATGCCCATGAGGTTATTTTAAAAGTTAATGAAGCTGAGTTTTCGAAGATCTTACCTACAGATTTGGACATCGAAAGTGCAATCAAATCTTGGGTAAGCCAAAGAGGAAGACCCGTTTTGTTGACTTTGGGTGATAAGGGAATGATTTATGCTTCTCCGGAGGAATTCCATTGGGAGAAAGCTATTCCTGTTCAAGGCCCTATCGACACGGTAGGAGCCGGAGATATGGTCGTAGCCGCATTTAGTGCGGCCAGAGCCGCTGGGGCTAGTATCGAAGAGGCCTGTGCCCTGGCTAGTTTAGCCGTCCATGTGACCATACATAAAATTGGAGAAACGGGCAGCGCCCAAGCCAACGAAATTATACAAAGCTATCATGCAACAAGAAATTAAAGAGTACACGGAAAACGCATTATTGCCTTTTTGGATTCAGCGGACGATTGATCCGGTACATGGAGGATTTATTACGCACTTTGATGAATTTGGAAATGATACGGGTAAGGATGAAAAGTCTTTGATTGCTCAAACACGCTCCATTTTCACCTATTCACAAGCATATCGCCATGGATTCGGGGGAGATGTGATGTTAGCGATGGCCAAAAACGGCGTACAATTTCTTCTAAAAAACATGTGGGATCCTACCCATGGAGGTTTTTATTGGATGGTCGACAGAGCAGGAAATCCAATCAATAAACAAAAAATAGGCTACGGCCATAGCTTTGTCATTTACTGCTTGAGTGAATATACACTCGCATCTGGAGACCCCATTGGATTGGAATATGCCGAAAAGGTTTTTGATTTATTACAAAAACATGCGGTTGATACGAATTATGGTGGCTATTGGGAATTCTTCGATGAGGATTGGTCCTTGATGGGGCCAGGCTCACCGGGTGGAGATCGAAAAACCTTGGATGTGCACATGCATTTGATGGAGGCATTCACGACACTGTATGAGGCGAGCGGAAAATCCTTGCATCGTCGGAAATTGGAAGAGTCCATTGAGATTCTAATCCAGAAAATTATGCATCCCGTGACGGGCACGGGCATTCCGCAATTTTGGGCGGATTGGTCGGTCGCACCACAAATCAAATTTGATGTGGTCTGGGGATGGGATCGTTTTGCGGATGGAGGGCAAAAGGCTTCCTCGACCGACAATACGTCTTACGGACACAATGCGGAGTTCGGCTGGCTTCTCATGCATGCCATTAAAATTGGGGGATTTGATATCGAAAAATACCGTCCGAATTTAGAAAAAGCGTTCTACCATGCCTTAGATCACGGAATCGATTGGGAGTATGGCGGTGTCTATGTAGAAGGTTCGCACACAGGCGAAGCCTCCGATTACGAGAAGGAGTTTTGGCAACAAGCCGAGATGCTTATCGGGATGCTGGACGCCTACAAATTAACCCAAGACAGCCGCTTTTTGGATGCCCACAAACAGGTTCATCGCTTTGTGTTTGATAAGATGATTAATCGGAATACCGGAGAATGGTGGCCATTGATGACCCGCGAGGGTGAGCCCATATGGCGACACATGGCACATAACTGGAAAATCAATTACCATAACGTTCGTTCGATGATTCTCTCCTATGAGAAACTAGGCGAAATCAACCTATGAAAAAATTCATCCTTTTATTTTTGATTAGTACGGAGGTTTGGGCGCAACAAATTGAAATACCTCGCCTTATCGAACAGCATTTCTCAAGCCCGAATCAGCGAGTAATAATTAAAAATGATACGCTCAAGGTGTTTTGGTATGAATCAGCTACGCAACTAAATCCACAAGAATTTAGAGATACGAGTATCATCGCATTAAATCAAATTGCCCAGGTAAAGGTCATAAAAGGTCGGAAGACGAAAGGGGAACGTGGTATTGGTTTACAAATATTCCCAAGCAGCGTGACAGAGGATAAAACGAATTCCCAGGAGAAAAGCATTGGTAGAGATAAGTTAAGTCAGACAAATGCGGCTTCGCTCCAACAAAAATTGCAAGGACAGGCAGCAGGTGTACAAGTCGGAAATGATAATTCGCCCGGAGGAAATGCGATGGTTCGAATCCACGGAATCGGTTCCATTAATGCAAATAGTCCCTTGTATGTCGTTGATGGAGTCCCTTTACAAGGAAATATTAATTCGATTAACCCGAATGACGTGGAGAGCGTGCAAGTACTAAAAGATCCCGCAGAAACCGCGATGTATGGCGTAAGAGGTGCGAATGGGGTAATTCTAATAAAAACGATTCAGCACAAAGAATCTGTGTTGCAACTACCTCCCATGTCTATATTACCCATGACGATATGGTGCTGGGGGGAAAAGCGGAAAGCTTTGATGACTACAGGAAAATTGAAAGAAATGACGAGCTATTTCATCAACTAATCCTAGGCGTAAAATTAAGTGATTCACCTAATTAACTTATTTTACGGCATCTAGGACACGTTGAAAATCGCGGGTAATGTTTAATTTGGTACAAACTTCTTGTTCTAGTATTGATGTCCAAATCTTTCGTTTATCAGCTTATACTTTTTATGCTCTTGGCTATTGTTGGCAAAGCAGCCCAAGACATTGATGAATCCCAACTCATAAATTTGTTGGACGTAAAAAAAAATAAGCTGTACCACTTAAACTTAAAATCAAATAGCTGCGTTGAAATTTTAGCGGATGGTCAACAACAAACGAGAGTCATTCAATACGCAAACGTCAAATCGGACGATTGGCCTCCTGGACTATCCACTAATTATTTTCAGACAGGGCCGGATCAGTTTACGATAACTATTTTAGGAACTGGGCAAACCTATGTATTTAATAGCGGAGAATGTCTATTAAGTAGAATTGACAAAACATATTTCCGCGGGTATAATTTCCAGCCCATTCAGTTTATACGCCAAGATACCCTAATTAGTTTGGGAGGAACTGGCTTTTGGCGGAATCACAACATTGCCACATTTTTCCACAGACCCTTATATGAGTGGGAGTTATATGGGAATATTAGCGAGAATGGCCCCCAGGGAATTTCATCGCAATTTGGTGGTTATTCTTCGAAAGAAGATCGAATTTACTGTTTGGAATTCCCCAAGATCTATACAGAGAATAACAGCTATGCTTACAATTTTTATCGCTTTGATTTTCAAGGAAAAAAATGGCAAGAATTAGGAAAAGTTGATTTCAAAAGGACGGAGTTAAAGGGCTTTAATAAATTTGCCAGTCAATGGATTGCCCCCTATTTTTTCTCATACGAAATCGCGTTGGGCGAATACATCGACCCCATTGAAAATAAGATTTACCGGTATCGTGGCAAAAACATCGCCTTCTTTCATTTATCTACTCAAGTTTATCTGAAAGGGAATTATATCTATTCATTCCTGAGAACCTACAATCGCAATAAATTTGATTTAAAATTGGATTCGATGACGATTGACCAACTCAAGAAAAATAGCATCGTTTTGGGGCATTTCTATACGCCCAATATATGGTACAATGAAATAAATTGGACTCAACTTATTAATTTCCTAATTCTATTGATAGTTGCGATTTTGGCCTTAACACTTTTTCGTTTTATCAAGAATAAAAAAGAAAAAGAGCTCAATTCCTGGAACCAATTACCCGAGCAGGGTGAATTATTTCTAACCTTCTTGTGTGAACAGGCAAACTTTACTTGCACCACAGAAAAACTAAATGAGATTTTACAATGTGAAGGGAAGACGATTGAAAGCCAACGACAATCTCGATCTAAATTTATTTCATCAATTAACTTGTTTTTCGAACGCAACCATGGTTGTCATGAAGCGATTCGAAGACACCAGTCGGACGTTGACAAAAGATTTGTCAACTACGTGATCAGCCCCGAAGCGGTAGCCATTTTTACCAAAAAGGTATAACACGTTAAAAATGCAATTAACCTGATTTTTCTGGGTCAAATTTGACCAATGAAGTAAAATTGAGTTCTAAAAATATCTATTCATGAACGAAAATGACGACCAATTACCCCGAGGAATAAAGATACTCATTACCCTGGGCAAAATCATTGGAATTGGTTTATTGGTTTTTCTCCTCTTCGAACTCCTAGATTTAATGTAAATCATCTGACAACAAAAAAGCCTTCCACATTTCTGTCGAAGGCTTATTTTGTTGTGTTGACCTACCAGGACTCGAACCTAGAAAACCAGAACCAAAAACTGGTGTGTTACCATTACACCATAGGTCAATACCAAATTGTGATGCAAAAGTAAGGCCTTGCTCCCAAAAAATCAAACATCGTTCTAAAAAAAAACGAATTATTTATTTGCCCAATTTAAGGGTAGCTCAGTATCAGGGTATTATTATGCCAATTCCATCGAAGACACCAATGCCTCCGCATGAATCTTCTTTACCAAACCTTGCAAAACTTTTCCTGGACCACATTCAATAAACTCAGACACACCTAATCCCACCATGGTCTCTACGGATTGTGTCCAACGAACCGCACCTGTTAATTGAGCTATCAGATTCCCTTTGATCTCCGCAGGATCTTGTGACGCTTTTGCGTTTACATTTTGAACAATTGGACAAATGGGCTTCAAAACCTCCGTCGCTTCAATCGCCGCAGCTAGTTCTAAACGAGCTGGCTCCATGAAGGGCGAATGAAATGCACCACCTACGGGCAAAGTTAATACACGCTTCGCTCCTGCTTCCTTCAATTGAACTCCAACGGCCTCGATACCTTCCACTGAGCCTGAGATTACCACCTGTCCTGGGCAATTGTAATTTGCCGCCACGACCGAAGGGCCAAATGCCGCACAAATTTCCTCAATCGTCGCGTCAGGTAAACCAAGAACTGCCGCCATCGTGCTTGGCTCGATTTCACACGCCTTTTGCATCGCCAAGGCACGTTTGTAAACCAATTGTAAACCATCTTGCCAAGCCAATCCCCCGGCTGCAACCAAAGCAGAAAATTCACCCAATGAATGACCCGCCACTACCGAAGGAGCAAAATCTTTTCCCAATTTAGCGACCAATACAGAATGCAAATAAATCGCAGGCTGCGTTACACGCGTTTGTTTTAACTCTTCTTCCGTCCCCTCAAACATCACTTGCGAAAACGAGAAGCCTAAAATGGCATCAGCCTCATCCACAATCGACTTCGCAATTGCGTAATTTTCATAAAGATCTTTGGCCATTCCTGGAAACTGAGACCCTTGACCTGGGAAAACATATGCTTTCATTTGACTATTTTTTTTAAATTTGATGCTTATTAAAAGCTTAATGAAACAAAGATAAGCATTTGTTCATTTTTCATCTTCATCGTTTATTTTTAAAAACATGATAAATAATCAGATTAAACAACTTTTCGTCCTATTTCTGTTATTTATTTTAAATGCTTGTAAACCCGACGAAGTGATTACTCCGCTGGCAGAACCCGGCACCCTCGTATCCATCGATTTAGCCAAAACACGAAAATTTGTTCAACGCAACGAAAAAAATGAAGGTGAAGTACTAATCGTAGGCAATTGCTCAAAACCCATTACCTCAGCCAAAGTCAAATTCAAAAATTATTTCAGCGGTCAAGAGACCGATTGGCTGAACATGAATGTCGACGAGTCCAATGGTTTCAAAGGAACATTTACCCTCAAGGGGGGTGGATATTATCCCCAGGTCATTGTTCAAAATAACGGTCAAGTTCTCAAAGATACCCTCCTTCCTCAAAACTTCAAGGTTGGTGAAATATTCGCGGTCATTGGCCATTCCCTCGCAGAAGGTCAAAGTCCTTACACCATCACGGCTTATGACCAACAATGGTGTGAGATTATCAAATGGCCAGGCACCAATGGAATCGATGCTTTTTGGGGCAGATTCGCTGACAAATTACGCATCAAACTTCAAGTTCCCATCATGGTATACAATACGGGAATCGGGGGAAGTAATTCGTACGAATGGGGACAATCAGCCTATGGGTTGGAGTTTCAAAGCCCGCTGTTCGATTGGAAAAAAAGATTTCCCTATTCCTTTTTTGAAGATCGTGTCAATAATGATATTCCTAAATCGGGTATTCGTGCTATTCTCGTGATGCATGGAGAAAATGACTACGCCCTAGCAGAAAATCAAATTGTCGAAAGTACGCGTGCCTACATCGAGAAAACCAGAGATCTATTGAACGCACCCAAATTGACTTTTTTAATTGCCAAATCTAATACCAACATCAACATTCCCGAGGTTGCGAAAGTAAAAAATGCCCAAAAAAGGATGTTAACCGAAATTCCCTTCACCTATTTAGGTGCCGACCTGGAATCGGTTAGCGGAAGCACCTACCGCTGGGATAGCATTCACTTTAATTTCGCTGGATTGGAAGAGGCTGCAAACCGTTGGAATGATGTGATGACGCCAGAGTTTTTCCAGCAAACTAAGCCTTATTTCCGTTCGAATTAAGCTCACAGGTAGTTCCCTTCCCCCAAAAATAGCGATTGCGCGCAACCCAATCATACATCCGATCCAACAAACGGGTGGGTAGCAAAAATAATAACCGCAAGGGCTGCGCAAACCATTTGGCACGTATTAATACCTGAGCCACCGCTTCAGATTTAATATAGAGCCGACCCTTCGATATCACTTTAATACTATCAATCGCCCAAGTAGGATCCGACGCCCAGGTGTTTTGAATTTCAGGAGATACGCTGGATAAGGGGATAATTTCAAAGCCATCCTGACAAATCCTTTTCAGCATTCGAGAAGCCCATTGACAAAAAGAACAATCTCCATCAATTACGACTAACATCCTATCGAACTAGCTCAAGCCAGCCTTTTAATTGTTTCGTTGAATTCGTTGTATCCACCACATCAAATTCAACCTCGACCGAATAGAAATAAGTTCCCGTCGCCATCACTTGCCCCGAACTTGATTTTCCGTTCCAACCAAAACCAGCCAAATCTCCAACGTACTCATAAATCAAGGCGCCATAGCGATCCACAATTTTTGCCTTGACCTGCTTCACAAATCGAGGGCAATACATCGCTTGGAATACATCGTTTTTCCCATCCCCATTCGGACTGAATAAATTCGGCAAGTCGAAAGATGGGCAATTATCTACACAGACAATATTGCTTCTTGGACTTTCCTGTCCATTTTGACTGACTGCGACCACATAGTAACAAGCAATGTGCGAACTCAAATTCTTATCGATGTAATTTAGATTCTCCGTTTCGGCCAACTTCAAGAAGGTCCCCGTCGAAGACTTAGCCCCATAAACACGATACTTTTCAATAAACGGATCACATGTACCTGAGGTAACAGCCTTCCATGACAACACATTCGAGACCGTCAATGATTCACAGTTGCTCGTCTGCACACCGCAATCAGGCACAGACACTTGCAAAACAGGCGCACAAGGTGGAATTAATTGCGCCAATGGCTTAATGCAAATCCGCTGAGACGCATTCTCAATCCGCATAGCAGGTAAGCCGTCACCATAGCGCCCAACCGTCTGAACATAATAACAATAGGTTGAATCCGCTGAAATCACAACATCTGATTTTCCATCGGCAGCAATAAAATCGGTCCCGATATCCGTAAATTGATAGGTACCCGGCCCAGCTACCGAAACATCAGAAATCTGATTGAACTTCCCCGAACCCGCAAAACTTTCTCGGTAAACCCGGTGAACCTGGAAATCATTCGACCAAGGAACAAAGGCAGTCCAAGTTAATTTAACAGATTTCACCGCTGCCTGCGCTTGTACGCGTACCGAACTCGCAGGACTCGGACTATCCAAATACTTAAATGCCTTGTTGACCGTGTAATAAAAATCCACTTGATAGCGATAGCCCTTCTCCAAGGTATTCAAATCCTTGTCGACAAACATCGTATCCGCCGTCACACCCACCTCCACGAATTGAGATCCCGTTTGGCCCTCCGCTCGTTTCAAGCGATATTGGTAGGGCGCTTGATAAACCGATGTATCCAATTTCAATGGTCGGGTCCACCGAACTTGTATTTCCCCTTTCGAAATATCTGTCTTTAACACGCTCGCTTGTGTCATCAGAGGGGCCGTCGATGGAATAAAGGCACAAACCGATTCCGACATAGGACTGTAATTCACCAAGCCCTTTGAGTTTTGAAATTCCACCACCAAGACATATGAATAATTCGTATTCTTTGCCAAACCTTCTCCGCCATTCTTATCCGTGAATGTATTGATATCTATCCCTACTTCACCGATTTTCTCAAAACCTTGCGCAGTCATTCCTGTGCTACATGAACTAGCCGTTACCGGACCGCAGGCTCCTGTCCTACGGTAGATTAAGACTTTCGATCCAGGTAAAGAACACAAAAAAGGATTCCAAGTCAATACGGCATTCGTACTCTGGAGGACAACTTTCAAGCCCTTCGGCGCAGGAGCAATCACTTGTATTTTCCAAAGTTTGCTATCCACTAACTTCACACCATTTCCCACATTCGCTGGTGGATTATCCTCGACCTTGAAGAGTACATCATAGGTTTCCTTGCGAATATGTTGGCAAGCTGTCTGCCAGCGAAACGTCGCCTTTGCCGGTGAATTTTGACGAGCAATTGAGCTAAACGAAGCAAAAGGTTGCTTTACCGCATAAACCGAATCCATGGCATATACATTTCCAAAACTAAAGATCGTCAAAGGGTCGATTCGACCTGTCTTGGATGGCGAATCTATCGCTGTAATACTCTCATTTA
>JACCDY011163791.1_pt1 | contig 13486 bp, 11 predicted proteins | sample 7446391 | NCBI WGS metagenome assembly JACCDY01 (sample SAMN15323451, study PRJNA562643) | freshwater metagenome | isolation source: river surface water | place: USA:Blue River Watershed | collected 2017-08-18 | reverse complement strand
TCCATGTAGTTGGTGTTTTCAATTTCGCAAGCTAAAAATATTGGCATCACAAATCTAGGATCTACAGCATTAATTACTACATCGGGTTTAACTTCACGAATTAATTCTCTAACATCTTCTAATTCGGCAGCATTTACTTCGGTTGCATCAAATCGATCATCATCAATTCTTTTTATTGCTTGCTGAGCGCGTTCCAATGAACGATCAGCAATGACCATACTTGTTAAAAATTGTCTTCTTGCTGCAATGTTGGCGATTGCTCGACCAACTCCACCCGCTCCGATTACGAGCGCTTTCATTTAAAAACCAACTCCTATTAATTAATATTTAATCTACCGTAATGATTTATTTATAAATATTGGGTTCGGCGTGTCTTGAGGAAAATGTATTAATTTTGCTTAAAAATTCACAAATCTTAAAATTATTATAAAATTAATAATTTATTTATTTAATTCTAATTTTCTTACAGATTTATTAGTTAAACTTAAAGAAACTGCAACAATAATTATAACTGTACATATTGCTAGTAATTCTTTAATTCCAATTAATTCAATAAGTGGTCCAGCTGCAATTAAACCAATTGGTCCTAATAAAAATGAACCAAATGCATCGTAAGACAAAACTCTAGATAAAGATTTCTTAGGAATTTTTGTTTGTAAAGTAGTAATCCAAAAAACAAAGAATAAATCAAAACCAATGCCAGTTAAAAGAGCAGCTAACGCAATAAAAATAATTGGAAGATTAAAAGACATAGATAAAGTCCACAGTGCCAAAGTGGCTGAAAAAATCATGCCCACAAATAAAGGATGTCTTGGTCTTAATTTCATTGCCAAGATCACTCCCAGCATCATTCCTAAAGAATGAGCTCCGGCAATGAAGGCCCAAGACGGAGCACCTTCAAGAAGTGTTTTTGCCTGATATGGCCCCATGACAGCAAGTAAAGGTTCATAAACCATAACTATTAGTGAATAAGCAGAAACACAAGCAATTATCCAAGTTCTTTTTCGAACTTCTTTCCAGCCAAGTTTTATATCTTTTAACACCGTATCTTCATCGGTTACCTGGTTTGGCTTATCAAATTTTATTAATAAATAAATTAGAGATCCTGCAACTAAAAAAGTTAAGCCATCAATTGCTATTGCGATTCCTGGTCCTACTAATGTTACTAAAATTCCACCAAGTGAATAACCCAATACATTTGCCGAATTTACTCCTAATGAATTAATAGAATTTGCACTTTGTAATTTTTTCTCAGGCATGACTTGTGGCATGATTCCAGGAAATGCCGGAAACCACAAAGCATGTAAAACACCTGTTACAAGTCCAAGTAGAACCAACCAAGAAACAGTAGCTGAACCTGAAATAAATAGAAAAGCTTCAAATAAAACAAAAAGACTTAATAAAATATCCGAATAACTAACAACTCTTGCTCTGCCATATCTATCTGCAATTACTCCACCAAACAAAACAAAAACTATTAGAGGCAGAGTTCTTGCAAACATAACTAAACTAAGTGATGCTGCATTTGCTCCAGGAAGAGAAAGTACACCAAAAGCTAATGCAATTGGTCCAATGCCGTTTCCTATATTTGAAATGAAACGAGCAGCAAATAGTATTCGAAAATTCTTTTCCAAAAACACTTCATTGAATTGTCGTGGAATGGTTAGTGTTTGATCAGCCAAAATTATCCTCAAAAGGCAAAGCAGATTTGGACATGTGTTCTTGCTTTGCTTGTTTTGAAGTCACTTTTCGCATGTGATGTTTTCGACACAAAACTTCATAGATGATTTCATCGGGCTTAGCATTTGGTCCTGCATCTCCTACTACAACTTGTTCTCCCACTGTGACCATTACTCCATTAACGATTCTTGCCTGATGCGTTGCTTTCTTACCACACCAACAAAGAGCTTCGACTTGCAAAATATTTACTCGATCAGCCAGTTCTAAAAGTCTTTGCGCCCCTGGAAATAATGCTGTTCGAAAATCGGTTGTGATGCCAAAGGTGAAAACATCAATTCCAAAATCATCTACAACTCGGGCAAGTTGTTCTATTTGTTCAGTTTCATAAAACTGTGCTTCATCACAAATTAAATAGTCAACAGTTTCTCCCCGAGAAAGTGCTTGAGTCATAAGTCTTAGGAAATTTGTTTCAGGACTTACTTCAATTGCTTGAGCTTTTAGTCCAAGCCTTGAACTTAAAGTCGCTTCTCCTGCACGATCTTTCCTAGTAAAAACAAGGCCACGTCTTCCTGCACTTGAATGATTATGGTGAGTTTGTAGGGCAAGAGTGGATTTACCACTATCCATTGTTCCTGAGAAAAAAACTAATTCGGCCACAGAAATTATCTTGTCAGATGACAAGTTTTATTCAAAACGCAATGCCTCAACTGGTTTTAATTTTGAAGCGGTTCGAGCAGGCCAAACCCCAAATACAACTCCGACAAACATTGAAAAACCAAGAGAAGCCAAAATTATTGTTGGACTTAACACAAAATTCCATTCACCAAGTTGAGCTAAAAAGTAAGCCACAACTTCCCCAATAATCACACCAATAATTCCGCCTAAGAGTGACAGTACTATGGCTTCAATCAAAAATTGTGTCAAGATTTGAGACTGTTGAGCACCTATTGCTCTTCTAATACCTATCTCTCTAGTTCTTTCTCGCACAGAAACCAACATAATGTTCATAATTCCTATTCCACCAACAACCAAACTAATCGAGGCAATTCCACCCAGTAACAAAGATAAGAATTGTTGAACAGTTCCTATCGCATCAAGAATTTGACTTGCATCTGTAATCACAAAATCTGCTTCTCGTTCTCCTGTGATGTTATGTCTTGATAACAGTAATCTTGTTAAATTACTTGTCACCTGATCAACTATTTCTTCACTTGTGGTTTGAACTGTAATTGAGCTTAAGTATGGAGGGACTGCAAAATATTTAAAAGCTGTTTCTATTGGAACATAGGCACTTCCTTGAGTTCCAAAACCATCAGCATCATCTAATATTCCAACAATTGTGAACTCAGTATTTCCCACCACAATATTTGTATTAATTGAATATGCATCAAGTTTTAAATCTTCTGCAATTGAAGAACTAAGCACTATTAATCTTGAGTCTTTTGCATCTTCTGAGCTTGGTAAAAATGAACCAACAAAGATATCTGGATCAACAACAGTTACATAATCTGAGTCAACTCCCACAATTTGAGCTCTTGTGGAATCAAATTCAGAACTTAATGTTGCTCTGCCACTTACAGTCTCAGTAACAACATCTATTCCAGGTTGTGCAGCAATTGCTTTTGCATCTTCTACCGTGATTGATTTATTGGTAGTCCCAGTAATTGTTAAGTTTCTAGCTCCCAAACCTTTAAATTGATCTTGAATTCCAGAAGTAGCACCTTGCGCAACAGAAACTAGTGCGATTAAAGACATCACACCGATAATGATGCCAAGCATGGTTAAACCTGATCTAGTTTTTGTGGCAAGAATTCGAGCAAGTGCTAATCGAGCAGCAATCAATATCATCGCTTGACTCCATCATCGCTTACAACTTTTCCATCTTTTAAGGTAATTCTTCTTTTAGCTTTTGCTGCAACATCTAAATCATGGGTAATTAAAACAATTGTTTTTCCCTCTTTATTAAGTTCTTGAAATAAATCCATTACTTGTTTTCCAGTGTTGGAATCAAGGGCTCCTGTTGGTTCATCAGCCAAAATTAAAGATGGCTCAGTAACGAGTGCTCTTGCGATTGCAACGCGTTGTTGCTGACCACCTGATAGCTCAGTTGATTGGTGTGAATGTCTATCTGCCAAACCTAGTTTTGAAAGCATCTGCATTGCTTTTTTCCTAGCTTCTTTGGAAGAGACTCCTCTGTAAAAAAGTGGAGTTGCAACATTATCTAAAGCATCAGTTTTAGGAAGTAAAAAGAAAGATTGAAAGACAAAACCGATTGCTAAATTTCTTAAAGAAGTTAATTTTTTATCATTTAATTTAGATAAGTCTTCCCCAGCAATTTTTACTTTTCCACTTGTTGGCCTATCCAAACAACCAATCAGATTCATCATGGTTGATTTACCAGAGCCTGATGGACCAACTATCGCAACAAATTCGCCTTCATTAATGGTTAGATCCACGCCATCTAGCGCTTTTACTTTCGATGATCCTTCGCCAAAGTATTTGGCAACATTTTTCATCTCAACAACTGTGGTCATTGTTAGTTGTTTCGAGCTCCGTTAGATCTTTGTTGTTCGCGTTGATCTCTAAATGGATCTTCAGAAACTGGTAATTTTCCATCTACAGAGGCTTTTCCTAAAACAACTTCATCGCCCACTGAAATTCCACTCAAAATTTCAATAAATTGTGTGCCTGAAACTCCAGTTTGCACTACTTTGTCAATTAGTTCATTCTTGTCATTTAGTACTTGAACAAATTGCTCTTGACCTTTTCGCTGAATAGCTTGCAAAGGAACTGCGATTGCAGCATCTTTACTTTGTAAAATTATTTTTGCAGTAACACTCATTCCAATTCGCCAAGTTTCATTCAAAGCATCAGGTTTAGCAAAAACACTAAATTGTGAAACTCCATTGCTATCAACTGTGGCAACTTGACCTATTTGAGTTACTTTTCCATTGTTAGTTTCAGTTGCTGAACCAAGTTTTAATTCAACTATTTGATCAAGTTTTACATTTGGTATGTCATATTCACTTACCTTTATTGCAGCCACAACTTCTCCTGAACCAAGGGAAGCAATTGCTCCAGAAACTATTGCATTTGGTGCCGTAAAAATTTCTCTAATCGTTCCATCACTTGGAGATTTAACATTTCTAGTTGTGCCATCAAAATTCTTTAATACAGCAATAATTTCATTCTTTTTCACTACAGAACCTGGAGTAATATTTAATTTTGAGACTGTCCATTGTTTTGTGGCGATGTTGGAAGTGCTTTGAACACTTCCTGCTAAATCAATGCCATTTTTTGAAGATAAAGTTACTTTATTATTCACGTCAATGTCATAGGTAAATTCATCAATTAAAACAGCATTAGTAATTCTGATTCTTTCTTCACCTACTGGTGTGACATCAACTGTGACTGTCATTCCAGCTCGAGCAGTTGCAGGCAACGTGTTTGGAGTTGGATTAATTAACACTGTGTAAGTAGGTGTTGAGTCAGAAATAGATGGCGTTGATCTAATGGAAGTTATTGCACCTGAAGTTAAAGAATCTGAACTATTAATTGCAAGAGCTATTGGTAAACCAACACTTAATTGAGTTGATTGAGTCTCTGTAACTTCTACTGAAACTAATAATCTTCCTGTTCCAATAGTTGCCACCGTTCCTGCAACTGGACTACCTTTAACTGCATTTACTGATCGGACTCTAGCTTTTTCGGGAGATTTAATTAATTGAGTTTGGCCTTCATAGTTTTTTAAAGTGACAATTGTTTCATTTTTTGAAACTGTTTTACCTTCTTCATTATTGATTTTAGAAACCACCCAAGTATCTGACAATGATGTGGGAGTTCCAGAACTTGTAGTAGCAGTTCCTGCGATTTTGGTAAGAGTTGCTGGAGCATCTGCGTTTATGTTGAAAGTGTATTCATCAACAATTGACCCTGTGGTTGAAACACTATTTTCAATTATGGCAGGTCCTGCTTTTTCAGTTAAGTAATTCTGTGTTTCTTCTTTAGTTGCATTTGTGTATAAGAAAATTCCACCAAATAATACGGCAACAACTGGAATAATGATCCATAATTTGCGATTTCGCATTTGTCCCTCTACCTTAATCTTTCTTTAAAATAACATCAAAATAACTGATTGGCATCTTTAATTTAATCTACTAAATCTTAAAATTATCTTAATATTTACTACTTAATTGCTGTGATTTCAGTTATAACTCTCTTCGCATTTAAACCTTTTTTCTCATATTTTGTAAAAGGTCTCCACTCTGGATGAGAAATAATTTGGGCATTGGGTAAATTTTCCACTATTTCTTGGCCATATTCAAACCAATCTGTAGCTGTGTGGATAAGTCCACCTTTCTGTAATTTTTGAAGCATTAACTCAATTAATTCTTTTCTGAATAATCTTCTTTTATGATGTCTCTTCTTTGGCCATGGATCTGGAAAGTATGCATGAATCTCTGACAATGAATTATCTGGCACTCTTTCTTTTAAGACTTGAACAGCATCTGAAAAAGCAAGTCTTATATTTTGAATTTTTTCTTTTTTAATTTTTTCAACCAATTGAGTAATACTTGGCCTATGCACTTCTACTGCGATCACTATTTTTTCTGGATTAGCTTTTGCTAAAGCAATTGTGGTATCCCCTGCTCCACATCCAATTTCATAAATTATTTCTTTATTGCCAAACAATTCTTGAAAATTCCATAATGAATCTGGCATTTCAAATTCGGGAAAAAATTTATCTAAAACTTCGATTTGTTTTTGGCTTATTCGACCTCTGCGGGCATTGAAAGTTCTAATAACACCTTTTTCAACCCGAAGTCGCGCATTTGTAAACATTAGAGAATAATTCTATTTATGTCGATTCCACACAAACCAGCCAGTACAGATGCACAAATACATGAAGTTATAAAAAATCGCTGGAGCACAAGAGCTTTTGACAAAAATTATCAAATTGGTGATGATGAAATTTTATCTATTTTAGAAGCAGCACGATGGTCTCCTTCATCAAAAAATTCTCAACCTTGGAGATTTTTAGCTGGAAAAAGAGGAGATAAAAACTTTGAAGCCTTTGTTTCAACTCTAACGGGATTTAATTTGGAATGGGCTCCAAATGCGAGTGCCATGATTTTGGTTGCAGCGCATGGAAATCCAGTTACCAATGATGAAATCTTTGATGCGGGATTGGCTGTAAGTTCAATAACTTTTCAAATTCATTCACTTGGTCTTCATGCACATCAAATGGCAGGTTTTAGTAAATCAAAAATAAAATCAATATTTCAATTGGATGACTCTATAGTTCCACTAGTGTTAGTAGCAGTTGGAAAAATTACCAAACCAGACGAATTAAGCCCAGAGTTGAAAGAAAGAGAATTAAGTCCAAGAACTAGAAAAGACTTAAGTGAATTAATGATTTCTGGTTTAATTTGAAAAAGTTTATTCCAAAGTGGCTGTTTCCTTCGAAAACAATTCCACACACTTCATGGAGATCAAATAGTTATTGGAAAGCAAAACCATCAACTTTATTTTTCTTAGTTTTAGGACTTTGGCTTTTTGGAACAGGTGAAGCATTTCTAATTGCAGCAGGAGCAGGGGTTTCTCCTTGGACTGTTTTTGCTCAAGGAGTTTCTATTCAAAGTGGTTTAAGTATTGGTTGGGCTACTTTTCTCACAGGTGTCTTAGTTTTGTCACTTTGGATTCCTCTAAAACAAAAAGTTGGATTAGGAACTGTTTTAAACATCATCATAATTTCTCTTTCCATAGAAGTGATGTTAAATGTTTTGCCACATCCTGAAACAAATTTCTGGCAGGTAATCCAAATACTTGTTGGTATAGCAATTGTTGGTTTAGGTAGCGGTTTTTATTTAACTTGTCATATGGGTCCTGGTCCAAGAGATGGATTAATGACCAGAATTCATTTGTTAACTGATATTCCAGTTGGCAGAGTTCGTTTATTTATTGAAATTACTGTTTTAACAATTGGTTGGCTTTTGGGTGGAACTGTTGGTTTAGGAACTATTCTATTTGGGGTTCTAATTGGTTATTCAGTTGCGATTTGGTTAAAAATTGTGGGTAAAGTTAGTAAAAGTAATTAGCGCAAACTTTTGATTAGATAAATTAAGCTTTAAGATGAAAATATCAAATCTAGTTTTTTTAAAAATTCCAATTTTAGGTGTTTTGTTTACTTTTTTAATAACCTCTAATTTATGGGAAACTCCAGCGCCTTTGATTCCAGATTCAGGTCCCATCGTTTACTGGCTTAGACCAGTTTTAGTTTCTTACACCTACGCTTTAGCAATTGCTGCTACCGCACTTTTATTTAGTGATGGGATTTTTACTAAATTTGAAGGTAAAAATTCAAATATTGCAAGAAGTTTTTTCTTAGGCCTATCTGGTGTTAGCTTTGCCGCAGCTGTATTTAGTCTTGCTCAATCTTTATCGCAGCCACTCTCTCTTGCTGCAAATTTAAACGTCATCGCAACCTATGGATGGGATGTTTCAAATGTAAGAGCATTACTTCTAATTTCACTTGTAGCTTTTGTTTCTTTCCTTTTACTTTTAAAACCAAATCTAGATAAATCTGGTTTAGTTGCATTTTTTTCTATAATCTCACTTTCGTTACCCACACTTTTATCTCATGGTGGTGGGATCTCAACTCATAACTGGGCAATTACGGCTGGATTTTTTCATGGAATTTTCACAAGTCTTTGGGTCACAGGACTTGTTGGAATTGGAATAATCTACTTAAATAAGTCAACTACTGAACAATCTAAATTAACTGCTCTAAATAAATTCAGCTATATTGCAAATATTTCGGTTGCTGGATTAGCGATTTCTGGTGTGGTAAATGCGGCTACTAGATTAAATAACTTTAATGAATTATTCACTAGTTCTTATGGTCAAATAGTTTTGATAAAAAATGTCCTATTTGCTCTCGCTTTAATCACTGCTTTAAGAGTGAGATCTAACATAAAAGCAAATATTTCTAAATTACTGATTGTAGAAATTTCAATACTTTTGTTTATTTTTGGTGTTTCTGTTGCTCTTGCCTCTACTGCCTTTCCAAGAACGGGTAATGCTGCTTTCAACTTGATTGAATCTGTCACAGGATTCCCAGAACCACCGAAATTTGAATGGTCTTATGCTTTAACTACATTTAGTGTGGAACCTTTTACCTTATTTATTGGATTATTTGTTCTTATTACTTATCTAGTTGGATATGTAAAACTAATTACGCGTGGAGATAATTGGCCAATTTCAAGAGTTATTTTTTGGAGTTTAGGAATATTAATTGCAATTTATGTAACTAATACCATGCTCGGTCGATATGCAATTTTATTGTTTTCTGCTCACATGACTGTACATATGATTCTTGCCATGGTCGTTCCAATCCTTCTTCCTTTAGCAGCTCCTTTAACGCTTGCTTTAAGAGTTTTAAAACCATCAAATGATCCAAATTTAAGAAATTTACGTGAGTGGATTGTGGCAATCATTAATTCAAAGTATTTAAAGGTTGCAAGTCATCCAATAATTGCATTTTTTATTTTTGCTGCGGGTACTTGGGCTTTATATTTTAGTCCACTTCTAACTGTTTTAATGAGAAGTCATTTAGGCCATTTATTCATGGATGCTCACTTTGTTTTGGCAGGGTATTTATTCTTCTGGCTCATAATTGGAAAAGATCCAGCACCTAGAAATATTCCTGATGTTTTAAAACTTGGCATAGTTTTTGCCGCTGCCGTATTTCACGGAATATTTGGTTTTATTACTTATTCTTCTCAAACAAGTTTAGGTGGTGGTTGGTTTAGTGAAATTAAACCAAGTTGGTTAGAAAATCCAATTACAGATCAACAATTAGGCGGAGGAATTGCCTGGGGATTTGGAGAAATTCCCACAATTATTGTTTTATTAATTTTGGTTTATCAATGGGCTTCCAGAGATGAAAAACAAGCCAGAAGAGTTACTGAAAAAGAAATTGACGACTATAACGATTATTTAAAATCGTTAAATAAATAATTATTCCCCGTAAAATAGTCTTTCCATAACAGTTCTTGCTCGTCTTGTTATTTTTCTATATTCTTCAATAAATTCACTCGATGAATGTTTATTAATAACATAGGCAATGGAGTTAATTTCATTGATATCTGTAGGGATTTGATCACTAGCTTTAGCTTTTGCAAGCATTTGTGCATTTCTAACTTCTGTGGCCAAAATCCAGGCATCTTTTAAACTAGAAGCATCTTGAGAGCTAACGAGATTTTCTTTTTCTAATTGTTTCAAAGTATTAATTGTTGAAGTGTTTTGTAAAGATTTGATTTTGTAGCCATGTTGCATTTGGAGAAGTTGGACTACCCATTCCACATCACTTAATCCACCTCTGCCAAGTTTGGTATTCATGTTTACATCTGCTCCTCTAGGTAATCTTTCTGATTCCATGCGAGCTTTAATTCGTCTCATTTCTCTTAAGTTGTCTTCACTTACTCCATTTTCTGGATATCTAATTGGATCTATAGATTTCATTAATTTGTTTCCAACTTCAATTGCCCCAGCAACAGGAAGTGCGCGAAGTAAAGCTTGAGCTTCCCAAGGAGCAGACCATTTTTGATAATAAGTTATGTATGAATCAAGTGTTCTAACTAACGGACCATTTTTTCCTTCAGGTCTTAAATCTGCATCTATATCTAAAGATGGATCTGTTGAAGGTTGCATTAATAAAGTTCGCACTCTATTTGCTATTTCTAATGCAGTTTTTTCTGCATCTTGTGGATCAGAGTCTTTTAAAGGTTCATGCACAAACATGACATCTGCATCACTTGCATAACCTAACTCGAAACCTCCAAATCTTCCCATAGCAATTATGCACATTTGGGTAGGAACTAAAGAATTTCTTTCTTTTTCAATGTCTTTAATTGCACTTTGTAAAGCTGTTTCAATCACAACTGCGTAAACATTACTTAAGGAATGTCCTACTTCTTCAGTGGTAATTCTTTTTGACAAATCTGCAGTAGCAGTTCTTAGCAATTCTCGTCTTCTAAAAGCTCTGGCTGCTGCAACAATGTTTTCGGCTGTTTCATGTCGGGAAATGACTGATTTCATTTCACTTTCATATTGCTCTTTTGTTCTAGGTCTTAATTCTTCAAGATTTCCAAGCATTGAAACTGCTTCCGGAGCACTCATTAATAAATCAGTGGCATATCTACTTGAAGACAAAAGTTTTGCCATAAGTTCAGCTGCAGCTGATTCATCTCTTAAAAGTCTTAAAAACCAAGGAGTGCTACCCAATGCATCGCTTAATCTTCTAAAAGATAAAAGAGCATTATCTGGATCTGGACCATCGGCAAACCAGGAAAGTAAAACTGGCAAAAGAGTTTTTTGAATGACTGCTTTTCTTGATACACCTGTAGTCAAACTTTCAATATGTCTAAGAGCTGATTCTGGATCTTTATAACCGAGTGCATTTAAACGAGAGGATGCTTCACTTAAAGTTAATCGGGCATTTCCTGCATCAAGTCTTGCTACAGCATTTAGAAGGGGCCTATAGAATAGTTTTTCATGAATTCTTCTTACCTCTAATTTATATTTTCTCCACTGTTTTTCTAAATCTTGACTGGAATCTTGCATTAGTCCTAAAGATCTACCTAAGACTCTTAAATCTTTTTCTTCTTTAGGTAAAATATGAGTTCTAGATAATTTTTGTAATTGAATTCTGTGTTCTAAAGTTCTTAAAAATATGTAGGCATTAGAGAAAGTGGCAGAGTCTTCTCTGCCGATATAACCCCACATTGCTAATTGATCAAGTGCTTGCAATGTATTTGGACTTCTAACCATGACATCGGATCGTCCGTGAACTAATTGAAGTAATTGAACCGCAAATTCAACATCTCTAAGTCCACCAGGGGCTAGTTTTAATTCACGCTCCCCGACTTTATTGTCAACATTTTCTTCAACTTTTTTTCTCATCTTTTGCACATCTTCAACAAAATTTTCTTTACTTGCTGCAGACCATACAAATTTAGAGATTTCATCTAGATATTTATCTGCTAATTCTTTATTTCCAGCACTAAATCTTGCTTTTAATAGTGCTTGAAATTCCCAAGTATGTGCCCACTTTTGGTAATAAGAAACATGTTGTTCCAAAGTTCTAACTAAGGCACCAGCTTTTCCTTCAGGCCTTAATGCAGCATCAAGTTCCCAAATAGCACCACCATCATTTGTGGTGGATATAAATTGCATTAAGGTTGAACAAACTTTTGTTGCAAGTTGTAGTGCTTCTGATTCATCTACCCCAGGTTTAGGTTCGGCAACAAAAATCACGTCAACATCGGAAACATAATTTAATTCTTGACCACCTGCTTTACCCATGGCAATGATAGTCAAATCAAATTTATTTGAATCACTATCTTTAAGAATTTGTTGTAATGAAGATTCCAATATTGCATCTGCTGCATCTGATAATTCTTGAGCGACTTCTTTTAGCGGCCAATTACTACATAAATCACGAGAGGCAACACTTAAGAGAAATCTCTTATATTCGCGAACTAAATTTGCTCGGCCAGATTTTATGGCATTCTTAAAATTATTAGTTAATTCCTCTTTTGAGAAAGCTACATTTATTGCAGTATCTTGTGTCAATACTTCAACATCTTCTGGATGATTTATTAGAAATTCACCTAAACCTGTTGAACTTCCCAAAACTTTTAATAATCTAATTCGAACTAAATCATCTTCAATAGTTTTTTTGAATTCTTTATTATTTTTTTCCAAGATTCTAACTAAAAGTAAAAGTGCTTCATCAGGATTTGCCACTTGACTAAATTCATCGAGTAAAACATCTTGAGTTATAGGGATATCTAAAAATGTTAGTAATTCTTTAGTTTTATCAATATCTAGAAACCCTGAACGAATTAAATTGCCGGTTTCACTTACCGGACGCTCACTCATTTCTTAGTTTTACCTGCGTAATCAACAACAGTGTCAGCAAATGCAAGACCTAAAGATTTCCAAGTTTCTTTCATTTGTTTTCCATATTCTTGAAATTGTTTTTCAACTGAGTCATCAGTGATGCCTAAAGATTTTCTTACTTCGTCCTCGCTAAGTAACCAATCACTCATAATGTTCCAGTCTGTTTCTGGGTGAAATTGCAATCCCCAAGCATTTTTTCCCAAAACAAATGCTTGTACATCGCAGTCATCACTTGTGACTAATAATTTTGCATTTTTTGGCAATTCCAATATGGCATCTTGATGATATTGAGGAACTGGAATTGAAACTGGAGACTTAACTACACTTGATAAAACACAATCTTCTTTAGCTTCTGGTAAAAATTCGACAAAACCAACACCAATTTCTGGTTTATTGGTTCTGCCAACTTTTCCACCATTTGCATCAGCTAATAATTGACCACCTAAACAAACTCCTAAAGTTGGTGTTTGTTCTTTTATTACATTTCTTAATAATTCTTTAACATCTTTTAACCAAGGCCATTGATCTTCATCGTGCACTCCACGAGATCCACCTAAAACAATTACACCTTCATATCCACTTGGTGAAGTTGGAACAATCTCTCCCTTAAATGGATAAATTACTTCGATTGATACTCCGCGTTCATTTAACCAGTCCTCTAAATAACCGATGGGTGCATCTTGTTCATTTTGTACAACGAGCACAACTGGAGTATTTGAAGACATAAGTAAAGCCTACTTAAAGAACAGGTAAGTATCTATCCAATTCCCATTGAGTGACTTGTTTTCTATATTCATCCCACTCAGCACGTTTATTTCTTAAGAAATAGTCAAAAACATGT
>JACCDY010223024.1_pt1 | contig 13486 bp, 18 predicted proteins | sample 7446391 | NCBI WGS metagenome assembly JACCDY01 (sample SAMN15323451, study PRJNA562643) | freshwater metagenome | isolation source: river surface water | place: USA:Blue River Watershed | collected 2017-08-18 | reverse complement strand
CTTGACCGATGTAGACCAAAGTCAACATCATGAAAATGAAAGCTTGCAAAGCCACGATCAAGATATGGAAGATGGCCCAGATGGAGCCAGCGATCACGTGACCGATTGGCAACAAAATGCCAGTCAATGACATGGCGGCCGCGCCACCCATCAAAGCGATCAACATGAAAATCAGTTCGCCGGCATACATGTTGCCGAAGAGTCGCATGCCGTGTGACACGGTTTTGGCGACGAATTCAATCATTTGGAACACAAAATTGAAGGGCCACAAAATAGGATGGGCACCGAAGGGGGCTGTGGTCAACTCATGGAACCAACCGCCAAAGCCCTTAATTTTGATGTTGTAGTAAATGCAAATCAGCAAAACCGACACAGACATGCCCAAAGTGGTGGACAAGTCGGCCGTGGGCACAACGCGGAAGTAATGAATGCTACTGTCCAAGCCCGTTACTGCAAACAAGCCATGGAACAAGTCAACCGGTAAAAAGTCCATGGAGTTCAACAAGAAAATCCAGACAAACACCGTTAAAGCCAATGGCGACACCAATTTGCGGCTTTCTGCATTGTGAATGATGCCTTTGGCCTGCGAGTCGACCATTTCGAACAAAATTTCGACGGCGGCTTGAAAACGACCAGGAACGCCTGAAGTGGCTTTGCTTGCTGCTTTCCACAGAAAGAAGCTGCCCAAAACGCCCAACAAAATACCCCAAAAGATGGAGTCAATGTTGAAGACTGAAAAGTCAATCACACCGGCCATCGGCTTGTTTTGCAGATGGGTCAGGTGGTGGCCAATGTATTCACCGGCGCTGGGAGCGTTTGCAGCTGACATTCTCTAGGCTCTTTAAAAATTAACTTTAACTTCTCAACTTAGGCAACCGGGTGAAAAACTTTGCGCCAGGCAAACACCACCCAATAAACCTTCATCGTGATCACAAGGCCTACCAACATGGCAGGCCAGCTTAAATCTTTGACCAACTTGACTGCCGCAAAAAGCATGGCAATCGTGAGTCCAATCTTGACCATTTCCCACAGCAAAAACCCAAAGACCGCGGCCCCCGAATTGATGCTGCTGGTTTTGCTGGTAAGGCCCCGCGCAAACAACGCTGAAGGAACCACCACCGACAAAGCCCCGTAGGCTGCCGACCATGCTGCTGAGACGCGCCCCGTAAAGAGCCAAGTCAAAGCTGAAACAGCCAAACCAACCAAAACCTGTGCCAAAACCACACGCCAAATGGAGAGGAGTGGTTGCTGAAGTCGTAACTGTTTAACCTCTTCAGCAGTCAAGGGCCTGAATTGATCAGCACCCTCAACCTCACCATCTTCGTATGCAAAATTTTGTATAGGTATTCTGGCCATGTTTGTTTACATCCAGGTTACAGATATACCCTTGGTTCCGCAAAGCTAACGATTATAGGTGAAAACCCATATGCCGAAAAAGGGTCACAATTCAAAAGGGATTTAACTTCGATCAACCAGGCCTCAAGATTCCAACATCATGTACGAACTGTTTAAATTTTCCCATTTGGCTGCCGGCATCATTTGGATGGGTGGCATGGCCCTCATGATTTGGGCCTTGCGCCCCGTTGCCATTGCGCAGCTTGAACCCGTCCAACGCTTGCCCTTATTGGGCGCCGTACTGACGCGTTTTTTCAAAATGGTCACGGCTTGTGTGGTGGTATTGCTTGTATCTGGCGGGATCATGCTGATGGGCGTCGACATGAAGCTGGCCCCCAAGGGGTGGCATGTGATGATTGGCATTGGCAGCATCATGTGCCTTGTTTTTGGCCACCTTTATTTCGTCCCGTTTAGAAAAATGAAAGCCGCGTTGTCAGCAGGCGATCTCCCCTTGGCGGGTGCGCAGTTGGCCAAAATTCACCCGCTGGTTCTTTTAAACTTCTCATTGGGTTGGCTGGCCATTGGCGCTGTGGTAATTTGGCGCTAAGTCATACAACCCAATTTCGGCTCAACCCTCTCTGTCTAACCCATGTTATGAGCGCATCCACCAGCCCGCCCACCCAAGCCGACCCCCGCAAAGAGTCGCTCATTGAGTACCCTTGCAGCTTTCCCATCAAAGTCATGGGCGCCAGGGTTGATGGTTTTGCAGAAGCCATGGTTCAAATCGCCCAACAATTTGACCCTGAATACGATCCCGCCACTTTGGAAATGCGCCCCAGCAAAGCGGGTAATTACCTGAGTGTGACCTTGACCATTCGCGCAACCAGTCGAGAGCAACTGGACAATATGTATCTAGCGCTGACGGCGCACCCCATGGTCAAAGTTGCGCTTTAAGGACGCGGCGGCCACCCTCCTTGAATCAACTCGCTTTCAACATGCAGGTCCAACACCTCGGTCAAGTTAGCTACTTGGACACGTACCAGGCCATGCAGGATTTCACGGCCAAGCGCAACTTGGAAACGCCAGACACCCTTTGGTTGTGTGAACACCCTCCCGTTTTCACCCAGGGTTTGGCGGGCTTGGCAGGTCATGTTTTGAATGCCGGCGATATTCCTGTGATTGCGACTAACCGAGGGGGGCAGGTGACCTACCATGGACCCGGGCAAATCATGGCATACCCCCTGCTAAACCTGCAAAGGGCTGGGTACTTTGTCAAAGAGTATGTCTACCGACTTGAAGAAGCTGTCATTCGCACACTGGCTCATTTTGGTGTCACAGGACACCGTGTCGCCAATGCACCCGGCATTTATGTTCGCTTGGCCGACCCCTTTGCACACCAAGCGCTGACAGGCCCCGCCTTGCCCAATGACCCCTTCAAGGGGCTTGGAAAAATCAGTGCGCTAGGCATCAAAGTCAGCCGCCAATGCACTTATCACGGTCTGGCTTTGAACGTCAAAATGGACCTGGCGCCCTTCCAACGCATCAATCCATGCGGCTATGCCGGTTTGCAAACCGTGGATCTTTTTACAATAGGGGTCAACGCCTCTTGGGAAGAAGCTGCCGATGTTCTGGCGCACAAGCTGACATCCTTGCTGGCACCCTGACACCGAAAGAAAACAATGACCAAAGACGCCGGCCTCACCCGCAACGTGGTGCGAGAAGCCCAAACACAAGAGAACTACGATGCCTCTGCCAAACAAAAAGCAGCCGCAAAGTTGTCTCGCATCCCCATCAAAGTAGAGGCTGGCGAAATTCTCAAAAAGCCCGAATGGATTCGTGTCAAAGCCGGTTCACCCACCACCCGTTTTTACGAGATCAAAGACATTCTCCGGAAAAACAGTTTGGTCACCGTTTGCGAAGAAGCCAGTTGCCCCAACATTGGAGAATGCTTTGGCAAAGGCACGGCAACCTTCATGATCATGGGCGACAAATGCACACGGCGCTGCCCCTTCTGTGATGTGGGTCATGGCCGACCCGATCCTCTGGATGTGAATGAGCCCAGCAATTTGGCGCGCACCATTGCCGACTTGAAATTGCGCTATGTGGTGATTACCAGCGTTGACCGAGATGACTTGCGCGATGGCGGTGCCGGCCATTTTGTCGATTGCATTCGTCAAACACGCGAGCTGTCACCCGAAACGCAAATTGAAGTGTTGGTGCCCGACTTCAGGGGCCGCGATGATCGCGCCCTTGAAATTCTCAAGTCTGCGCCACCCGATGTGATGAACCACAATTTAGAAACTGTGCCACGCCTTTACAAAGAGGTCCGTCCTGGTTCTGACTATCAGTTTTCACTTCAACTCTTGAAAAAATTCAAGGCGCTCTTTCCACATGTGCCCACCAAAAGCGGCTTGATGGTGGGCCTCGGTGAAACCGATGAAGAGATTTTGGAAGTGATGCGCGACATGCGTGCGCACAACATTGAAATGCTCACCTTGGGTCAATACCTGGCACCTTCCAACAGTCACTTGCCCGTGAAGCGTTATGTACACCCTGACACTTTCAAAATGTTTGAAGAGAAGGCCTATGAGATGGGCTTCACCCATGCGGCCGTGGGTGCCATGGTGCGCTCCAGTTACCACGCTGATCAACAAGCGCATGCGGCGAGCTTGGCGCGTTGAACGCTTCTAAAAAAGCTTTTTTCTTTGCGCTTGGCGCCATTGCGCTGTGGGCCACGCTAGCGCCAGTCGGGGTGCGGCTATCGCACCTGCCACCATTTTTATCGACCGGTTGCGCGCTCTTGGTGGGCAGCTTGGTAGCCCTGCCTTGGTCGCGCTTTCAATGGCGACAGGCTCTGGTACCTGCTCGCACTTTGTTGTTGGGTATTTATGGTTTGTTTGGCTTTCACTTTTTGTTGTTTCTAGCGCTCAGAACAGCGCCAGCCGTTGAAGCCAATTTGGTGAACTATTTGTGGCCTCTTCTGATTGTGGTGATGGCACCTTTGTTTCACAAAGGCACTCGATTGCACTGGCGGCAAGTGCTGGCAGCCTTGGCTGGGTTCAGCGGCGCAGTTTGGGTCATCACTGGCGGAAAGGTTGTTGATCTTCAAATCAATGTGGGCTATTTGGCTGCTCTGGGTTCAGCCTTCATTTGGGCAAGCTATTCACTCATGACGCAAAGGGTGCCTGCGTTTCACACGGCGGCCATTGGCAGCTTTGGTTTGGCTTCTGGCTTGTTGTCATTGGTATGCCACTTGGCCTTAGAGACACCCGTCACCATTTCAAACCAAGACACCCTGTTGTTAATTTGGATGGGGCTTGGGCCATTGGGTTTGGCGTTTTATTTGTGGGACGCCGCACTCAAAAATGGCCGTGCACAACAAATTGGTTTGTTAAGTTTTTTAACGCCTTTGGGCTCGACCATTTTGCTTTTATTAGATCGACAAGAGGCACTCACACCCACAGTGGCATGGGCTGGGTTGTTGATTGTGGGAGGCGCATGGCTGGGTCGAACCGTCAGCAATGAAGCGGCGAACGACCCTTATTTTGAAAAGCCCGCCAGCGCCGATTAAATGGCCAAAAGGCTGGCAGGGTCTTCAGACACCAATACTTTGGCAGCAAAGGTTTTGAGTTTTTCGGTATCGGCGCGCAAGATTTGTTGTTTGACCAACAAGACTTGCGAAGGATGCATTGAGAAACTTCTGAGACCCATGCCTAAAAGCAATCGCGTCATGCTCACATCACCGGCCATTTCGCCGCAAACCGATACGCTTTTGCCTTGTGCTGCACCTTCTGCAATGGTGTCGGCAATCAAGCGCAAAACCGCGGGGTGCAAGGGGTCGTACAAATGCGCAACACTCTCATCGGCGCGGTCAATGGCCAAAGTGTATTGAATCAAGTCGTTGGTGCCGATCGACAAAAAATCAAAGTGCTTCAGGAAAAGTTTGAGCGACAAAGCAGCCGCCGGTATTTCAATCATGGCGCCCAGTCGCACTTGGCCATAGGCAACACCGCGCGCATCTAAATCGAGTTGGGCCTGCTTAACCAACGCCAACGTTTGGTGAATTTCACTGGCATGCGCCAGCATGGGCACCAACAAATTGACTTTGCCTAAGGCCGCGGCACGCAAGATGGCACGCAATTGCGTCAAGAACATTTCAGGATCGGCCAGACTCCAACGAATGGCGCGCAAGCCCAATGCGGGGTTCAAGTGAGCGGCATCGTGCCGCGCTTCATCAAGCGGTTTGTCGGCTCCCACATCGACTGTTCGAATCGTGACTGGCAGGCCCTTCATGCCTTCAATGGCACGCCGGTATTGCGCATACTGCTCATCCTCTTCTGGCAAGTTACCTTGCCGTCCCATGAACAAAAACTCGCTCCTGAACAGGCCCACGCCAACGGCACCAGCCAACAAAGCGGCATCGGCATCCTCTGGCATTTCAATGTTGGCCAGTAGCTCTATCTTTTGGCCATCCAAGGTCACCGCCGGCGTGTGGCGCAACCTTGACAGTCGTTCGCGTTCTAAATCGCCTTGGCGTTGCTTGAAGCCATACTCCGCCAAAATAATGGGCGATGGGTCGACAATGACCACCCCCATGTCGCCATCAATGATGATCCAATCGTCTTGACGAATGAGCTGGCTGGCACTGCGCGCGCCCACCACGGCAGGGATGTCCAAGCTGCGGGCCACAATGGCCGTGTGTGAAGTCTTGCCACCCACATCGGTCACAAAACCGGTAAAAACACTTTGTTTGAACTGCAGCATGTCGGCTGGCGACAAATCATGCGCTACCAACACCAAGGGCACATCCATGGTGTCGCCCAATTGCAGTTCTTGTTGCGGCCTGGCATGAGGCTTGGTTCTTACGGCAGGCGAGTGGCCGCCTTTTAAAAAGTGCAAGACGCGCTCTGTGACTTGTTCGAGGTCTGATTTGCGCTCGCGCAAATAGGCATCTTCCATCTCGTCGAACTGGCGTCCAATGACTTCCATTTGACTGCTGACCGCCCATTCAGCGTTGTAATAACGCTCTTCGATCCATTGCTTAACGCCAGAAGACAAGCTTTCATCTTCCAGCAGCATGAGGTGAACATCCAGCAGTGCGCCCAACTCGGGCGGTGCATCGGCGGTCAGTTCTTTTTGAAGCCGCTTGAGTTCTTCGACCACGGCATTGCGTGCTTGGCGGAGGCGTTCAATTTCAGCACTGACTTGATCAGGTTGAATGAAATAGTGCGCAACGTCGACACGGCTGGAAGCCACCAGCACCGCGCGTCCGATAGCGATGCCTCTGGCAACCGCCAAACCATGAATGCTGAAAGTCATTCACCCTCACCAAATTTGTCTGCAATGATGGCCAAAACAGCGTCAAGGGCCTCTTGTGCTTGATCACCCTCGGTGTCGATGGTGACTTCGCTGCCAATGCCTGCAGCCAGCATCATGACGCCCATGATGCTTTTGGCGTTGACGCGACGCTCGCCTTTGGCAATCCAAACTTCACACGGAAAACTACCGGCCAACTTGGTCAACTTGGCAGACGCTCGTGCGTGCAGTCCGAGCTTATTGCTGATGGTCGTTGTAGCTTGGGGCATGTCGAGGTCCTGATTGATTTTGGGGGGCAGTACAGCCTACCGGCATGATGCCTTGTGCGCCACCGGTTTGAGCACGCGTGGCCAAAGCATCGAGGCTTTCGTGTCGATAACAAACGCTTCTGAGCAACATGGGCAAATTGACGCCCGCTAGTAAGCGCGTGTCAATGCCGTCGTTGAGTTTTTGGGCCACATTGGAGGGCGTTGCGCCAAACACATCGCTTAAGAGCAACACCTCAGCTGTGTTCAATTTGGCCATGGCCGCCTTGGCCAATGCCAAACTTTCTTCGGGGCTGGCGTTGGGCGCAATGTCCAAGGCCTGAACGCCCGAAGCGCATTCGGGAAAAACGTGCAAAGCACACTCACGCAAAGCCGAAGCCAGCGGTGCATGGGCAACGATGAGAATTCCAATCATGCCGAATTATCGCGGTTTGCCCAATGAAAATAAACATACGACAGCGTGGCACACACGCCAAAGACTGAAAAGGCAGACTGAAACGCCAAAACCGGCGGCCAGCCCAGGGCTTTAAAGAAGTCCACGCCCAAGCCAATGCCCCACTGGACCACAAACACGCCAACGAAGATCACCAAGTTGTAAGCCGACAAAGCACGGCCCGCCAAATGCGATGGAAATGCCATCCCGACGGCAGGCTGAGCCAATGAGACAAAAGTGCTGCTGACGCAAAACAATGTCAAAACGATGGCGGTGTGTTCACCCAAGTGAGGGCCCATGAAAATCAATGTGGCCAAAATCAACAAGCTAAATGGCTGACCCCACGCAATCAATCGGTTGGGAGAAATGCCTTTTTTTGCCAGCTTGGGGGTAATCAAACCCCAAATCCAAAACGCCACAAGCATGGTCAAGTTGATGGCAAAGAGGCCCGTGGCTGCTGCAATTGGCGTATAACCACCAACAACTGTCATCCATGGACCGGCCCATAAAGTTTGGATGGCCAGCATACCGGCATAACAAAAAAATCCGATAGGTGCCATGCGCCAAAAATAAGCGTTGCGCCAAACAGGTCCATAACCCGCCTCAGCGTCTATTGGCTTCGCCGATGTGTCTTGTGGCTTCTCCCAAGCAGGGACCACCCAATAAATCATCAACATGGCAACGACCACCAACACGGCAATGCCCGCAAAAATAGCGCGCCAGCCTGTGATGGGCATCAACCATTGCACCGGCAAGGTAGAACACAGCATACCCAGCGAGCCCGTCATGAGCATCCAAGAATTGGCGCGCAGTTGCGACCCCGGGTCCATCCACCGCCTGTAACCCGTAAGGGGCGACATCAAGCAAGCGCTGACACCCACACCACACAGCACACGCGCCAGCCACAAGCCCAGAAAACTCTCAGCCATCGCAAAACAAATACAGCCCAGCACGGCCACCACCAAAAAAGACAAGATGACTTTTTTGGGACCATGCAAATCCAACCACTTGCCCAATGGCAATTGCGTGATCGAGAAGCCAAGAAAGTAACCCCCTGCCAAAAGTCCTAAGTCTTGCGCCGAGAGCGCCAGTTCTTGTGTGAGAGCAGGTGACAATGTGGCCGTGATGGCCCGCATCAAGGTCGATAAAAAATAAGCAAAAGCAAAGGCCAAAAAGACCCCGACCATTTGACGCCTCGCCAACAGAGGGCTTTGGTTTGGGTTCATGGCAATTTAAAGCTTTCTATAAATTGGTCTGCACTTTGCTGGCTTTTGGGTGCCTTGGTATTGCTTTGGTAAACCACCGCATGCACCATGCGAAGTTGATTGCCTTCAAGGTGCGAAAACCAAATGGCATGCGCAATCAGTGCTTGTCCTTTGGGATTGGTACCTTGGGCTTTGATGCGAACTGCGCCAGGCAAGGCCGATTTGGGGCCAGTCCAAGGAAGCTCTTGGACATCTTTGGCCTGTATGTTTTGCAAGGTGGCTTGGCGCCAACCCTTGATCAATTCGTCTCTTTCAACCGACGTCGGCGCTTGGGTGGACATCGCGGCCCAGACCGCATCGTCAGCTTCACACCCCACCACGGAGAGTGCCAAAACCTGCCCCGCCATGTTGACGTCACGAACGGTTTTGTCTGGTTTGCATGGCAACTCAAAACGCAATCCGCTGCCCTCCAACTGACTGGTCCGCCAATTTAAGTTGGGCTGGCAGGCCGCTAAACCTAGCAAGCACAGCAAAGTCAGCGTGGAAGATAAAAATTTCAACATGGCTTGATTATCAACGCGAGCATGGGACTTTGTTTTTCGCGACAATGTGCGCATGAATTCATTAGACGGCATCCGCATTCTCGACCTGTCCCGCGTTTTGGCAGGCCCTTGGTGTACCCAAACATTGGCCGACTTAGGGGCCGATGTCATCAAAATTGAACGCCCTGGCGCGGGCGATGACACTCGCAGCTGGGGTCCTCCTTTCTTAAAAGATGCGGAGGGCAAAGACACGCCTGAGGCCGCTTATTATTTGGGGACCAACAGAAATAAGCGCTCACTCACATGCGACATCTCCAAGCCAGAAGGCCAGACCCTGATCCGAGAATTGGTAATGCACTGTGATGTCTTCATTGAAAATTTCAAGGTGGGCGACATGGCTCGCTATGGCCTCGACTATCACAGCCTGAAAGTCCTCAATCCACGCCTTGTTTATTGCAGCGTTACCGGTTTTGGACAGACGGGGCCCTACAGTGACCGCGCAGGCTACGACTACGCTATTCAGGGCATTGGTGGTTTGATGAGTGTCACTGGCGAGCGCGATGACTTAGGCGGTGGCCCACAAAAAGTGGGTGTGGCGGTGGCCGATTTGTTCACAGGCATGTACGCCACTGTGGGCATTTTGGCGGCCTTGCGGCATGCAGAAAAAACCGGAGAAGGCCAGTATGTCGACATGGCACTGCTCGACACGCAAGTGGCCATGCTGGCCAACTTGGGTGCCAACTTTTTGGTCAGCGGCAAAACCCCTGGCCGTGCGGGCAATGCGCATCAAAACATCGTGCCCTACCAAGTTTTTGAGGTCAAACCTGGTCCTGAATTGTTGGCAAGCAACGGACCTGCAGCCCGCGATCATTTAATTTTGGCCGTCGGCAATGACGGCCAATATGCCAAATTCTGTGAAGTGGCGGGTCACTCCGAATTGGCGACCGATGTGCGTTTTGCGAAGAACACCGATCGGGTTAAAAATCGCCACCTGTTGGTGCCCTTGCTTGAAACCATCATGCTGACACGGACCAAAGCCGATTGGCTCTCGGCCCTTGAAGCGGCCAAAGTGCCATGTGGTGCGATCAACAATTTGTCTGAAGTGTTTGCCGACCCCCAAGTGAAGGCCAGAGACATGGTGAGCACTTGGCAGCATCCTCACCAAAAAGATTTGAAGCTGGTATCAAGCCCGTTGAAGCTGAGTTTGACACCCGTACGAAAAGACCACGTGCCGCCCCAATTAGGTCAACACACCGATGTCCTGCTCAAAGAAATTTTGGGCTACACCGAAGCCCAAATTAACACACTGCGAAATCAAGACATCATTGAATGATGTCTTGATGTTATTTGCGCATTAATCTTTGCGGAAGTTGTCGTGGCAGCCTTTGCAGGTTGCGGCCGCAGGGCCAAAGGCTGTTTTGAGTGCGTCGACGTTGCCTGCTTTTGCAGCAACGGCAACTTTGCCCAATTCAACTTGCATTTTGTCGGCGGCTTCCTTGAACTTGGCACTGTCTTTCCAAATTTCAGGCTTGGCGCGTGTGTCACCTTTGTCGGACCCTTCGGTAAATGCAGCCCAAGGTAATTTGGCCATGGCTGCAGCGATGTCCGCATTTTCAGCAGCCGCTTTGGCGTCGTAAGGCGCACGGCCAGCGGCCATGGCGCCAACACGGCTAAAGTGAGCCGCCATCACTGTAAAACTGGCCTTGCGATATTTGACCGCATCCTCTGGCTTGGCAAATTGTGCAGCAGCAGGCAACGCCATCAAGATAGAAGCCACACTTGTGACCAGCATCAAAAGTTTTTTCATAATGAATCCTAGAATTGTTGGATGCATCGCAGTTTCGCATGTTTTTAAAATCAATGCAGACGTCTTGTTTTCTGCAGAAAGTCATTGGATGAAAGCCATCAGAGTTTGGGACCTACCAACCCGCATTTTTCATTGGGCGCTGGCGCTTGCTGTCATTGGCTTGGTCATTACGGGCAATATGGGCGGCAATGCCATGGTTTGGCACTTTCGTCTCGGCTACTGCGTCGGCAGTTTGATCATTTTTAGAATCGTATGGGGCTTTGTGGGGGGATTTTGGTCACGCTGGCAACAATTTTCTTTATCGCCTGTGCGCCTCAAAGAACATGTTTTTTCCAAATCCTCACAAACCAACTATTTGGGTCACAACCCCACCGGTTCTTTGTCTGTGCTGGTTATTTTGCTCTTCCTAAGCGTTCAGGTTGGCTCTGGCTTCATCAGCGATGATGAGATTGCCAACGCGGGCCCTTTGACGCATCTTGTGTCAGAGAAGACCATTCAATGGGCCACTTATTGGCACACTGAAATTGGGAAAGCCATTATTTTGGTTCTGGTGCTGATTCATGTCTTGGCCATTGCCTGGTACTTTTACCGGAAAAAAGTCAACTTGGTTCGACCCATGTTCACGGGCGATAAAGCAACGACCGAAGAAGCAACCGCATCAAACGATCGGCCCCTCGATTGGTTGAAGGCCTTGTTTGTCATGGGCCTCAGTGCCTACGTCATTTATCTTCTGGTCAATTTGAATCCGTGAGCTTTTCAATTTGGGCATCTGTCGCATTCAAGCTAAACTTAGATTTTGATTTGATTCGCACTGCTTTGAAAGACACTTCGCCGCCTCAGGTTTCGCTCACAGAGCCCACCACCCCTGAACAAATGAATTTTGTTCGGGAGATTTTCTTGGAATATGCGGGTAGCTTGAGCGTAGACCTTTGCTTCCAGGGTTTTGATCTGGAGTTGCAAGAGTTACCCGGTGAATATGCGCCACCGCGCGGCGCTTTGCTCTTGGCTTTTGTTAACCATCAAGTGGCGGGCTGCTGTGCGCTACGCCCACTCGACTCAGCCGACACGCCCAACGCCTCCGAAATGAAACGGCTTTACGTCAGACCTGCTTTTCGAGGCTTGGGTCTAGGGCGTCAACTGGCAGAAGCCGTCATGGACGCTGCACGCCGCCATGGCTACAGCAGCATTTTTCTGGACACACTGGATGAAATGGAAACAGCCCGCGCTTTATATGAAGACTTGGGCTTTGAAGAAATTCCACCCTACTATCACAACCCCCTGCCAGGCGCACACTATCTTCGCGTGATGCTTTGATCGTGTGGCCTTAGGTGGAAGGGTTGGTCTGCCTTTACAAAGGCAAGACTGCGATATTTAGGCTTTGGCTTGCGACAACATGGTGTCGGCGTCACTCACTTCAAACTTACCAGGGCCTTCAATGTTGAGTGTTGCGACTTTGCCATCTTTAACCAACATCGAGTAACGGTTGCTGCGCAAGACCATACCGCGTGCAGTCAAGTCCAATGTCAAGCCTGTGGCCTTGGTGAAGTCAGCACTGCCGTCACCCATCATGCGCACTTTGCCTGTGCTCTTTTGATCACGGCCCCAAGCGCCCATCACGAACGCATCGTTGACGCTGACACACCAAATTTCATCAACACCAGCGGCAACCAATGCATCGTACTGCGCCACATAACCTGGAACGTGTTTGGCTGAGCATGTGGGCGTGAATGCGCCTGGCAAAGCAAACAAAGCAATGGTTTTGCCTGCCGTGGCTTTGGCCACATCAACAGGGTTAGGGCCAATGCTGCAACCATTCCCTTCTACTTCAACGAATTCGGTCAATGTGACGGCCGGCAGTGTGTCTCCAACTTTGATCATGTTTGTTCCTTCTAAATTTGATGATTTCAATTTGAATTTTGTGATTCGTTAATTCGTCAGACGAAAAAAAACGACCCACTATTGTGAGTCGTTTTTAGAAGCTTTGCTGAAACTAAGCTTTTAAGGGCTTAAACAGTTTCTGCTTTTTCAACCAAGCGGGTTGCAACCCAGTTTTTGGTTTTGGAAATTGGCTTGCTTTCGGTGATTTCAATCACGTCGCCCAAACCATATTGTCCGTTTTCGTCATGTGCGTGGTACTTGCTTGATTTGGCAACAATCTTGCCATACAAAGCATGTTTCACGCGACGCTCTACCAACACCGTTACGGTTTTGGCGCGCTTGTCGCTGACCACCTTGCCGATCAAGGTGCGCTTGAGGGATGTTTTAGCTTCCGTCATGGTCACTCCTTATTTGGCGGCTTGCTTTTCAGCAAGAATGGTTTTGGCACGGGCGATGCTGCGGCGAGTTTCGCGCAGTTGGTTCGTGTTGCCGAGTTGCTTAGTGGCTTTTTGCATGCGCAAATTGAAATGGGCTCTTTGCAGATCCTTGATTTCTTTGGCCAAACCAGCTTCGTCTTGGGTGCGCAGTTCAGGTGTGTTCATTGTGATATCTCCTGAATTACTGGCCAATCATGCGTGCGACAAAAGTCGTGCGCAAGGGCAGTTTGGCTGCGGCCAATTTAAACGCTTCACGGGCCAATTGCT
>JACCDY010962977.1_pt1 | contig 13493 bp, 9 predicted proteins | sample 7446391 | NCBI WGS metagenome assembly JACCDY01 (sample SAMN15323451, study PRJNA562643) | freshwater metagenome | isolation source: river surface water | place: USA:Blue River Watershed | collected 2017-08-18 | reverse complement strand
GGCCAGTATCTGAGGGAAATTGTTGTCCAACTTTTTTACCTTCCTCAACAAGAATGTCGTATTTCTTACCGAACTCGGTGTGTTCCCAATTTGCGACTAGAAATTCTTCGAGAATTTCCTCTAATGCAAATCTTGAAGCATTTTCCACATCTTCCACACCCGTAACAACAGTTCTTGGTCTGCCATCGATGAATCCCAGCAATTCCGCTGAATAGGGGCTCAAGTCAATACAAGTTAAGGGAAGCCGCAAGGCTTTAAGTAATTGCGGACTAAAGCTAGATGCAGGAATCCTCTCCGATTGCCATGCAACCTTTCGTCGGTGCGGTAAGTAATTACCTGGAACAAATTCATACTCACTAACGACCTTGCCGATTGCATAAGTTCCTTGACCTGTTGGAGAAATGACATTTCCCCCGATTGGAATTCCTTTTGATACGGTCCAAATCGCTCCACAAGCAAGCCCAACCGAAACTGGAGATCGATCCGGTCTGACTTTTCTATACAGTTCCGTTAAATCTTTTTTCGAATCAACCCAAGTATCCTTCAAGAGTTTTGTTAAATCATTCGAAAGCTCAAAGTCAGTTCCGATCACTCCGTCTTGAAAGCATTCTTCGGCATGACCACTTTGCTCTCCAAGCATTACACGTACAAAGTAGGTCATTTCTGACTCCTCGTCTCTAGGTCATCTACTATCGCGCTAACCTCAGACAGAGCAGACTCTAAGTTCTCCATGATTTCTCGGGCAATAACTTCAGGTGCAGGTAGATTTGCAGCGTCTTCTAAAGAGTCATCTTTAAGCCAGATGAGGTCGAGATTAACCTTGTCTCTAGAAATCAACTCTTCATAAGTAAATGACTTAAAACGCTCAGACTCAACTCGCTCTCCACGATTTCCAGGTTTGTAGCACTGCACAAATTCATCAAGATTTCCACGCTTCATCGCCATCGTCTTTTGAGTGAAGTGCTGGTTTGTGCGGAAGTCATAGACCCAAAGTTTTGTTGTCCATGGCTTTTCAGCCGCTGGTCGCTTATCGAAGAATAGAACGTTCGCCTTTACGCCCCCGGCATAGAAGATTCCGGTTGGCAGCCTCAGCAAAGTATGGACATCAAACTCGGTTAATAATCGACGACGAACTGTCTCACCTGCACCACCTTCAAACAGAACATTATCTGGCAATACAACCGCGGCTCGTCCATTGATATCCATAATCGTCTTAATGTGCTGAACAAAGTTCAATTGCTTGTTGGAAGTGGTAACCCAAAAGTCATCTCGGACAATTTCCAGATCGCCCTTACTGACTTTTCCATCAGCGCCCACCATAGTTACTGAAGACTTTGTACCAAATGGAGGATTAGCTAGAACTACTGAGTATCTCTTTCCAGGATCTGCGGTTAGGCCATCTCTTACCTCAATGGGGCTTGCACCGTTTGGAGTTCCCATTCCATGCAAAAGCATGTTCATCGCAGCAAGACGAGCAGTGCTATCTACTAACTCGACTCCACTGACGAAGTTATCCCGCAGGTGCTCACGATCAGATTTAGAGAGATTTTCTTGAGAGGCTGCATACTCATACGCCGAAAGGAGAAATCCTCCTGTGCCACAAGCAGGATCGTGAACCGTATCTTTTGTAGTCGGCTGAATAACATCAACCATCGCCGCAATCAATGCACGTGGAGTGAAGTACTGACCAGCCCCAGATTTAATATCTTCAGCGCCCTTTGCAAGCAGACCTTCATAGGCATCACCCTTGATATCGACGCCCGTTGCAGACCAATTCTCTTTATCAATTAGATCAACTATTAATCTTTTTAACTTAGCTGGATCCTGAATCTTGTTCTGCGCCTTACGGAAAATGACACCCAAGGTGCCGGTCTGCTTCGCAAGTGTTTCCAATATCCCTTTATATGTCCGCTCTAGTTGCTCACCTTCGGCATCAAGTAATAACTGCCATGAACATTCTTTGGGAACAATCTTTTCCGGATTGAGGGCACGAGTTTCACGTTCATGGGCCATCTTGAGAAATAGCAAATAAGTCAACTGCTCTGTGTAGTCGAGTGTGCCCACGCCATCATCGCGAAGGACATTACAGAATGCCCAGAGCTTATTAACCAATACCGATGAATCAGACACTTGCTACCTCTTTTGTTAGTTGACCAGTAAATGCAGCTTGCAATAAAGATCGGCGCAATGCGGCAAATTGCTTTTCGATCGCGTCGGCCATTTCAACAGAAGCATCCAGATGCGATAAATGGTTTTCAAGAATTTCAACTATTTTGTTTTGTTCAGATAGAGGTGGGAGTAGAACTTCAACTTGCTCCAGTCTCTTGATTGACACACTCGCTTGATTAACATGGTTTGAGCAAATCTCATTAAAGAAACCAGACATCCACATTGAATGAAGAAGAGTTGACATATATTTGTGGTCAACTTTTTCAACTGGAAAGCGAAGCCGCGTCATGTGATTGGAATAGGCAAATTCACCATCAATGTCGATGAGAGTGGTCTTGCCCACCAACTCTGCACTATTTGTGTTATTAAATAGAATGTCACCCTTTACTATTCTTCTCGCTGAATCATCCTCCACGCTCTTGTAATTCTCAAAGTCAAGTTTGCCTAAGCGGCTAATGTTCATTGGACGTAAGTGAATAACACCTTTGCTTTCAGAATTATGAGCGCCTGATGCAAATCCTGACTGGGCATCCATTTCCCAATCTTTTAAAGTTCTTTTTTCCCAGCCGTTTGGAAGGTCGGTCATGATGCGAGTTCCATCGCGTCCCAGATTTCCGGTGAAGGCAGTCTGCATTAGTGACCGTCGGAATTTAACAGCTTTTACCTTTGCTTGCTTTACATCAGCTAGCGCAGCATCTAGGCGCGATAAATGGTCCTCAAGGATTTCAACTATTTTGTGTTGTTCGGGGAGGGGTGGATAAGCCACATCAATAGAACGTAAGCCTGACTGTGAAAGTGAACTTATGGTTACGCCTTTAATTAGGTCGTTTGCAAAACCGTTCTTTATGAACCATTCAAAATAGTAAAGCAAATATTTGGGAGTTATCTCTTTAATATCTTTCGGACGAATTCTGTGAACATGATTTTGAAAACTGATAGTGTAATTTTGATTCCAAATTGCTGTGCGTCCTGATGCTCCCCCTTCGCACATAAGCAAGTCACCATTTCTTGCTAAGTATTTTTCTTCTTCCTCTGGAAGAATATCCATTTCTTTAATCTCACTTAGGTCGAATTTTCCCCAATGTACATTGTCAGTTCTCAGATAAGGCTTCGCAAACTTTCCACTTTGCTTTCCTTTATTAAGCATTTTTCCGAGTTGTGTATCAGCAAGTTCTCCAACGGTTTTAGCTTTCCAATTGGCAGGAAGATCTGTCATGAGGCGAGTTCCATATTCATGCTAGCGATGAGGTCGGTTACAGAGTTACCAAGTTCGGCGAGCACTCCATCGGTGCCACCGCGTTCTGTAAATGGTGACATCTCAAGATCCTTCACATCAAATTGCGCGCTATTTGCGATGGCATCTTTGATGCGGTCAAGCCACCACCGTTGGTTGTCGGTGAATTTCACGCCCATGTTTTCTTGCTGCAGCAACCAAGCGGCGTAGCGCTCTTCGACAAGTTGGGCATAAGGTACAAGTTCATTCATTTGACCGAGGGTAAACCTGACCAGTGACACCAAATCTGTAGTCGTATGAACCGCAGATTTACGCACCTTGGTTGGCTCAAGGGCGAGGTAGGCATTCCAGATGACATCGACGGTCCAAGTGGGGTGTGGGCGCCTGATGCGCTCGGCGAGCTCTTTGATCTCTTTGAAAGTAATGCTGACGTTTTTGGGTTTGGAGTAGAGCATCTGAATGGCAGTGATCTCATCTCTATTATCTTGAATGTATTTCGTCCAAGATTCGACCAAGCTTCGGGCCTTTGATGTATCGACTACTCCCCTGGCATCAAGAAGTTCGTCCTTGCTGCCCTCGTCAAAGATCAGATCGTGCGATGCGCGAATTTCCAGGATGCGTTGGCGAAGTTGTGGGTTTGATGCGATAGGAGTAATTATCTTTTCAATGAACTCCGTCATCGCCTTCTTTGTATCTTTCTTGCCTTCGTTATTGACAGGCGCATTTTCTATAACTGTTGCCAGAGTGTCCGGATCAGCAATCTTTACTAATTCCTGAGTTATTTCCTGGAGTGGTCTACCGGCAAGTGCGGTCAGTTCTGCGTTTTCACCAGGGGTCAGTTCGCGACTTAATCTGGCAAGACGGGACGCAAGGGAGGCAGTTTCATCGGCGGTGATAGTGAAGGTTGCAGCTTTTTCTAGAAGTGTTTTGAGTGGAACTGTTTTCGATCGCTCAAGCGGAGCAGCATCTACAAATGGGTGTTCTGTAACGCCAACGGCATCGACGATGACAAAGCGTTCCTTGTGATTTGAATCGGGAGTAAGGGCAGTGAATGAGGCATCATCCATGCTGCGGGCTCCGCGGCCCTTCATCTGTTCAAAGTATGTGCCGGAGCGAACATCGCGCATAAAGAAGACGCATTCGATGGGTTTAACATCTGTTCCGGTAGCGATCATGTCAACTGTTACTGCAATACGCAGAGTTGGTGAATTACGGAAATCTTGAAGCAGTTTCTTTGGGTCTTTGGAGTTATAGGTGATTTTGGCCGCAAAGTCATTGCCTTTACCAAATACCTGCATCACCTGAGTGACGATCTCCTCTGCATGGTTATCATCTTTGGCAAATATCAAAGTCTTGGGAACGACACGACGTCCGGGAAAAATTTCTGTGTACAGTCGGTCGCGAAAAGTTTCCAACACAGTTCGAATCTGACTCTTACTCACGACGCTTCGATCTAAGTCGTTAGAGCTATAGGGAACATCGTCATCAAGTTCTAGTAGTCGTTGTTCGCGCGTACGTTTGTCCATGACTGGAACTACTGAGCCAGCGTCAAGCAATCCGCCTTCTTCAGTAATTTTTGTTCTGATTCGATAAACCTCGAAGTCAACGTTCACTTTGTCTGCAACTGATTGCGGGAAGGTATATTCAGAGACTAAATTTTGTTGAAAGAATCCCAGAGTTTGTTTTGTTGGAGTTGCAGTCAATCCAATGATGTGCGCGTCAAAGTACTCGACAACACCACGCCAAAGTCCATAGATGGATCGATGACATTCATCGACAATTACTAAATCAAAAGCTTCTGGCGGCAGGTCAGCGTTATATTGCACTTCAACTGGGGCATCAGGTACGTATCCATCAATATTGGGATCATCATCGTCCGTCACAGTTTTACCCTTTAAAACGGAGAAAACTCGTTGGATGGTTGAAATTACTACCGCGGATGAACCAACCATCCCACTGCTCGTTAATTTGTCCACGTTGTAGAGATCAGTGAACTTTCGACCATCATCAGGGGTAGTAAAGTCTCGGAATTCGCGAAGCGTTTGATCGCCTAAGTTATTGCGATCCACAAGAAAGAGGATGCGAGTAAAGCCGCCAAACTTAAGTAAACGATAAGACTCCGTAACCGCCATTCTCGTTTTGCCTGCACCTGTTGCCATTTGCACGAGCGAGCGAGAATATTGATTTGCTTTTAGTGAATCTTCGATCGCGATAATCGCTCTCCGCGATGCCGGACGAAGATCGTAGCCTTCTGTGTCTGGAAGAGTTTGGACTCTTCCGCGCCAAGTCGCTTGGTCGTTTGATTCAGATTCTCTAATTATTCGGGCTAGAGATTCGGGTTTTTGAAAATTGAAGATATGTCGTGCGCGAGGTTCCGGTTCATAAAGATTGGTGAAGTGTGTTTCTGTCCCGGAGGCTTCATAAATGAACGGAAGCTCATTTCTGTAGAGCACCGCAATTCTAGATTGCTCGGCATCCAATCCTTTTGAGTAACGATGAGATTGCCATTGAACTTCGGTGAGTGTTACACCGGATGGTTTAGCTTCTATTACTCCAACGATTTTTCGATTTACGTACAATAGATAGTCAGCTCGCCCAGCAACATTTCTAAGAACAGTTTCACGGACCGCAACGCCGACATGATTCACTAGATCAATTTCAGTTCTATTCTGGACAACCCAACCAGCCTGAGTCAGCTGCTCGTCAATAAGAATCCGAGCACGTTCTTCTGGAGTTAAAGTGACTGACATACCTAAATAGTTTCCGCCTGATGTAGATTCTTCTCTATTCTGGCTGGGACTTCTTTTTCTACCAGCACATTGACTCCATTCACTCACTAGTGGTGCCATATCTTCGCCTATTGAGGTCTGGACTTCCATATCCTTGCCAGGACATCTTTGGACATAGAAAATCTGGCTGTGGAAGCAAAAATCAAGACTTTTCAAGAAGAACTGGTCGCGGCACTTTCTCGCGAGCTTGAAATTGCGAAGCGAATTTCATCAGGAGAACGTTCAAATAAGCTGATTGAAGGCCGACTCAAAAAGTCATCCGGCAAGAACTACATCTATGAATTTGAGGAATTAGTCGGATTTCCTCCAGAAGAAGGCGTTCAAATTTCATTCACCGTCAAAGATAGATCCACCAATGGACGTTTCTTGGGTGAAGTAAATTCCAAGTATTTATTTGAGGTTGATGAGAACTTTGGCGAGAAGATTGAGGAGGCAAATGTAGTAAGTGACCCACTTTTCCTAATTCAAAGGCAGATCGATTTGCTTAGTGAAAACGCTCCGTACGAGAGTAAGGTTGCTCTGTCTTCCATAGGACTTGCGCCAAAACCTTCGGTTGATTCCTTTTCGATACAGGAAAAATTAAAGATTGACCTCAATAAAGCGCAGGCCAAATCAATAGACATTGCTGCCACCGAGTCTGTTACTTATATCTGGGGACCTCCCGGAACCGGCAAAACTACGGCTCTAGGTTCGGTCGTAGCTTCGCTTCTGTTAAGTAACAAGAAAGTTCTGCTTGTCTCAAATACTAACCTTGCGTTGGATACAGCGTTAGAACGGTGCATTGATCGCATTCAACAAGTTTTCGGAATCGAAGATGGCGTAATGCTTCGCCTAGGTAACATGGTAAAACCAGAATTGATTAAGAAATACGAATCTAAAATCGAGTTGGACAAAGTCTACGAAAAACAAGCTCAACCTATTAACAAGAAGATTGGGGAATCTACGGTTCGTCTTAAGAAATTAAAGGATAGAATTGATGAACTAGATTCGCAGTTGGAAGAATATGAAAATTACCGGAAGAAATTGGAGCTTCCAGAAGTTCTTGAGTTACAAATCAAGAATCTTGAGTCTGAATTAGGCCAAAAGAAAGATTTTTTCGAGCAACTTCTCAGCAAAAGCGCAGCGCTCGAAACCGAACTTGCTGAATCGGAGAAGAAATCAGGCTTGGGACGACTCTTTTCCGGCAAGCGAAATCCAGGTCAAATTAGAAGTGATATCAATCAGATCCAGCGAAACAAAGAGCAAAATGAGAAGTCAATAGTGAAAATCAACGAGGATTTAAAAGGAGTTCGAGAAGTCTCCAAGAATGCATCAGTTGAAGCAAAGAAGGCCGAGCGGTGGCTTGCTTCGAACCAGAGTCAAGCCAAACTGTCTGAGGAATTGCGTGGAGGTCGAGAAGAATCTTCAACGCTTTCTAGCCAAATTGAGTCTTTGAATGAGGAGCTTTCGCGGCTTCGTTCCGACATTGTTCGACAGGCCCAAGTCATTGCATGCACGGCCTACCGACCACTTCTTGACCGAGATATATCAGACATGCAATTCGATGTAGTGGTTGTTGATGAAGTTTCGATGCTTCCACTACCTCTGTTTTTGTGCTCAGCTTATCGAGCGAAAGAAAGGATTGTGGTCGCTGGTGACTTTAGACAACTTCCACCGATAGTCCGTGTAGGCGGCATGAAACAAGCGGACTCAAACACAAATAATATAGATAATCGATTCAGGGAAATCCTCACTGCAAACCCATTTACTTTTTCGAAGGTTAAGGAAAAATTTGCTTCTGATTCCGGCCCAGATGGGCTAGTTGCTTTACGAGATCAATACCGAATGAGATCAGAGATTTCTGATCTCATCTCCTCAACTTTTTATCCAGAACACACTTTGAAAACAGTAAATGAAAAACTAGACAAACCGACGCCTTGGGGTAATGAAACTTTTATCATTTTCGACACGACTGCATTGAGTCCTGAATCATCAACTGTTAATGGCCGATCTCGACGTAACCTCATTCATGCTCTAGTTGCCCAGGCTGTTTGCCAGGAACTTTTTGAAAGTGGTTGGGAGCTCGATTCAACTGCTAAAAAGTCATTTGGAGTAGTTACTCCATACGCAAGTCAATCGAGATTTATAGAGAGTATGTTGACTGGAAATCACGAATTTTTCATTAAAGGTGGTGTGAGCACGGTACATAGATTCCAGGGCAACGAACGCGATCTAATGATTATTGATCTGACAAAGGTAACAACTGATACGGCCCCCAGTTTGGGTGAATTTATAGGACACCCTGAGCCTCTAGCCCCCGAGAACGCAATGTGGAATGTAGCGATAAGTAGGGCTCGTCAACATGTGTTGCTTATTGCGGACCTTTCAACTTTGGAGCGAAATCCAACTTCAGTAATTTCAGACTTGTATAAAAAGATGAGGAAGGAAGCGAGAATTGTCGATGCAGCTGACATGCTCCATCCTGCAGCACTTGTAAAGAAGAAACCTCAATCAGCAAAAGGTTCTATTGCATGGTTTACAAATGAGGGTTTTTATCAAGCCTTTGAAAAGGATTTAAGAGGTGCAAAAGAAAAAGTTCTAGTCTTAAGTCCCTTCACGGCAGAACAGGCAACTACCCACTGGCTGCCCGCATTCCGGGATCTGAAGGCGAGGGAAGTGAAGTTAACAGTTCTGACAAGACCGCCCGAAGAAAAACATTCGTCAAGCAATCCAGAATCGGTTCATGCAAAACTTCAAGAAGTCTTTGATGAACTCAAGACCGTTCCGAAGATGCATGAAAAACTAGCAGTAATTGACCAACGGACAGTTTGGTTGGGTTCACTAAATATTCTTTCTCATTATTCAGCAAGTGAAGTTATGCTCCGGATTGAGTCACCTGATTTTGCTGAGAGCCTGATCAATGAATATCAAAAGCAGCGATTAACTTCATCTGATGGTTCACGAAAGAGATTTTCATCTACTTCAAATCTAAAAGCAGGACAGAAGTGTTCTAAACCTGGGTGTGGAGGGACAATCGAGCAAGTTCCAGGCGGATATAGCAAGAAAACCCAAAAACGATATGAGGCATTTTTAAGTTGTAGTAACTACCGACGCACGGGATGTAAGGGCAGCTAATAGTTTTTTATCGGAACTCTAGAACGAAAGTCGAAATAAGAGCTGTATAGCTTGCAATTCAACAAAATTACTCCCTATACGCCGCCTTCGGTTCAATAATCACTGCCTTTGTAGGTGCAGAAGTAGTTGTGAATTCTTCAACCAAGTCAGGGTAATTTTCAGTAAAGGTCTTCCGATCAAACTTTTCATCAAACTGCTCTGCTCTTTTCCAAGTGCAGATTCCCTCAATACCGTCGTTATTTCCGCATAGATTCTTGAGTTGTGCAGCGGCAAGTTGGTTTTCCCAATCAGCGTAAGCCTGCATGCTGAGAACGCCAAGATAAAGATTGTGGAGGCTGCTGGTGATCTTGTTTCCTTTTATTTGATCAAGCTCAGAGTTGAACTGATTGAGTATTGAATTTAGGTCAGGGCTTATTTCATCCAGACTCCTGCTCCACTTCTTCACGGAAGTGACAAGGAACCTGCCTTTGACGGAACGTTCTTTTGTTACGAACTTCGCGTATATGTCAGGGTGTTTTTCCATGAAGGCTTTTTGATCAAAGCGGCGAGCACCGGCGCGTTCTTGGACGGTGACGAATTCGGCGACTTCTTCTCCTTCGTCAGCAGCAACTTCTAGAAGCGCGTTGTATTTGTCAATGGCTTCATCGCAGGCTTTGGACATGACTTTGGAATCTTGATATTTGCCGAACCAGTATTCGGAGTCAATTGTTGGAGCGAATTTGCCTTCATTGCTTACTTGGTTCTTCAATTCTTCAGCTCTTTGGAATGTTTTCACATGGGTGGCAAGTTGATCACGAAGGCTTTCTGCTTCTGATTTGGCTTCTTCAAGTAACTTTGAATCAAGGCGCATCCATTCGCCATATACGCGATGACGTGCAAAGCGATAGTGAAGGTTAGTTTCGATTGCTTCAACCGCATCGGTAGTTACAGTGTGGATGATTTCAAGGCGACGGGGATTGCCGGTTTGGTGTTCGAGCAAGCGATCTTCAGAGGTGCGCTCTTCTTTTGCGCCATGGCGGACAATTCCGATCTTTATGTATTCGGTTCTTTGGCCAGATTTAAGGTCGAATTCGCCGATGAAGTAAATCTCGCCTGAGGTGAGGATCATTTACAGTTCACTAAAGTGATCGAGTGTGCATTTCCATTTTTGAATAGATGTTTGACGCTTTTGTTCAAGTAGTGGCTCATTTCTGGAGCTTCTTCACATCCGTCGGGAAAGCCCCAACGACTCCCTGGCTTTTCACCTGAAACCCAGCCGCGATCACCCTCAACTCTCTCTCGCCATTTTTCTATTCTGTAGACACCGCGAATGATTCCAGCAGATACTCCAAAAGCAAATTTAGCTTGATTCATTTCCTTTCGATACGGCCACCAACCCCAAGTTGACTCCATTAGATCCGCAGAGGACATTCCAAATTTCCATCGCTTGCTTATCTTGAGAATGGCAACAGGCTCGCTGATGGGTGGTGCCTCACCAGCATTGTAAATTGCTTGAATATCTACCGTTGACATAACACCTTTATCGGAACCATGCTCCCCGGCAATATTCGATAATTCAACAGCGCTTTTGCCGATTCCGAAGTCTTGAATCAACTCGCAAGCGCTTATAACCGCCGCCTCTATTTCATAAGCAATCTTCTCGTTTTCTATACCATGACGAACGATATAGATTTCGACCTTTTTTCCTGCAGAGTGAATATCCTGAATGGTCTTTAGCTTTAGGCTTGATAAGTCAGAGGCAGTTTTTACTGCATCAGTAATGTGGTGATACCAACGATTACCTAGACCTTTACCGACATAAAAGATTCTTTTGTCTCGTGGATCGACCAAAGCATATACGTAGAATTTGATTTCCTTTTCTGCAACGTCATCAAATTTAGAATATTCAATTTTCATACGGAAGTCCTTGCTTGATCATCTTCTACTTCATGCATAACTGACCATACACTCGTAAGCGCATTTGCAAACTCATACCCTCGGACTTGGGCAACTTCCGACTTGAAATTCGGATAGTCGATGTTTTGTGCCATGTGCTTGACCCACTTGGAAAAGGTTTCGTGATCCGTTATGACCCTATAGGGGTAATCACTTTCGGGAGAATGTCGAATGTTTTTCTTTGCGAGTTCTGCAAGGGGCTCAAGAGACTCAGAGTCTCGAGCGCGAACTACTAATTCGCCATTTATTTGCACGGCACTTACAAAGCCCGTATTAGTGAAAAGCCACATTAGACCCCCCAGGTTTTTATGCACGCCTGAACAGTTACGCAGAATACCCATGAGCACTGACATTCGATTAACCCCCTTGCCTAGTCGGTGGTCTGAGATAAATTGACCGCATGATGAACACCGAACCCGGTCCCCGAGCGAAAGAAGCGCTTTCTTGGATGATCATTTCTGAGGTGTTGCGGCAGTCAGCTCTCGATTTAAACATAGCTGTCTTACATCCGGGCGGTGGTCAATATGACACTCTTTCACTTGTTACTTTTGAAGGAAAAACAGTCGTTCATGTAAATCGAAATGGTGTAAATGCTTTGGCTGGCGATGCATTGATAAAAAATGTTTTTCAAACCGCGGCAAAATCTCCACACGAGGCCGGCAAAAGCATAGTTGAGAAAATTGGAGCAGAGATCGTTCTTGACTTTTCTGCTCATAAGCGACAAAGAATTAAGTGCGCGGTTCAAATTGCCGACTTTCTAGCGTTTCATCTATATGCAGGGGCAAGTTGTGATTGGGGATGGCATGACTCGCCTTACCACGTAGGGCCAAGCAACCGAATTACAGAGTTTCAAATTCCAGCAGAGTGGAAGAAGCAAAATGGTTTGTTCAAGGACACTTCTTGGGAATCTGGAATCTATTTGCTATTTCGTAATCAGAAACCCTTTGCAGTAATCAATATGATGAATGGTCAAGTGATTGATTCTGAAGGTCAAAGCATGGAAAACCTTCAAACAAAGAATTATCAAGAGGATGGGATGTATCGATGCCATCTGGGACTAAAAATGACTTTCAAGAATCAGGAAGGAAAAATCTTATTTGAGGATGAAGTCCCATCCGCTATGACAAGAATGACTCGACGGATTTATTCTGAGGAATATCTAGTGCTTCCGGAAGAAGAAGTTATTTTTGAGTTTTCCTGCGACGAAGAAGAATCCATTTCTAAATGGCGCAGTGCAGAAGGACTGGTTGAGTACAACCCGGAACTTAGTTAGTCGACTATAGCTTTCTTTACTGAGCTCGCATCAATCGTCAGCACAGGTTTATTCGTGGCTAACTCTTTGAGCTCAGAGTTGATTGCCTTAATTGTTGCGGGGATTCCTTCTTCGTAGGAGTAAAGCGCCATGGCAAAGATGCGGCCGAAAATGGGGCCATCGGTTGCGGTGAAGCGTAGGCCGGAAGTTTTCTTGCGATTTGAAACGCCTAAGAGGTAATCATTGCCGCCTTCAGTTCTGACTGCGGAGAGAAGTTTGGAGAATGCCCATTCAGTTGTGGCAACGGAGCCAGAGAAGATGAGGCGTTGATTAGTTAATTTAACGAAGCCTTGATCTTTATCAATCTGCATTTCTTCGCCGGGGACAAGTGTTCCTTTAGTGGCGCTAACGCGATAACGAATGCCTGCGACGATGGGAATGGAAAATCCTTGGGAGCCGCCGACATAGCGTGATGGTGTGCGACCTGCTTCGTGGAAGACAGCGGTGCCGGTCCAGAGAACTAATTCGCCATCTTTTTGGACGAGGGATTGATCATGGGGTTCTTCGCCTTTGGATGCTGAGGTGAAAACTTCGAGTGCGTGATTAAGGATCTCTTGTTCTTGCTGCCATTCGGTGAGTTGTTGGTTGTGGAGTTTCTGGGCTTTTTTAGCGGCGCGTTTTGCTTTGAGGTTTGCGAAGAAACTCATGAGGGGATTATTGCTTGTTAAGTTTGAAAATTGGAGGTTATTGGCGGTCAAAAGTAATACGCACAGTAGATGGAAATTGCATAAAGGGACTCTTTGCTAAGGAGTCCCTTTATCTTTTCCTGCCCCAAAACGGCTTCGATCCGATAACCTCCGACTTAGCGGGTCGGCGCTCTATCCATTGAGCTATTGAGGCAGGTTTTGGAAACTTAATTCCTGAACCTGCTTCTAAATTTTCCTAAGTTAAAAATGTGGAAAAGAATAAATGTGAATTAGAAGGTGATTGTCTCGCTGTG
>JACCDY010788859.1_pt1 | contig 13494 bp, 11 predicted proteins | sample 7446391 | NCBI WGS metagenome assembly JACCDY01 (sample SAMN15323451, study PRJNA562643) | freshwater metagenome | isolation source: river surface water | place: USA:Blue River Watershed | collected 2017-08-18 | reverse complement strand
GGTATTTGGAGGATATATTTATGAACATTGTTTATTCCACCATTTACGCGCTGACTGTGAAGCGGCTTTTGCATCACGGACTAAATCACTGTCAGTTGTATTATAGGTCTTTCCGCATAATAGGAATGAATGTACACGCGCATAGCCCCATTGCTGTTCAGTAGCCCCTGGTCTATGGCCTGTACGCCATGCTGCCATTCCACGATTATAGGACTTTGTAATATAACGTAATGGTACTCCTGTTGCAGCTGCTTTTTGTTTTAGTGACTTTGCATCAGGAAACATTTTATGCCATCTCATGGTGTAGTTGGAAGTTTTTTTCTTAGCCAGACGGTCTGTATCAAAACCTTTATAGGCAGCGGGATTATTCCAATGCATGGAGCCGAATTTTTTTATTTCTCTTTTTCTTTTTTGTGTCGCATGTTTGGTTAATCCACTAAAATATTTTTTAGGGAAGAACCATTTCTTTCTTTTATGTGTTTTAGTCGGAGGCATAACTATTATATATTGATTTAAAAGTAGAGTAATGAGAGGAAGAACAAAAAAACAGAGAGGTGGTGGATGTGGATGCGCTGCAAATAAGTATTTAGGGACTATTGGGGGCTATAGGGCAACAAGGAAGAATCTTCAGCTTCTTCGAAGATTGAGGCGCGGAGAAAGTATTGGATTTACTGCAACATCTTCATTAAAAGCGAAGGGATTAATACCTCGTACTTCGAAGAAACTTCGTGGCAAATATGTTGTTAGTCCAAAATACAAGTAATTGTGTTATATAGTTGTTTATAAGAATACGAGTTAAAAGTAATTGGAGTCATAATGACGTCGTTAAATAAATTAATTATATTTTGGCCATTTTTTTTGGCAGTTGTACTTATTATTTTGTTAACTTTCAACCTAATTGTCTGGTATAAAGTACCTGTTTTACGAAGTGGAATTGTAATTGGATTTGTATTGTTATTTTTAGCATCATTTTCATCAACATCTTATACAAATCCAAATAATTGGATGATTCGTCCCTTTTATAGTTCTATTGTTCCATCGATGAAAGAACTTCAGTGGACTATTAAGGATAAAAGTGGATTTGACCACAGTCGTCAGGCTATTTATATTTGGTATCCTCATAGTCATTTTGCAACTGTACCATTTGCACTATTAGCTGGGAATATGGCATCTGATACATTTAAAAGGCCTACATCTATATGTGCAGCACCACCATTACTTGATATTCCGGCAATAAGACAACTTTCTTTAAACATAGGAGCCGTTAGAAGTGATTATAGTAATATGAGTTCATGTTTGAAACAGGGTACATCGATTCTGATATTACCTGGTGGTGCTCGCGAAGTATTACTGACACGTTTGAATGAGATTAATTTGATTGATGGTCGAAAGGGATTTTTGAAATTAGCACAAGATACTGGTTTACCGTTAGTGCCAATCTTTTGTTTTGGGGAAAATGAGTTTTTTGGAAATGCACAAGAAGAGTCGAAGTTATTGATTCATAGAGTATTAAAAAAAATGGGTGGTGGATTCCAGATACCCTCATTGAAGAGTTTTAAGGAATGGATAAATAATTCATCACATAATCCTGTAAATATTTATATTGGTAAACCGTTAGTAGCTGGAGGAGATAAATCTATTGAAGATTTACAAAAACAATGGAAGACACATATTAATCGGTTTTATAAATCTGTTCGGCCAAAGAACTATTCGGCGCGTATCAATTGGATATCTATCAAAGGTTCAGAGTAAGTAGTAAAGAATGCAAAATTTCGATGTTTCAATACCAATGCTGTCATTGGCAGATAATAGTATAGATATTGATGAAAAAGAAATCAGAACACGTAAGGGTTATTTAGCAGCTGATTGTTTGAAAGCGTTGGATAATGCATTACAAGATGCATCTGTTGTTTCAATGGGTAAATGTTTACATTTTACTGCTGATATTGTATGTAGTGGAGGTTATGCATTATGGAAACGTTTTTGTTACGAATATGCAATAGACCATATTGGAATAGCCTCAATGAAAATTTTTGGTTTTTTAATTAATTCATTTAATGAATTGGATAAAGAATTTGATAGATTACCGGATAATGAATTCTATGCAAATGAGCTTATTCAGAAGAAAATAGGTCAAATTATATTGGTTATTCAACAATCTCCTCGTCGAGGAAAGTTGAAATGGCCAACAATTGGAAAGGAGACGCATAGAAATGGTTCATGGTTAACTGGAGTGAGACGCGCGCCTGATTCATCTGCGGTGCAAAAGATATGGATTCGTTCATCAGATTTAATGGAATTATTTATTGCTGGTAATGAAATGTTGTATGCATGTAAAGAGGGAGCATTAGAGCGTGCTTTATTCTGGGTTAAATGGACGTACGAGGAAGATGCTGCAATAAAGAAAGAAAATGGCGGTGGTTTAACGACATCTGACCATGGAATAGCTTTGTCTGCGAAGAATGGTAAGGGTCGTGCAACACCAATTAATTTTTTAATGTTATGTGCGATTGAAGCATATAAAGAAGCTGCTGCTACAGGGACTATTAAGATGAATCCAGAGGTAAGTGCATTATTTACTTTATATAAGAATTCATTACCTGGTCTTCTGACAGGTAGAAAGAAGATAGAATTGCTTGTGATATTGATACAAATATTATGTGAAGTTCCGAAGTGGAAGAATCCTTCAGCGGGACCATTAGTGAAGGATGTAGTGGTATTGTCACGAACTGTTGCACAGGTTCCATTATTTTTCCGTGAAATATTGGCTTTAGCACCACCGAAGAAACAGATTAAGAAGGTTGGGAAGCCGAAGAAGAAAAAGGCGGAGGTTGGACCATTAAGTACAGAGGCTAAATTGAATATGATTGATGCTATGGTGAATCAATATCATGGTGGAAATGTAATGCCTGGAGGAGGACATCGTTAAGTGGGTTTTGAGCGCATAAAATTGAGAATATTTTGTAACATTGATAATAGTTAAAGTTATAAAATGGCATCTACTGGTACTGTGACTCTTAAACGTAAAGTTGTGAAGAAGTCAATTGATGAAGATTTAACGGTGGAGAACCGTGTAAAACTATTAGAGGAGGCGAAGCGTCATTATTTTGAGACGGGTGAGCCTATTATGGAGGATGCTGAATATGATGCAGAAGAATTGATTGTGGCGCGTGAGGCGCCTAGTGCATCAGTATTGAAAGCGGTGGGAGCACCACCGACGGAGGATGTTGTACAGTTGCCTGTACCAATGCCTTCATTAGATAAAGTAAAACCCGACGAGCCATCATGGAATCGTTGGTTAGCCAAGCAAAGTGGCGAGATGTTGTGGTCATCTAAATTGGATGGAGTTTCAGCATTGTGGATTCCATCAGAGGGGCGATTGTATAATCGTGGAGATGGAACGTATGGTTCAGATATATCACGTTTTGTGCCAATTATTGGGGGACTAGTAAAGGGTAAGAGGGGTGGTGAGCCGAAAATGGTTCGTGGAGAGATTATTATTCTTCGCGAAGAGGCGCCCAAGGATGCTAAATTGTTGCGTTCATGGGTGAATGGTGTATTGCACCGTAAGGAGGGTGAGGCATTGCCTCGTCCTGGTCTTCTGCGTTTTGTTGCATATAAAGCGCTAGAAGGGAAAATGGGGAATCAATCAATGAAGGAGCAGTTTATTGCGTTGCAAGAGACTGGTTATGAGGTTCCTCCACATGGTTTGTTTGTAATTAATGAAAAAACCAAGAGAGACGGTATTGATAAAATGATGATTGAATTGAACCAGACACAGCGGGCCGAGGGTCCGTATGATGTGGATGGTATTGTTTTGACATCAGCGACTGCTAAGCCAGAAAAACCGTCAAAAAATAATCCGAAGGACACTGTTGCATTTAAGATGTCCAGTGAGGACCAAATTGCTGAAACGACTGTTAAGGAGATTGAATGGAATTTGAGTCGTGGTGGTATTTTGATACCGCGGATTTTAATTGACCCTGTTACGATTGGTGGAGCAACCATTAGTAAGGTGACGGGTCATAATGCTAAATTTATTGTGGAATCGGGTCTAGGAAAGGGTGCGAAAGTGAATATTCGTCGCTCAGGTGATGTGATTCCAATTATTGATACTGTTCTAAAACCTGTAGAGGCAAATTTGCCAGCGAAGGGAACATTTATTTGGGATGGTGTTCATATTAAACCAGCAGAGGATGAGGGTGGAGACCCAGCTCGTAAGCTATTGCATTCACTAAAAGTATTGGGTGTGAAGGGTGTAGGGGCATCATTGGTTGGTGAACTTGTAGAGGGTGGTTATTTGACTATCTTTGATATTAATAAAGCTGATATAAAAGTATTGCAATCATTGATTGGTACAGCGAATGGGATTAATTTGAAGGAAGGTGTATCTGTGAGTATTGTAGGTGCAAATCTTGTGACGAAGATTCTATCGTATCCTGAATTGCCTGCTGGTCTAGGTGCTAGTCGTATTCAGGCATTTGTGAATGCGGGTTCTAATTTTGCGGGTGATGTACCCGAAGGATTTGGGGAGCAGACATGGGCTGCACTAACTGGGGCACGCAAGGGTATTGAGGAATGGGTTTCTCAATTTCCGGCCCCAGTGACCACTACTGTTAAAAGTAATAAGGAGGTTGAATATAAGGGAACAGTGTGTCTAACTGGATTCCGAGATGCAGCTCTGAAAGGTCGTGCAGAAAAGCGTGGATGGACAATTAAGGATACTTTCAGCAAAGATTGTGATTATTTGATTGTTCCTGATTTGTCATTTGAATCTACAAAGACTGAACAAGCTAAGAAGTATAATATTCCAATTCTAAGTCGCGATGTGTTTGTTGCGCGTGTTGGGTAAAAAAGAGCGTACTAATAGATGAATTCTGTTAATCAACCGCAGTTACAACGTATTAGTTTTTTTGAAGTAGTAAAGTCATTTGGTATACTAATTGTAATTGGTACACTTATATATCTAATTGTTATTGCAGCAAGAGCAATAGAAAATGCATATAATTATAATAAGGCAAATGTATCAACACCTGAAAATAATGCAAGAATTAGAAAGGAGCAGATAGAGTTATTTGAGGGTATGTTTGTTAATCAGGGTAGACGACCAGCAGCGGTAATGTCGCGGGAGGGTTTAAAGACAGATAAACTGACAATTCCTGCATTGGGTGCTGAGCAAAATGCATTAATTAATTTTTCAGTATTGACATGTAATAATGCTGGTTACATGGGTCCAATGGAAAATGGTGTTTTTGCTGAAGAAGATGCTATTCGTATTGCTTATGGTGCTGGTTGTCGTGCATTTGTTTTACATATTGATTATATGGATGATGTACCAGAGTTCCCTCAATTAGTTGTTAGAAATGCAACAGGTGATAAAATATGCAATAATACTGGTAGTATTTCAAAAACTATTAGGGCAATAGCTAATGGTGCTCCCCGTGGTGCTGCTGCTGACCCAATAATTATTATTCTATTTGTACATCGTTTACCAACAAAGAATGCTTATGACCCAAAATGTGTTAATTTTATGAAGAAGATTGCTATTGGTCTGGAAGCACTGCGTGATAGACATTTAGGATTAACGAGTGAAGGAGATTATCGTCGTCAGGGACAACAGGATAGTTTATTCATTAGACCTCGTTCTAGTTTTGATGGTAAGTTTATTATTATGACAAACATTGATACAAAGGCTTTCCGCGACACTAAAAATAATCCAGGGATTAAACCATTAGAGGATTTGGATTTGTGGGTTCATGCACGATTGGTTCGTGATACAAGTAGTAATTTAAATTTAGTTGATACTGCTTCACAAACAAAAGATGTACAACCAATAATTGAAACATACAATTATTTTTCAAGTATCCCGGATGGTGATGTGACTAAATTAGTTGCACGTTCAAAGGTCCAATGGACAATAGTAATGAATAACTATAATGATAAAATTCCTAAATATGATACATTGAAAAAATTATTAGATGAATATGGTGCTTCATGTGTACCAGTAGACATCTTTACGAAGGACTATAAGGAGGCTATGGATTCATTCTTTGTTAAAGAGATGTATAGAGTTTCTGGTTATAGACCAAAGGTGGAAGCAATGAGATATAATAAACCTGCGCCAGAACCATTGAAGAAGCCAAATCCTCAATTAGATGCAAATGATGGAATGGTTGGAATACCACAGGGATAAGATTTTTATGATTATAAGGTAGGATGATGCCAAGACAATATGGGGGTACCTATTTTGGTGAATATATACCAGATACAACAAAAAGCTACAGGGAGGAAATTAAATTGGATAAACAGTTAGATAAGGTTGAAGAAATTATAGATGTAATTCAGGATAATTTGGATTACGAATCTGCTCATAATCAGGAAATTCTACAGGGTATTCGAATTGTTGAGGAATTTCTTCGTAAAACTGGACGGGTTTGTTATGGTGGTTCAGCAATGAATGTTCATTTACCAAAAAAATATAAATTCTATGACCCTGAAAAGACAATTCCCGATTATGATTTTTTTACACCAGATTCTGCTGCAGATATCCAATTATTAACAGACTTATTGAAAGCCGAAGGATTTGTTGATATTGGTATAACACCTGGAATGCATGAGGGTACGACTAAAGTTTTTCTTAATTATACAGCTATTGCTGATATATCACAGATTAGTTCTGATTTGTATGATTTATTTGAAAGTCGTGCCAAGACTATTAAGGGGATAAATTATATGGATATTGATTCATTGCGTATGATGATGTATTTAGAGATTTCAAGACCGCGTGGAGAAGTATCACGGTGGAAAAAGGTATATGAGCGTATTATGCTTTTACAGTATGTAGCTAAACCTAAGAAATGTGTTTTGAAGCATGATGAAAAAATGTATTTAGATAAACCTGTGCACAATCTTATTTTAAATTATGGATTGAATAATAATAGAGTATTTACTGGTATAGATGTTTTAAATTTGTATGCAAAATCAAAGCATCGTATGGTTAATGGTGAAGATTTACATGAATCATTGAACCCAATTATTTTTTATAGTAATAATATTACTGGTGATGGTGATAATGTGGTAAAACTATTAGGGAATAAGAAGGCGAAGATGAAATTATTGGATAAAGTTGGTGAAATAATTCCGCGTTTAGTAATTGTTACAAATGAGGATAAAGTTGTATTAATGATTGTTGAAGAGACTGCATGTCATGCGTACAATACTGTTATAGATGATAATAAGCGTAATATTAGAATAGCGTCATTAGATACAATAATAACATTATATTTTAGTTTAGATTTGAGTAAGGACAGTTTAGTAGCGGAGTTTTTTCCTAGTCGTATAAATTGCATGGCTGCATTGGCGGTTGATGTATCAAATTATTTACGTTCAGGGTTGGGTGGGCGTTATCGTGCACAATTTCCATTTATAAGTATGGATTGTTCGGGTCACCAGAAGGGTATAGCGAGTTTAATTCGAGAGAAGTTTGAGCGAATAAAAGCGGAGCGTGAACGTGAACGTGAACACAAATCATCTAGCAAGACAGTTAAGAAAAGTGTTAGTAAGACTAAAACTCGTAAAACTAAAACACGTACTCGTAAATCACAGTCTAGGTCTAATTAAAAAAGAATACTGTTGCCATTCTGAATGACTATTAGAGAATCCTTCTAGCGCTTTATCTAATGGTTTTCCTTCAACAAGTTTAGCAATACCTTTATCGGCTGCTCCAGGTCCATTTGAATTAATTGAATTAGTAAGTGAATTAAGTTTTTGGAATACTGCTCTGGTCTTCTCAATTAAAGGTTTTAAATCAGTCATAGCATTGAGTGATTTAATTCTTTCATTTGATTTATTTAATAATGTCTCAATGTCATCAGGTTTCAATGGGTTTTTTTTAATTTTGTCAATTTGGCGCTTTAAGTCCCCACCATCAAGGGCACTAATATCAGAAACAGTAGGTTTATTGCAACAATCAGCAAATGATTCATCTGTCATTGGAGCCGGTTTGAAGGTTGGCATTGGTTCAGAATCTGGTTCAGGATTTTTAGATATACCCAATGAAGTTGCTGTTGCACCACTTACATCATACTTCTTACTTTTATTAGCCCCTCCAAGAGTTGATAGAGTTTCATAATATTTTGAACCAGTATCATATAAATACTGTGTAGTTATTTTATATTCATTTATATTTGATGGTAAAAACAAGTAGGAGAGATAGAGTTGGGATTCTGTAGGTAAATCATTTAGAGCCGCGATTACTTCCAGAGTTTGATTGACTTTGAATAGTTGAATAACCCCCTTTTGATTGTTTGCAATAGATTCACGTACTTCAGGTTCGTACTTTGTATATTCTTCGGGTTTATTAGATTTTTTTCCTGCTTCATTCTTAACAATTAAATTATAAAATGGGGTTAACTCTTTTATTAATTTATTTTCTTCTTCGAAGTTCTTCCTAATGGTCTCTATCAAGTTCTCTTGTTCTGTGATAGTATTTTGATAGAATTCTATAGGTTTCTTCGTGACTATTATGAAGACAATTATGGAGATTAGTATTATGACTATTAGAGGTAGTATCATTATCCTATAATAGTGATAGAATCTTTTAGTGGAAGTGGAAGACGAGGTTGCTAAGCGGAAGAAGAAGATTCGGAGTAGAGTTGTTCTTGGAGAGATGCAAGTTTATTGTAGAGACCCCTGGCCTCTTCTAGAAGTGAAGGCATTGAAGTCAACTCACTGTATCGACTATTGCGGGATTTAGTTATTTGATAGAGTTTAATAGAATTCGTAACTGGCTGCTGCTGTTGCTGCTGTTGCTTTAAGTACGCTGCATAATCCTCTGTCCTCACGCTAATAGTTTTTGATAGTAATTTGATAGTCTTACTAGGTGCACCCTCAGGTGTTGGATTAGCTGTATTCTTCTTAGCTAAATCCTTTAATAGTTCTTTAGCGCGTACAATTAAAAATTCCACAGTTGTTTGATAGATATTAACCCTAATTGGTAGTAAATCAATAATACTCTTCATCTTCTGCAAATCTTCAAGCTGACTATTAGAGGCAAAATCAATCGCTCTTAATGCATTACTCAAAGGATATACTTCCCCTACTTCGTCGGATGCTACTATCTTATCTTCCACTTCCCTTAATGGTCTCTTCAAATAGTATTTTCCAAGCAATGATGCATACATTTTATAATATGGCTCTAATTCGCGAATCAGTCGTATCTCTGACGCAACAGCATCCCCCACCTTAATAGTCGCATCAGCCTCCGTTACAGGTGGAATAGTCACCTCATAATCAGTATATCCCTCAGTATTATTATTTCTTAATAATATTAATAATAACGTTATTATTAATATTACAAATATTACATGTACTGTACTACACAACATCCTACTATTAGGGGGATATTTATATGTCGACCATCATATGGCGCTCAAACCAATCAATAGGAACCTTAATGAAATGTGGTTCGGAATCATTAAATGAAAAAGTAAAAATAAAATTATCATTGTGTTCAATAAATCCAAGACAATATTCAATCTTCGTATCACGGAATGCAAATGGCAATGACATTCTTAATGGTTTATACGTAGTTGGGTCCATGACTATTAAGTGATGGTAGTATTTCCGTGGTGTTTGATAGAGAACTGAATGTGTTACACACCAGAGTTTGCCATTATATAAGATTGGCTCCGATGAACCACGCACACGCTCGAAGAAAATTGGTGTTTGATGCGTTGTATGAATCTCAAGCTGTTTAGTCTCTTTGTTCGCTTTGCCAATACGCATAGGCGACCATGAATAAATAATATCATCTCCATATGTCGTCCAATTCTTCTCACAATCTGTCTCAGTTGGTGGATTGACTGTCATATTATTTGTATATCTCTGTTTACAAATATCATAATCACCAATAGTAATCCGATTCTTACCATTAGAAGAGCATTGACGACTGGTCGCAGTATATTGAATTGTACCATTAGGGCGAACAGCAATTCTAACATCTTCCATACCGCGAATATTTGTAGCATGATATAATGGTACATCATTTGGAATATCATTCATCATCACAACATTAGTAATAGGCTGCAAAGTATTCCAATTGAAATATTGGTAACCATTAAGAGTACGTACCCAGTTATTCGGTGAATAGACTCCATTTTCCATCATATCATATCCACCATCAGGGCGAATCTTATAGTTTACAAAACGGATATTTGCAAATAGCTGGTCGTTGTATTTTGCCAAAGAAACAGATGATGGACGGAAATCAGTGTCTGGACAAGTTGCATTAATTTTAATAGGGGTAAAATTATCGCAGAGTCGAGGCATATAATACTGTAGGTTTGTAAATACATTCTCCCAACTATGACGATGTTTGTTCATATACTCAAGACAAAACTTAGTACCATAAAACTGATTATTAGGAGATACATAGTAATGTAAAATAGTATACTCATAATCAAGTAAATAATTATAAATATTCTTTTCTACAAATAAGAGGTCTTTAGGATATGGTACCTGCTTTGCCATCTTGTAATAGTGCATAGCCTTATATTGTTGACCTATTTCCCTAAAATGATTTACCAAAAAATATAATGCTTCTCCACCGCGACACTGTCTATAATTATACGCCTTCATTGCCCATTTCTCAGCTTTATGAACCTTCTTAAGATTTAGATAGAGTTTAGCAATCATGTAATAACTATAAAATACTTCCTCAGCCCATCCACCAAGTGCAATACGTTTCTTGTAAAATTCAATTGACTTCTCATGTTGATTAGTATCTTTATAACTCTGAGCTAAATAGAAATGATAGCGTTCATTATTTGGCTCTTTCTCAATCCCTTCTGTTAATAGTCTAATATCACGCTCGAATTTATCGGACTTACAACCTCCATCACCGATATCATGAATATAAATCATATCCTTGGGTAATTCAGTTCGACCAGGACCATCCCAATATTCATGTGTCACACCAACACATTTCCAACTATCAGAGAATCTAACTAAACGTGTATTGTGATAATCAATTGAAGAATTTGATTGAATCATTAAGTAACCACCATCAGTCAACATATCCTTATTGAATGTTGGTCCAACTTTTAGAACCATATCACCATCTAATAGTAGACCATATGTATCTTTGGGATTCCATCCAAGTTTATTACAAAAGTCTTGACCATTAGTGAAGCTGAGTGAGCGATTATGACCAAAGTTTTGCCAACTATCATGATAAAGTCCAACTGGAATGGGAGCAAGTTCTTCTTTGAGACGTTCAACAATTTCACATGTTTTATCTGTTGAGCCAGTATCACATACACAGATTGCATCACAGACATTTAGAGTGGAGCGAATGAGACGTTCAATAATCTTTTCTTCGTTTTTCACCATAGTCAATAGAATTACTTTTTTAGAACCAGAGCTATTAATTGGCTGTATCTCAATTGGCGGTTGTGATTCGGCCGGTTCTTGGAATGTTGGAATTTTAAACATTGAATCATTATGGTCTGCCTTAAACCAATTAAACAATTCTGGTTTATCCTGTTCAATTAATGCCAATACATTTACCTCCCACATTAAACGACCATTAGATAAAATCTCCTTTAATTTATTGGAAAAAACCGTGTCGAAATCTTCTACTAGTTGTGATGGGACAATAAATAGTCCACCACAGAATCTCCAATTGATTTGATTATAAATATCATTTAGAGTACTAGTTTTTTCCCAACAACCTGGTATAGTAATTTTATTATTTGGGACAGAACTAGTAGAGAGGTTATTAATAAATTGTAGAGCCTTTGCAATTACAACTTTATTATAAACAATTTTGAAAATACCAGCATCAATCCATGCATAGTTATTTGATGGCCTAATAGTAGAAGCAATTTTGATAAACTCAGGTTTAGATAACATAATTGTCATAAAATCAGTTGTATCCTTTGGTTTATTACGATTAGATGGAAGTTCGATAGTAGAATTTCCAGAAGCTTCATCAATTGTGATAAATGTATTAAGTTTTGACATAGGCATTTCAACAGCTTTGAGATTTTGACAGTCTTTAAGGTCATTAAGTGCCTCCATAGTTACTTCAGCGCCGTCATGAAAAAAAACAATATCAATACCAGTTCTAACAAGTTGTTTGAAGTTATCAAGGAATTCTATTGAAGACAGAATTTTAGACCCTTCAGGGCGTTTAAGGGGATAAAACGCGCTGACAAATGTTGTAGTTGTCATTTGACTGTAATAAAAAATATGTATTTGTTTAAGCAACTTTTAGATGTGATAACGAATATTCTCTAATAGTAATATGTAAATGACTATTAGAGGATTGTGTGATACATTTATTATAAATTAGTTGCTAGTTTGAATTTTTTAAGCTTTCTTGGCACCAATAACAACCTTCTTCTTAGGGACGGGCTTTTTGATGGGCTCGACCTCTTCGGGTTCTTCGTCTTCTTCAGGAGCTGGGATAGGTTCAGGTGCAGGAGGAGGAGCAACAGCTGCCATAAGTGCAGCTTCATGCTCATCATCAATCACATTGCTTACATGTGATTGAGGGACTCGGGGTCCATCACCACCAGCACCACCACCAAGTCCAACGAATGCGAAATCGCCGAGACGTTCAGGAGTATTATGGATAACAATTTGCTTTGCGCGCCAAGTGACACCAAATTTGCCACCAGCGAACCAGAGTCCACCACACTCGACAAGGACAGTAACAGTTACACCCTTGACAAGTACATCGATGACGGACTCATTAATTTTCTTGCCAGACGGTTCATAGAGCTTAGCATCAAATGAATCACCGTCTTTACGCATCTTAATTTTTTGTGTAGGAGGATAAGGCTTTACATTACCCTCCTTGTCCTTAGCAAACTTAATGCTAGGGGTATAGAATCGGCGAATTTCTGATTCACTGAGTGTATTATCACGGAACCAGGCAACACGATTCTTATAAGCTTCAGCCATGACAAATTTATCAAAGGCTGCAAGCGAATCATAATATGTTTTGATAGGACTATCAGAATCATAGCCCTTGAATGAGATGTCGATTGAATAATCAGGATTATCCGCTTTTGGTCCCTGGTCGAATTTATTAAGACCATAAGGGAGTGAAATTTCGCTTGGTGTCTGCATAGTAAGCTTGCCTCCATCATAGTTGATGTAAGCAGATTTAGCACCCGATTCTAGAGTTTTAATGGGGCTAATTGAGAGCTTAGCAGGGTTGAAAGTACCAACTGTAACAACGGAAGATGACATCTCTACTTGTTCAAATATCTGCTGAAATTATTCCTGAACGCACTTGTCAATTTTTAGGGTCTCTTGCTTTGGGCAATTAATTACTTTCTATTTACGCGATAATACAATTATGAATTTTTCTTTAGAAATTCAATCAATCTCTCAAGCTGCTGGAGTCACTCTTTTTGGTCGTTAAGTGCGTTTGGTTTCGATTTTGTTTAAATCCCCCGTCAAACATATTATAATTTTGGAGAG
>JACCDY011073389.1_pt1 | contig 13516 bp, 29 predicted proteins | sample 7446391 | NCBI WGS metagenome assembly JACCDY01 (sample SAMN15323451, study PRJNA562643) | freshwater metagenome | isolation source: river surface water | place: USA:Blue River Watershed | collected 2017-08-18 | reverse complement strand
TCGATATGTTCAATGAGAGCGCCATTACCAGCACAAGGTTCAAGGAAGGTTGCTTCCCCTTCTAGATGTTTCACTAGAGGTTCTACAGCCTTCCTTGGTGTCGGGTAAAAGTCACGCTCTTTTCTGACAACAGGTTTGATGTTGTTGCCAGAGACAGAGGCGCGTTTACTCATTTGTTCCTAAAAACTCCGCTAGTTTATCCTTTGCATCTTGCAGCTTTGACTCGTATTTTGATACGAAACGCTCAGAGATATGTGGTTCTCTAATTTCAGTGGCAAGCTTCTTTGCAAAGATAAGTTTCTGTTGTTGATAAGCCACGGCGGCATGGTATGGATCATCAAAGGTGCCTAACCGAACCTTTTTTGTAGTAGAAGGATCATTGCAGTAGGCTTCGTAGTAGTCTCGGTCTTTTCTATACGAAACTCCTAATGGACAGTCACCCCTTTTAGACTTACTCTCTACCATAAAGAAGTTTACTTTTGGTGGGAGAAAGCAACAAAAAGAAGGCTGATATAGGGTGCCATCACCTAGCAAATCTTTGTCAAGGTGGTTGTCCTTCCAATCTTTACCAATCATCCAACGCTTAAAGTTGGAAAACCTCAACCATTCTTCACAAACATACACGTTCAGATAAGATGGGTTGTCTTTCAAAGATACTCCACTGTAACATCTACGCAGCATACCTAACCATCTGCGAACCATAGGGTCTTCTTGTAGAGTGTTTAGGTAGATGATGTCTTCATCAAGAAGACCTACCTCATAGTAAAGGGTGTCACTCATTCGTCGTCACCACGACTGTTAACCTTTTCTAGCAGTTCTTCACTGCTTCCGATGTAACGTGAGTGCTTCAAAGCAAGTGGAATATCCTTCTCTGGATACCCTGCTTTACGGAGTTGGGCTTCATAGTCGTCTTGCAAGGGTGCAGGAAAACCATAGGCCCAACCTTCTGGGGGATCAACAAGCAGTGTCAAAACGGGTAACTCCAAACCTTCTCGATTTTCCAGTATTGGTATTCAACGCAATCTTTGAGACAGTTGATTGCTTCTTCTTCGGTGTTCTGAATATCGACAACATTCCAGTCTTGAATTGCGAGAGAGTTGCAACCAAAGACATACCAGTGAACGTCCATCAGAAGTTATCCTTCCACTTGATAGGTTTGATTTGCTTAGTGAAGTGCTTGACCAACTTTCGTGCATCCTCAAAGGTCTGGAAGATCAGTTGTGATGGTTCAAGTACACCCCGATCATCCATGACAATCACATCAAGGATGTAACCTTCTTCGTAGGGTAATCCAAAACCATCTTCTTCATGATCCCAATCTGGAACCTCAGACGAGTGGATTGGTCCCCGAAGCACATTGACTACCTTAACCATTCTTCTGGGATTTCCTTATCTGCAAAGATGAAGTTGTTCTTGTCGCACCAATCAGCATAGGAAGTCTTAGACCCTTTACTGATCTTAGTCTTAGAGTTAGAGAAGACAAACCTGATGTCAAGGTCAGGTCGTTGTTTCTGGATCAGAAGGTGTTTCTTCCTATCAGCAACAACAAACCTGCCTTTAGTCTCAACGATGATACCATTAGGTAGAACGAAGTCTGGTGTATACTTATGGACACTTTCAGGAACGACATACTTGATCTTTGTCGTCTCGTATTCATAAGCAACACCAGCCTCAGTCAGTTGCTTGGCTACTTTTTCCTCTAGACCAGATCGGAAACCTAGCTTTTTGGCGGTTCCCAAAGCTGATTTTCTTGTCGTCTTAGCCAAAGCAACCTACCATTCATTACTGCCCTCTCAAGATCACCTTCATAGGCATCAAGACAACGGCCCCACAATTCAAACTCTGTCGTAGCACCTTCAAGGATTTTACAAGCTTTGACAGGACCAACCTTGTACAGACCGTGGATGTTGTCTACTTTATCCCCTGTCAACAGTTGTTGATAGAAGAACCTAAGACCATTCCAGTGGTCAATCCTGTCGAACTCTTTCTTCACCGGGTTGTAGAGGATACCGGGGACTTGCCGGAAGTCTTTGTCAATCGACACCATGATAGCATCAGGATAATGCTTTGTGGCAGCAATAGCAATGGCATCATCTGCTTCCTCTCCATCAGTGATAACCGCATCGTATTCTTCTGCGATGTAATCCCTAGCGAAGTTGATTAGGGCAGGCTTTTCTTTAGGCCGTTGACCCTTGTAGTCCTTGGCAATGTCGTGTCGGAAGTTATTCTTTCCGGTCAAGAATGACTGATACTTTAGATCATTGCCAAACTCGTAGATAATATCCTCAGTGATTTGCTGGTACAGATCATTGATCTTCTCAACAACACCACTGAGGGTATCACCACCTTTAGAATAAACTGCCCTGTAAGCCAACGGATCGGCGTCAATTAGGACAATTCTTGTCAATGTCAATCCTCACGAATTGCAGCAGTTACAATGGCAACAGCTTCCCAAATGTCCTTGTCCAACACATCAAACTCAAGAGCAATGAGTTGCATCAGCAGACCCTTGGTCATCAGGTAAGCTTGTGTTGCTTCGCTGTACGACATAAGACGTTCAGTCAGTTGGTCTGCGGTAAGACCTTCGCTAGAGGAAACGATTGCATCAGCAATTTCCACCACATCGGGTTCGATAAGCTTCCGGGTCATTTGTTGTCTTCCATCATTTTGAAGATAGTCGGGAAAGCCGGGGTAAGTGCCGACTTGATTTCTCTTGCCAACAGGACATGCTCCCATTGGGTAACACCGGGATCGTCTCGGACTTGAAGGAAATGAAGCCATGACCGAAGCGTTCCATTAACGTACAAGCGGCTCATGGTCAATCCTTCGGGAAGGATAACCCTTGCACACTCTTTAGCTACATTGTCTTGTCGCATTTCTGCGTAAGCTTCTTTGACAACAGACAACAGTTGGTCTTGGACAGCGTTTGCAAAACCCAAGGCAACAGGGTCAAGATCATCAATGCTGTTCTGACGGTTCTTGTCATCTTGCCTACGGAAGTCACGATCCGTAAACTCGATTTCGTCAGAGTAGCGTTGACTAAACTCTTGAATACCACCTTGGCTTTGGTCGAAGCCGTGTTCTTCCCTAATGATGTTGTCATGTTCGATAGTGAACAAGCTACCATGTCGGGTAAACTGTCGTGTGATGTCCCTTGGCCCTTCAATCTCGACAACAGCGTTGACCATTTGAAAGATTGACCAGTGTTTGTTTCTGATACAATGGTTAAGCAAACGGGTAGCTGCGGGGTTGTCTTGATTAGAAGGGTTGGAAACCCTAGCGCAATATGCAACTAGGGCTTCCGCATCAGAAGCAGGAACGGCAATGGTTGGTTGCGTCATAGCCACCAGCTTCGCAGTCACTTTCACAGAGTAATCTCCACTTTGTCGCCACGGTACAGGACGCGAATAGCATCACTACGCCAGACGAAGTAGTTGTCATCGTCATCTTCGTAGTTACCCCAAACACCACCAATCACGATAGGGCCGTGTTCATTGTTAGAAGGGAACAACACAAGAGCGCCATTCTCATGGATGAACCCAACTTCTTCACGCTCAGTAGTATCAAGTGCCTTGATTTGCATGGTAGACCTCACATTGTCCCAACTTCGTTACCATCGTCCTTGATAAGAACGACTTGCTTCACGTACCCATAGCCAGAACCTTGCAGGAAGGTCAGGATAACCTCTGCCACATCACCAAGGTAGTCAACATCATTCTGTTCGACAGTGACAACCTTGTTAGTGTAAGTGCAGGTCGATTGAAGCGAGATATTCATTATGCGTCTTCCCCTTCTTCTTCACGAACATACGGAACGTGTTCCACGATCTTAACCTTGGTCAGCGAAGTGCGCGAAACCGTCTTACCATCTTGACCCGGAAAGGTCGTAATCAGGTTGGTCACTTCTGCAATCGTACCGTTGCCGATAAGACCTTGGGTTTCAACGTCCCAACGCTTACCATCAGGTCCAACCACTTTCGGCGCACCACCAGCCTGCGGGATTTCCTTACCAGACTTGTCTTTCACCAGATGGCGACGTTCAAACTTGATGGCAATCTCACCATCCATCAGACGCTTCTGGATAGGCTTCTTCATGGTGCCTGCCTTTTTCAGCTTCTCAAACTCGTCTTTGTTCAAGACTTGGGTGAGAACGTAAGCACCTTCGCTGTCTTCGTACTGGCCCTCGAAACCGTTCATGTCACGGTTTTCCTCGAAGATTTTCGCCCATTCGATAGCGCCTTTGGTAGTCACTTCTTTGTAGATGGTCTTAGCCATGTTTTCCTCATGTTTTCGGGGCAAGATTGCCTTCGTCGTCGGGATCGCAACTCGTTGCTGCGGGTTCATACAGTTAGTTGTATTGTTGGTTTTTGTCAACCAATCTTCTTGATTATTTAGTGTGTTTCGGCATAATTTTTACCGATCTTGGTATCAATGTCAAGCAGGACGTTCAACTTGAGTTTGTCGTTAGTCTTACCAATGGCACCCTTCAAAACACCCTCTGTAAACTCAGAGGTAGCCTTCGGCACATAGAAGCCAACTTCATCGTGAAACTGCATGGCAACCTTCACGTTGGCCTTACGGCAGAAGAACAACCAAGTGTCAAAGCAATAGACACCAGTTGATTGGTTAGCGGTAGAGAACCTGTCCTTCTCAGAGCGCAGATTGTGCCAGAAGCCCGACACAGGGTTCAACAACCACATGGAATTGCCTACGATCTTGACAACAAAACTCTCTGTCGCTTTGGTAACAGAGTGGTTACGCTCCCAATATGCCTTGATGATCTTGGCAGCTTCGGGGACAGACACACCAATTTCCCTTGCAAGCTTCGCAGCACCAACACCGTACACACACGAATAGTTTGCAGCCTTGTATTTGCTACGGATGGGTTTGAGGCTAATCTCACCCTTGTTGTGTTGTTCGACTTCCCACTCAGTCACCGCACCAGCGAATACAGCAAGATTAAGGTGGGGGTCAAACCCCGGCTTGCTCATTTCCTCTACGTAGTCAGGGTCATAGGGTTTCATGTAATGACGTTTCGTGGTATCCTCTAGGGAAACCATGTCAGCGCCACACAGGTCAAAACCCTCTGGTGCAATCAGACAGCCACGGATTTCTCCACCCCAAGGTTTTTCCACTTTGGGGATGTTGGCTAGTGGTTTAGCGTGTTTGAAGCGGAAGGTGTTGGTCAGTCCAGCGACAGAGGCTTTCAGCCAACCATCCTTGTGACCTTCCAGCAGAGCCTTAAAGAAACCTTTCCTGTGACGGATCACAGTAAGACCTTCCAGAATTTCCACTCCGGGGGCTTTCTCTTTAAGCTTTAGGACGCTCTCACAGAGTTGACCAGCTTCCGCATGTGTTGCAGGATACCTGATCTGTGGGATGCGCTTCTCTACACCTGTCTTCTTGTTCTTCTCGTATTTCCATGTCTGGGGTTCCCAACCGAGACTATTGAGCCAGTTCTTGACCTGAATGTCGCTGTTGGGGTTCGAGTCTTCCCAATCGACAATCAACTCCACTTCATCTTTGTCGCAGTCAGAGGGCAACTCAGCTTGGAACAGAACGTTGGTCCATTTCTTCCAAGCCTCTGTAAGAGAGCCATCCTTCTTGACCTTCTGTGCAGGACGCTTGAACGTCTTGAACACAGGCTGCTTGGGCATAGCCTTTACGAGTTCCTTGAACTTTTCCTCTTGGAGACGTTCCAGTTCGTCGTAATTCCGCTGCGCCCGTTCGACATCAAGCTTGACACCAACTTCCTCTGCTTCCCTTGCACAGTCCATCTTGAAACCAAGGTAGTCGATGACCTTCATAGCCTTCTCAAGAGAACCGTACAGCTTGATAAGCTTGCCTTCCAGTTCCTTCCAGAGACGCCAGTTGATCTTCACATCCTCGACGCAACGGTGAGCGTATTCCTCGTAGGTCAGGTTCTCCCAATCATCAACCTTCGGCTTAGGAACACCATAATCGATGCCATAGCTTTCAAGACCATGTGCAGATCGGTCAAAGTTGACGTACCAAGACAATGCCAGACTGTCGATGAAGTTAAGGTAGGTCAGCTTGGTGTTCAGAAGCTTATTGAATACAGGAAGATCGTATCGGACAGCGTTGTGACACACGACCCTTGTATCTTCCTGTGACAAGATTTCTCTTATCTTTGCTTTGTCGTTGGTATGGTGGAACGTCTCACCGTCTTCTGTCCAAGCAACCACATGCAGCTTCGTTACATTCTCAACCCAACCGTCTGTTTCGCTGTCCAGAACGATGATCTTCATTTAGACTCCATTTCTTTCAACTTATCCGTGACAAACTTACTCATGCTATCTTTCCCACGGCAGTAGCCCATGCAGAAAGCCCAACGAAGGTCCGAAACCTTTACGCCAGATTTCTTGGCAAACTCTAAACGGGTTGCTGCATAGTTACCAGAGAGCATGGGTTCATCCAGCCACTCTTGGAAAATTTCTTCTAACACTTTCATTCCGACCTCTCAAGTGCTTCTTTGATTAGCAGAGCCAGACTATACTCTGCATGTGTCTCTACGTCATCCATGCCATACTCAAGTTCCCACCCCTTGTCAAGTTCCCTCTGACTAGGTGCAGGGTAATAGCCTGCTATGCTAATGAGGATGTCGTTTGGAAAACCCATTTGGTCATAGACCTCTACAACAAGGTCAGTGCTGTAGTGTTTCCCACGAAGGGGTTCAAGAGTTACAGACTTGATCTTCACCAGCTACTTCCTTTCTCATAGAGTTTCGACCACAGATGAAAGCCCATTCAAGGTCTTGTACACTAGCACCAATGCTTTCAGCAAATTTAATCCGGCTGTTTGCATTGTAGCCTAAGCCTACCATAGGTTCGTTAAGCCACTTAAAGAAAGCGTCTCTGTCGTCCATTACCAACCTGATCCTTTCTCACTAAGGGTGAACGTATCGCCATTGAACAGCAATTCACCAGCTTCACCTTCAAGCCCACACGGGCGGTTCTTCTTAACGACAAGCTTGGTTGTGTTACGATCCAGCATGTCAGTAGCCTCTTTGTCACGTTCAAGGTCGATGATGACCGAGGCACGTTGACCAATCATCTTACAATACTTGAAGTCACCATTCTCGTTAGTGTGACCAATCGTAACAATGCCGATGTTCAGATCAGCAGCAAGCTTAGACAACCGAACAGACAGGTCAGCCAGCATGGACTCTTTGTTGTCGTCACCAGACACCGTGATAACGTCTTGGATCGGCTCAAAGAACACATACTTGCAGCCATACACTTGCGTCAGGATACGGATTTGTTCGATCAGTTCGTCCGCACCGTCTTCTTCCCGAAGGTGGAATTGCATATACCCCGTCTTGTGAGTGATATGTTTAATCGCCATTTCCACATCTTGCAAGCGATTCTTTTCAGTAATCAGGTCTTTTCGCGTCAGGTTGTCGTCAAGATAGTAGGACACAACACCAAGCAGAGAGCGAAGCTTCGTTTCTTCCAAGTGCCACGTAGCAAAGCGAACCTCTGGATAGTTCTTGATGAAGTTGTATTCCAGATACCGCATAAACTCCGACTTACCAATACCTGTGGGGGCCTTGATAACAGTGAAGTGACCCTGCATCAGACCAAGGATTTTCTCGTCCAGTGCATAGATATTGGTCGGAATGTAGGCATGATCCGGGGTGTCGTGCAGCAGTTCAAGGAAGTCTTCCTCAGTGGCATAGATATTGTCAGGGGTGAACACACCAGACGAATACCAAGCACTGCGGTACTTGTCGCCAGCGTCAGCCATAAGAAACTCATTAGCGTCTTTGTAGACATCATGAGGCACCTTATAGACACGACCCGGAAACAGGTTCATGAGGTTCAGGGCAAACCGTTCGGCCTTGTCGTCGGCATCCAGAGACAGGTAAATCTTGTCAAAGGAACCAAGCCAATCCTTGCAGTTTTCCAGAAGCTTCTTACTTGGAGTAGCCGAAGGGAGCGACACAACAGGGTACTTGCTGCCAAGCATCTGGAAGGCAGACATAGCATCAAGTTCGCCCTCTGTGATGGTCACAGCCTTGGCAGAACCAGCAGGAAACTTGTCCATCCCCCAGAGGCGATCACTCTTGAAGCCATTAGCAGTCGAAAACTCTTTGGGGAAGAACCTCGTCTTGGTAGAGCCATCCGGGTAAACATAGGTGTGCTTGATAGGCAGATCGTCCTGCACAAACGACTTCACACCATAGAAGGTCATGCTTGAGGATGAAACCTTCCTATGACCACGGAAGTCCCAGAAGCCCTTGGGTTCTTCGGTTTCAATCAAGTCTTCGTTGTCGCTCACTTCTTCACCTTTGTTGCTCTTAAGGGGATACTTCTCAGAGACCCACTCGAAGATTCTCATCTTTCTCTTGGGGTATGATTTCCCACAGCTATGGCAGAAGCCGATGTGGAGTTGTGTGTTGTAGCTAAAAGCATCAGAAGAACCACAGTCTGTGTATGGACAAGGCTGATGCTTTAGTTCGTAGTCATTCATTCTCGTTTCCTTGTGTTGAAGCCATCATATAGGCGTAGTCGATGTGACTTTCAACCTTGTCCAGAGCGTCTTGGATGCTTGGAGTGCCTTCGGCCCGTGCCACCTCTACCAGATGACGCCACTCAGCAATCATCTTTGAGACTTTCCTGTTACCATATCGTTCAGACATAAGACACTCCAATTTCCACGGAAGGGGTTACTCTTTGTAGAAGATGTTCTTTGAACCATCCGAGTAGTAAGCAATCACAGAAGGCTTACCTTCCTCTGCAAACATGTCTTCATCAGCAAGGGTGGAGAAGTAGTCAAAAGCCCTGACATAGACCTTGCTTTCATAACCTTTGCCAGATGCCCAAGAATACAGAATGAAATCCTTCTCAGGTTCGTCAACAGGATACCAGCGATCACCACAACAATCGCAGTCCATACCCTCACGACAGCCATCAAAGTAGATGCCGATGTTTTTTGCAATCTGGTTTGCTTCTTTTGTACTATAGGCTTCGATAAAGACATAGTGTGCAACGTCTTCATCCATGTGAAAAAAGCCACCGCTGTGGTTTTGATCGAACCTATACCAACCAAGTTTTCGTTCAGAGATTTCTTCTTTGGGTCCAACAGAAACGTGCTTTGCCATCTTAGTAATCCACCTCACTAAAGTCCAAGATCGTTTCCCACTGTGGGGTTCCAGTCTCAATCACATTACGGACAGCTTTTGCAGCATCAGCAGCAGTCACTTGGTCCCAATCACCATCGTATTGATACCCTTCACTGTCTTCGATGTAGAACAGCTTCTTAGCAACACCCTCGCTAAGACCAAGAGCCTTGGTAGCAAGGTCATCAACCTCACCGAAGCCATAGAACCAGTGGTCATGCTTGGTGGGGTCAAACTTGACGTTCTGTTGGTACACATAGCCAGCGATGCAGCAGGCAGTGCCACACCAGTTTTCCTTATGATCGGGAGGAATTTCGACCAACTTGTTCATGTTGAAAGCACGTTCAGGAGCGCCAGCGAGAAGCCACTGTTCGACCTGTTGCAGTTTTTCGACGTTCATCTGATTCTCACCTTTGCTTCTGAGATGTTGATAGATAGACTGTGTAGCTGGTAGTGTCAAGCAGAAATATTCTTCTAGGCGGGTCTTGACAAGCACCATCCATACACCCACTTACTACAAGAACCTTTCCGCCAAGGTTCCCTATATGATACTCCCCTAGAAGATACCCATCTACTGTCTATATAGAGATACTAGATGGATACCCTAGAAGGAACACATAGTCTGTCTTAAAGATAAAACCCTTCAAGGATCAGATAGTGATCTTCCACATTGAAGTAGTCATACCAGTCTGATCCAAGAGAGATTTCCATGTAGTCAGTCTTCATCGCTGTAGTCATCCTCGTAATGATCTTCTGTTGCATAGTCTGTATAGCACTCGCCACACAGGTCTTCTACCATATCAATCCACATTTCACACTGGTAGCAGTAGAAACGGTCAAAACGCATTGTCGTTACCCCTCGTAAGGTTCAAACTCATGGTTCATGAAGAACAAACTACGGCTGCTGTGTTCGTCAGGGTGGCTGTCAGGAACCAGCGACAACTGGCAACCGTGTTCCATAACGTCAGTCACATAGACAAGCCGACCAACTTCTGAAACGGGGCAAAGTCCACTTTTGTACTGGTTCTCCAACACTCGGACAACATCCCCGATTTTGTATTTGTAGCTTCCGAGAGGACGAAGTGCACTAACAGGAACCCACTGCTTGTAGCCATCGCCAGCCTGCATAAAGACCATCGGACCATAGAACATATGGTCACAGATCGCACCTTCCGCGAAGTAGTAAGCCATACTGCTTGAGGGGTCAAGAACTGTTACCTCAATAACACTTTCGTCATAACCCTCGAACTCCCAATGGAAGGGTGTACCACCACGGGTAGGGACCAGAAACTTATCACCGATATTGATGTCCATCTTAGACTTCCTCTGCTTTCTTGATGACACGAAACTTCACGATGTCTGATGGATCATCAATCCAATGGAAGGCAAGCTGCGAAGCGGACATAACCCTTGCTTCTTCATCACCATCTTCTATCATGGATCGGGTAAAGAACTCTACCAGATCACCACCCATAACAGGTGGGTTTCCACCTGTCCAATCATTCCACAGTCCACTACGATAGTCAATCATTTGTTGTTCCCTTCTCAAAACATTGGATAGTAGAGGCTACCTGATTCGACTTGGTACTCTCTAACTGTTTGTAGTTCTACCAGAACAGCATCACACTTGTCAAGTTCTCCGTCCCAAGCATAAGCAGATGATAGCTGTTCCAGTTGTTTGATGTAGGATGCTATAGGCACAAGCATCTGTTGTTCTACAGTTAGTCCTACAGGGTTCAAAGCGTAGCACCCACCATAGTAAGTTCTGTCATGTATGCGAAATGAGTTACGCCCGGTAATTCATTGGCCCAAGCTACCCAGACACCCTCCACTTCTTCCCCGTGTTCGTCTTGAAGGATACCTAGAGAGGTAACGATGCCACGATCATTCATACGAACATGGTTGATGTGGTTCTCGTTACCCTTAACAACGTCTCCGACCTTGAACATTATGCAATCCTCTTGAGGGGGTTGAACTCAGCAGTAGCCTTGTCAGACTTGGTGTCAACAGCCACAATACGGGCCAACTGATAACCACCAGCACCATAGGGCAGGCAGATAGCAAAGTCATCGACCTTCCAGCCATCATCAGCATTGGCGATGTAGTGATAGGCGGTGCCACCCTCAGTGTACTTCACAGCAATGGTGTAAGGCACTACCTTGCTGACAGTCTCTTTGTCAACAGCAACAACAGCACCAGTACCTTTGATTTCCATCACCCACTCACCTTTGGAATTGACAGCGAGTTTGTGACCAAAGACAGTGCCGCGAAGTTCATCTTTGATTTCGTACAAGACTTTATCAGCCATAGTTTTTCCTTTGTTTTCAGTTGGTTGTTTGGTAGATTTACCATATTTTTGTTTGGCCACTGCTTTATAGTAACCTAGGTCAAAATGGTCCGAAAAGCAAATATCAACCATCAACGAATATCCACCACACGGTCAACATAGAACGACACCCAAGCCTTCTTTTGAAGGTCATAGAAGGGGATTTGACCACGCTCTTTCATCTGCTCTGACTGACGGAAACCCTGTTCAGAACCAACGATGTGAGAGGAAGGACGGAACAAGCCGTTAGCAACACGAACAGAGCCATCAGTCTTGAGGAAAGTCACAGTGCAGATGCGGGTGCCTCGGCCCTTAATGACATCCTTGACAGTCGTGACGCTCATAGTCTTTTCGATAACTTCGGTCATTGTCTAGCCTTCCTCTTTGTTGTCAGTATTGTTTACAGGGTCTTTACTGATTCTACAAGCTTTACTTGCGATCAGGCATCAGATCGTGGATTTCTTGCAGGTTCCCAATCAATTCAGCAAGGGTTTCTTTACAGAAGAAGTAGGCACAACGCTTGTCCCATCGAGCGCCGATCACCATTTGCAGACCATAAGTCCCATCAGGTTGAACACTCATGTAGACACCACCGGGACCAGATTCATCAGTTACGTAGTTGATCTTGGTTTCAGTGGAAGTGGTAACGACAGTCTCAGTCTTCACGAAGGGGTTAGTCATTTCGTAGTCCTTTCTGTGTCTCTGTTCGTATTGTTTACAGGGTCTTCACCGATTCTACAAGCTTTATTCGGTGTCAGACAGAGTTTCTGCGACTTCCTTCAAAGTTTCTGCAAGAGTAAGCAGGGACTTTTTGCCAAAGTGACAAGCAACTCGGTCGTCGTAATGAGCGCCAATCACGAGTTCGACAGTGGTGCCACTTTTAACAAGGCTGATGTTTGCACCGTTATGGAAGTAAACATCCTTGGCAAAGTTGACTTTCTTGACAACCTTGGTTTCTACGATGTCGGTCACGAAAGAGTGGGTCATGTCTTGGTTCCTTTGTTTGATTCGGTTAACTTGTGAACTTTGTGTGATCTACGTTATTGCAGGGTTTCAGAGAGTTCAAGCAAAAAGTCACTGAGTTCTTTCAGAGATTCTTTGTTCACGTAGCACTGAGTACAGTCGATAGCCCTTGCCCCAATGATAAGGCGCACCATATACTCGTCATCAGGGATGACAGAGAGCATAATTCCACCCGGACCCCTAGTGTTTAGCACTTTTTGGGCGGTTTTGACGGTCTTCGTCTTGATAATGCTTTTGTAGTCGTTCATGTTCGTTCCTCTCAGTGTTCTTAGTTTATACAGGGTTCAGGGTGATTCTGCAAACTCTTTCACGATGTCATGTGCAGGATCATTCTCCGACCACATAAAGAAGTCTGCTGAACCATCTTCATTCCAGATAGGAATGTAGCCACCAACGACATCATTGGACAGATACTTGTATGACACACCACCCTCTTGCAGTTCGTCCCACAGAGGGCCAACAACCTGACCAGATGCAAGTACGTATTTCTTACCAGCTTCGAGTTTCATTTCAGTTCTCCATACCGAAGTTAGAGCGATTCGTCAAGCTTTACGTCAACTCAACGTATTCAGCGAAAACGTTGTGCTTAGGGAAGTTGTCTTCTGGGTTACTAAAGAAGTCTGCCTTTCCGTTTTCAAACCACATGGGCAGAAACCCATCTACATGATCGTTGGACATATAGATACCCTCGCCATCATACCAGATGGGTCCAACAACCTGACCAGAGACAAGGACATATTTCTTACCAGTTTCGAGTTTCATAGTGTTCTCCGTTTCCATGTGGAGTTTATACAGTAGTTTCAGTGATTCGGGAAGTCTTTTCTTCAACAAAACCACTCACCAACATACTACACCAATCTTCAAAGCCATCAGAACCTTTCAGGCACACGATGCCATCAGCGTTCTTGTAAGCCTTGTAGGATAGCCCTTCCTTGTAGCCGGGGGACTTGGACAGGATGCAGCGATAGGTCTTCCCTGCTTCCCATTTCTTGTTCTGTGCGGCTGTTTTTGGTGCTTCTTTAGTTA
>JACCDY010100277.1_pt1 | contig 13521 bp, 9 predicted proteins | sample 7446391 | NCBI WGS metagenome assembly JACCDY01 (sample SAMN15323451, study PRJNA562643) | freshwater metagenome | isolation source: river surface water | place: USA:Blue River Watershed | collected 2017-08-18 | reverse complement strand
TGTGTGTGTGGCTCCTGGTTATCGATTGCCGCAAATGAGAAAAGCAACTCTTTGCAAACGTTTGCAATTCTAATTTCATGAAAAATATCCACGCATTGGTGCAAACCCTTGCTTGTAAAAATATTTTTGTTGCACCCGTATGACACTAGGGAAACTCCTGATTCAATTGGTATTTTCGAGAAAAATCAAAGAGTTAGAAAATATTTAGAGATTGCGCTTTTAATTCGATTGGTCGTTTGGCTACAAATATTGTTGCAAACGTTTGCAATTCAAAACAAAATTCAAGTCACTCATTGCAATGCATCCAAGGCAGAACAAAGAGGACACTTTCTGAAAAGCCAATAATCGTGGTCGATCAGGGATTTATCAACTTGAAATAGGAGACGTTTGTGAAAACAAACAACAAAAAAATTAGCCCAAAAACGATTGCAGTTGCGGCTTCACTGGCAGCAATGCAAATTGGTGCCGCCTACGCCCAATCGAATGACGCTTTGAAGCTAGATGAGATGGTAATTACCGCCTCTCCTGAAGGTCGTTCAAAAATGAAACAAAGCTTGTCTGTCAGTTCAATTGACTCAGAGCAAATTGCAAACTCAGTGGCCACCAGCTCCGCTGAGTTGCTACGCACTATTCCTGGCGTACGAACAGAATCAAGCGCTGGCGACGGCAACGCTAACGTGACCGTTCGCGGCGTGCCAATTTCGGCTGGCGGCTCTCGCTATGTGCAGTTCCAAGAAGATGGTTTGCCAGTCTTACTTTATGGCGACTTCAACTTTGTAACACCCGACATGTTCATCCGCGCAGACTCTGGCACTGACGGTTTGGAAGTTGTTCGCGGTGGCTCAGCCTCGACCATGGCGACCAATGCAGCTGGCGGCGTCATTAACTTCATCAGCAAAGTAGGCGAAGTGGATGGCGGCAACGTGGGAGTAACAACCAACCTCGGCGGCGCAGATCAAAAGCGTTACGACTTCGGCTATGGCAAACGCACATCAGACACCTCCACATTCCAAGTCAGCGGCTTCATTCGAGATGGTGAAGGCCCACGTAAAACCGATGGCGTGAAAATGGAGCAAGGTGGCCAATTCCGTGCCGCCATGAGCAAAGATTTGGGCGGCGGCAACAGCGTCAAGCTTTACGCCAAGTTCTTGGATGAAAAAACACCATTGAACATGCCAGTTCCAATCAGCATCTCAAACGGAAAAATTGTTGAGATCAACGGCGTTGACCCTCGCACATTTTCACCCTACTCATCAAAATTGCCTGCAGTAGGCTCTGCTGGTTTGTACGGTCGGACAGGCGCAAACATGAATGATGGTTTGCATGTGAAATCAAAATCTGTAGGTGCTGAAGTAAACCTGAATATGGGCAATGGATGGATCATCAATGACAAAGTCCGAATCTCACAAAACTCTGCAACCTTTGACGGAATCTTGCCAGACTCATATCAAGTAGGCACAGTTGCAAACGGTCAAAACTTCCGAATCGGAAGCCCAACATCAAATCAATACACAGCATTGCTACTAGACACACAAGTTAATGACGCAAGCATTGCTGTGAATGACTTCAAAGCAACCAAGGCACACGCTTTAAGTGATGGCACAAAATTAACAACGACTGCTGGCGTATTCATGGGCTCCCAACGTTACAACGCAGATTGGGAAATTGGTCGATTCACATCTACGCTTCCAGTTAATCAAAGCACAAGCTATGGATCGTATCGAGCAGGTGAAGACTACCAACGCAATGTTAATCAAACATTCCAAGTGCTCTCGCCCTACGCCGCAACAAGCTGGGAAAAAGGTCAATGGATTGTTGATGCTAGCGTTCGCAGTGATCGCATGAAATCTACTGGCACATGGGCAGATAAAGATTCCACTGGTGCCACTGGTTTGATCGATTTCCGCTCCACACTTAACTCGTACTCTCTGGGTGCCAACTACACCGTCAATAAAAATACGGCCTTGTTCGCTCGCATTAGCGACGGCGGCTCCCTGCCTGGTGACCGTGTTCTTAAATATAAAGTTGCTTGTGGCACAAAGTGCATGACAGGTGAAATCGCGCCAAATAAAGTTCAGCAATATGAAGCAGGTATCAAGCTACGACAAGAAAATGTCAGCACATTTGTTACAGCATTTAAAGCAAAAACAAATGAAACCAATTTCGATGTAACAACAGGCGTGTCTTCCGCAAACAAATATGACGCACAGGGTGTTGAGCTGGAAGTTGGCTACAAATCTGGCGGCTTCCGCTTGAATGGCGGCGTGACTTACACAGATGCTGAAGTTGTTGGTAGCAACAACGCTAGCTACGTTGGCAAAGCACCAAACCGTCAAGCCAAATTCCTCTACGCCTTGTCACCAAGCTATCGCTTCGCACAGACAACTGCAGGCTTATCACTGATCGGTACAACTGCATCGAAAGATGCACAGACAACATCAACAGAAGTTGAACTGCCTGCGTACCACTACGTGAATGCTTTTGTCAACCACGACTTGAGCAAGTCTACGGTTGTGTCTTTAGGCATCAACAACTTGACAAATTCCATTGGCTACACAGAAGGCAACGGCGATCGCTCAGCTGCACGCTCCATCAACGGCCGTACCGCACGCCTCACACTTCGCTACAACTTCTAAGAAACACACGGGAGCTCAAAAGGCTCTTGTGTACTCTTTACAAAAAAACTCCTCACGCGTTCGCCGCGTGAGGATTCTTGATAGAGCCATCCATGAATACCATTGAAGAGCACCAGGAGCACCTTGGGCCAGCCCTTCCTGCTCACCTCCTTGAGCTGCTTGACCAAGCCCCCGCCGCTCGCGCTGCCGTGTTGCGTGAACGCTTGAACACCGAATTTCCCGTATTGCGGGACAGACTTGCACGCCTGTATGGCTGCAATGAAAATTTTTCTGACTGGCTGAGTCGACTAGTCACTCAGGCAGTCCAACTCGCGCTGTCGCGTCCCAACGATTTGTGGGCTTTAGACTTGCAGCGCGCTACTCAACCCAACTGGCACCTAAAGGGCTCATTGGGCTATTGCGCTTACACAGACAAGTTTGCGGGCAACTTGTCTGGGGTACGCAAGCGCATTCCCCATCTGCAAGAGTTGGGCGTGACTTACTTGCACCTTCTGCCGTTTTTAAAGCCAGGCACGCCGCCTAACGACGGTGGTTTTGCGGTGGCCAGCTATGACGAAGTTGACCCAGCACTGGGCAACAACCAAGATTTGCAAACACTCACCCAAGAACTGCGTGCTGCAGGCATCAGCTTGTGCAGTGACTTTGTACTGAACCACGTCTCACACGAACACGAATGGGCTTTAAAGGCACGCGCGGGTGACGCGCACTACCAGTCGTATTTCCATTGGGCACACACGCCTGATGAAGTGAGTGCGTATGAGAAAAATCTCATTCAAATTTTCCCCAACACAGCGCCCGGTAATTTCACATTCATTCCTGAAGTGAAGGCTTGGGCATGGACCACGTTCTACCCCTATCAATGGGATTTGAACTACACACAGCCCGATGTGTTTGCTGAGATGGTTCAGTCGCTGCTAAAGCTAGCCAACTTAGGCGTTGAGGCTTTCCGCTTGGATTCCACAGGTTTCTTGTGGAAGCGCCCAGGCACCCATTGCATGAACCAACCTGAAGTGCATTGGATTTTGCAAGCCATGCGCAGTCTCACCAATATTGTGACGCCGGGCGTGTTGCTCAAGGCCGAGGCCATCATGCCCACGCAGGATTTGCCGCCCTACTTTGGCCTGGGCGAAACCCAAGGCCCAGAGTGCCATGTGGCCTATCACTCCAGTCTCATGTCAGCCAGCTGGGTGGCACTGGCTGAGGAGAACACACAAATCATCCAAGACGTGCTGTCGCACACCCCTGCCCTGCCTGATGGTTGCGCATGGATGACCTATGTGCGCTGTCATGACGACATTGGCTGGAATGTGTTGCGCCCCGAGATGGATGCACGCGGCGCTGACCAACGTGCGCGCCTGTTGCATGCGTCGCAATTCTTTGCAGGCGAAGTGGCAGGTAGCTACGCGCAGGGCGCAGCCTTCCAAGCGAGTGACCCCACGGTGGTGCACGGCACCAACGGCATGGCTGCGGCTTTGGTGGGCTTGACATCCGCGCAAACGCCTGCCGAACAAGAAGCGGCCAAATCTCGCTTGGTGATGATGCAAGCCTTGTCGTTGTTTGTAGGCGGTTTGCCGCTGATTTACATGGGCGATGAATGGGGCCAGGGCAACACGTCGGCGCAAGAGATTGCCCAACGTCAAGGTCCAGATGGTCGTGAATTGCACCGCCCCATGTTTGACGAGCTTGGCTTTTCCCTTCGTCATGATGCACACACAACGCAAGGCCAAATTTATGCAGCTTTGCGTGCATTCATTCAAGCCAAAAAGCAACACAGCAGTTTGAATGCCACGCATCCATTGAGTGTTTGGAACACGGGCACAAGTGCTGTTTTGGGCTTGAAGCGTGGTGTCAACGTTCTGGGTTTATTCAATTTCTCAGGCCAAACGCAAACCTTATCGCCAACGCCAGCAATCACGCAAAATTGCATGACGCATGGCACTGATTTAATTTCAGGCAAGGCACTTGATCTGCAGGGTTTGCAGCTCTCCCCTTACTCCGCCGTTTGGCTTAAAAAATGAGCACACACCTCAAACCGCATCTGTCGTTCTGGCAAATCCTCAGCATGAACTTTGGCTTCTTCGGAATCCAATACAGCTTTGGCTTGCAGCAAGCCAACATGAGCCCCATCTACAAGTATTTGGGGGCAGATGAAGCGAGCTTGCCCTTGTTGTGGTTAGCAGGGCCGATGACGGGTTTGTTGGTTCAGCCCATCATTGGTGCGATGAGTGATCGCACCATCAGCAAATGGGGGCGTCGCACGCCTTATTTCATGGTGGGCGCTATCTTGTGCAGCATTTGCTTGCTGTTCATGCCCTTTAGCCCCACGCTTTGGTTTGCTGCGAGCTTGCTGTGGATTTTGGATGCTGCCAACAACGTGACCATGGAGCCTTACCGCGCTTACGTGAGTGACAGGCTCAACACCAACCAACACTCCTTGGGCTTTTTGACCCAAAGCGCATTCACAGGCTTGGCGCAAACCTTGGCCTACCTCACGCCCTCACTCTTGTTTTGGTTTGGCCTGAACAAAGATGCCGTGAATGACAGCAATATTCCACACATCACGGTCATTGCGTTTTTGATTGGCTCCGTGCTGTCATTGACGACGGTGTGGTGGTCGGTGCATTCAACGCCTGAACTGCCTTTGACACCCCAAGAGCGTGAAGCCATCTTGGCCAAGCCTACCGGCATCAAAGCCACGCTGGCCGACATTGTGGAAGCTGTGCGCGAAATGCCACAGGCCATGCGCCAACTCTGGTGGATGAAGTTGTTCCAGTGGTACGGCATGATGTGTTACTGGATTTACATCGTGCCCTCGCTTGCTAAATCAGTGTTTGACACCTCGGATGCTTCGTCGCAAGGTTTTCGCGATGCGGGTTTACTCAATGGCCAAATTGGCGGCTTTTACAACTTTGTGGCTTTCGTGGCTGCCTTTGCGCTCATTCCGCTGACGCGACGCTTTGGCCCCAAAGTGGTTCATGCGGCCTGCTTGTCATGTGCAGGCATTGGCATGTGGTGTTTGCCCAACCTCCAAGATACAGCCGTGTTGTTTGTGCCAATGGTCGGCATTGGATTAGCGTGGGCCAGCATCATGGGCAACCCGTACATCATGCTGGCTCGCAGCATTCCCCCTGCGCGTGCTGGTGTGTACATGGGCATCTTCAATATGTTCATTGTCTTGCCCATGATCATTCAGATGCTCACATTGCCGCTGTATTACGACAGCTTATTGGGTGGCGACCCAAGGCATGTCATTCAATTGGCAGGCTGCTTCTTGGGTATTGCGGCATTACTCACGCTTCGTGTGAAAACCCATGACTAAGCCCATTCATGTCGCACTCGCTGGAGAGGCGTTGATAGATCTCATCGCCAGTCCTGATGGCACGTTCACGCCATGTCTAGGTGGTGCGGTGTACAACTTGGCACGCGCACTGTCTCGGCAAGATGTGGGCTCGATGTATCTCAACCCATTGTCATCAGACCGCTTTGGCCGGTTGCTTGCAGAACAACTGCAACATGATGGCGTAGCACTTGCAAAACCGAATGCAGTGCAAGAAGTCACGTCGCTTGCTGTGGTGAACTTGGACGAAACAGGTCATCCCGATTACGCCTTTTACCGTGAAGGTGTGGCTGATCGACAAATCAGCGCGACTTCGTTGCAAGATATTTGCAGTCAACTCTCAGAGCTCAAGATGGTTTGCACAGGCGCACTCGCCCTCGATGCACGCGACCAAGACCATTACCTACCGTGGCTAAAGACTCAAAAGCAGGCCGGCCACTGGGTGGTGGTCGATGCCAACCTTCGCCCATCGGTTATGCCAGATTTGCCAAGTTACCGCGCTGCCATTCAACAGGCTTTGGCCCTGGCTGACATCATCAAGGTCAGTGATGAAGATTTGGTTCACCTCGGGTTAGAAGGTGCATCACCCGTTGAGAGCGCGCAGCAATTGCTACGACAAACCTCTGCGCAGCTCATCGCCCTGACACTGGGTGAACACGGTGCGTGGCTGATCTCTGCCAATGGCCTGCAATGTTTTGGACGTGAAAGCGCGAAGTTGTCTATTGCCGATACGGTGGGTGCAGGAGACAGCTTTTTAGCCGGCTTGCTTGCAGCGTTACTCAAACAAAAACTAGACATCAGCAGCCAAACTGCCATCGAGCAGCTCCTGCGTCATGCCGTAGCCAGCGCCAGTTTGTGCGTGCAAGAAAAGGGCTGTGTGCCGCCTACTTGGGATCAAGCCCAAGCTTGGGCTGCGGCTCATCCACTGAGTTTTTAACAACACATCACCTCAAACGCAAAATAGCGCTTGCCATGTAACTTAATTACATTAAAATTCAGGAATTAAATTAATTGAGTTACAGCCATGCTTGACCGAATTCAGTCCACTTTGCAGTCATTGGCTCCCGCTGAACAGCGGGTAGGCAAGTTGCTGTTGAGCGACCCTCGCAGCTTTGCCAGCACACCCGTGGCCGACTTGGCAGAACGAGCTCAAGTGAGCAAGCCCACTGTGGTGCGTTTTTGCCGCAGCATGGGCTACAAAGGACTGAGTGATTTTAAACTCAAGCTCGCAGGCAGCATCAGCGAAGGCGTGCCCTTCATTCACCGCAATGTGGGCGCACAAGACAGTAGCAACGATGTGTTGGTCAAAGTCATTGACAACACAGTGACAGCATTTTTGAAATACCGCAACGATGCCTCGTCGGCGCAAATCGACAAAGCCGCCGAAGCCATCGCCCTCACCCACAAAAAAGGAAAACGCCTTGAATTTTTTGGCGTGGGCAACTCTGGCATCGTGGCGCAAGACGCACAACACAAGTTTTTCCGCCTTGGTTTTCACACCATTTCGCACAGCGATGGCCACATGCAAATCATGAGCGCTTCATTGCTTGGGCCGAGTGACTGCTTGGTGGTGTTCTCGAACTCGGGCCGCACGCGCGATTTGCTCGACTCATGCGAGATCGCCAAAAAGAACGGGGCCACCACGATTGTGGTGACAGCCTCTGGTTCCCCTCTGGCCAACGCAGGAAAAATTCACCTCGCGGCTGATCACCCCGAGAGTTATGAAAAGTTCAGTCCCATGGTGTCGCGCTTGCTGCACCTGATGATCGTCGACGTGTTGGCCACTGCCGTGGCACTGCGCATTGGTAGCACTCAGCTGCAACCCATGCTGCGCAACATGAAACAAAACCTTCTCAACAAACGTTACTCATGACACACCCTACCCCTCCAGCAGGCACGCTGGACATCGTGATTTTTGGTGGCGCTGGCGACTTGTCGTTCCGCAAACTTTTGCCAGCGCTCTACATGGCGCACTTGCACGACAAGCTTGACGCATCGGCACGCATCATTGCGGTTGGTCGTCAAGACTGGACACGTCAAGAGTATTTGGACTTCATTGACAAACACTCGCCCGCATTCATTGAAAAAGAAGCCTTCAGCAAAGACGACTGGCAAAGCTTTTTGAACCGCCTGGCCTACGTGAGCATGGACGTCACGAATGCGAATGACTTTGCCAAGCTCAAAGACTTGTGTAGTGCACCCGCGCTGCGCGTGTATTACTTGGCCACGGCACCGAGTTTATTCACACAAATTTGTGCCAACTTGTCTGCTGCTGGTTTGGTGGACGCGCAGTCACGCGTGGTGCTAGAAAAACCACTGGGTACCGACCTCGCTTCTGCACGCGAAATCAATGTCAATGTGGCGCGTTACTTTGACGAGCAACAAATCTACCGCATCGACCACTACCTCGGCAAAGAGACGGTGCAAAACCTGATGGTGCTGCGCTTTGGTAACGCCATTTTCGAACCGCTGTGGCGCGCGCCCTACATCAAGAGCGTACAAATCACGGTGGCCGAAAGTGTGGGCGTCGGCAGTCGCGCAGGCTTTTATGACGGCGCAGGGGCCATGCGTGACATGGTTCAAAACCACTTGTTGCAACTCTTGTGCATCGTGGCGATGGAGCCGCCCATTTCATTGGGTGCGGATGATGTGCGTGATGAAAAGCTCAAGGTCTTGCGTTCGCTGCGCAAAATGAATTTGGCCGACATCAAGCGCGACACCGTGCGTGGCCAATACACCGCAGGCGCTTCAGAGGGGGCAGCGGTCAAAGGTTATTTGGATGAAGACAATGTGCCCGCCGACAGCCGCACCGAAACTTTTGTGGCATTGCGCGCCCACATCAACAATGCGCGTTGGGCCAATGTGCCGTTTTTCTTGCGTACTGGTAAGCGCATGCAACGCCGTGAGTCACAAATCATCATTGAATTTGCGGACCAACCGTTTTCAATCTTTGGTTCTACCGCACAACAAGAACCCAACCGACTCATCATCACCTTGCAGCCCGAAGAATCGATTCAGCTGGAGATGATGGTCAAAGAGCCGGGCACCGGCATGAACTTGCATCCTGTGAAGTTGGGCCTTGACTTGCAACAGTCATCCGACAAACGCCGCGCCGAAGCCTATGAGCGTTTGTTGATGGATGTCATCAAAGGTCGCCTCACCCACTTCATGCGCCGAGACGAATTGGAAGCCGCGTGGATGTGGGTCGAGCCCATCATCAATGGATGGGCCGAGTTAGACGACAAACCACGCGCTTACTCTGCTGGTAGTTGGGGCCCCGCCGCATCGTCGGCCTTGATGGCTCGCGAAGAACTGTCTTGGTTTGAGGAAGCCTGATGACCAACACTTGGCATCCCGAATCACGCGGCACATTGACGGTTCACACGGTTGGCCAAACTGAACTGAATGTGCGCTTGGCGCAAGACATTGCGCTGCGCTTAAGCGCAGCTATTCAAGCACGCGGCTTTGCGGTGCTCAGTGTGTCTGGCGGCAAGTCACCTGTGGCTCTGTTTGAAGCCTTGCGCGTGATCGACATTGACTGGTCACGCGTTCGTGTCACCTTGGTCGATGAGCGTTGCGTACCACGCACACACCCAGACAGCAATGCCCTGTTGGTGCAAACCCATTTGTTGCAAGACCTCGCGGCCAAAGCCCAACTGGTGTTCATGGTGGCCAGTGCGGCTGAGCCCCTGGCTAGCCCTGCGGCACAAGCCAAAGCAGCCAGCTTGGCGTTATCCGCAGCGGGTACGGCAGATGTGTTGGTGTTAGGCATGGGGGCGGATGGTCATACGGCATCGTTGTTTCCAGAAGCACCTAATTTGGTCGAAGCACTCGACCTGCGTAACACCCAAATTTGTGTGTCGATTGAGTTGGCGCATCCACCCGCCAACGCCCCTTACGCACGCATCACACAAACCTTGGCGCAAATTTTGTCGGCACGCCACATCGTGTTGCCACTCGTCGGCAGTGACAAACTCAACACCTTGCAGCAAGCTTGGAAACAAGCCACACCTGCACTGCCTATTTCATTCGTGTTGCAACAAACCCAAACGCCCGTGGCGCTTTGGCTTGCGAACTGAACCACCATGACCACACCTCTACACCCCACCCTCGCCGCGGTCACCGCACGCATTGAACAACGCAGCGCCCAGACACGCCAAGCCTACTTGGATGTGTTGGCCAAAGCCAAGAAGCCAGGCCCGTATCGCGGCGGCATGGGCTGCGCCAATGCTGCACATGCTTATGCAGCCATGCCAGCCAACGACAAACTGGTGTTGCGCCAAGAGCGTCAGCCCAACGTCGGCATCATCACCGCCTACAACGACATGCTCTCGGCCCATCAACCGTATGAGCACTACCCAGAAAAAATTCGTGCAGCCGCACGCACAGCCGGTGCCACGGCGCAAGTGGCAGGCGGCGTGCCTGCCATGTGCGACGGCGTGACCCAAGGCGAAGACGGCATGGAGTTGTCACTGTTCTCGCGTGATGTGATTGCGCTGGCCACGGCTGTGGGCTTGTCGCACAACGTGTTTGATGCTGCGCTGTTCTTGGGCGTGTGCGACAAGATCGTGCCAGGTCTTTTCATCGGTGCGCTGCAGTTTGGGCATTTGCCAGCCGTGTTTGTCCCGGCTGGCCCCATGACTTCGGGTTTGTCCAACGACGAGAAAGCCAAAGTACGCCAGCAATATGCACAAGGCTTGGTCAGCCGTGAAGTGTTGCTTGAAGCCGAACAAGCGGCGTATCACAGCGCTGGCACCTGCACGTTTTACGGCACCGCCAACTCCAACCAAATGCTCATGGAAATCATGGGCCTGCATTTACCTGGCTCATCGTTTGTGAATCCAGGCACACCGTTGCGTGAAGCGCTCACGGTTGAAGCGGTCAAACGTGCCGTGGCTTTGTCACAAAACAAAGAAACGGGCATGGGGCATCAAATCAATGCCAAGGTCATCGTCAACGGCATCGTGGGTTTGCTGGCTACCGGTGGCTCCACCAACCACACGCTGCACATCGTGGCCATGGCTCGTGCGGCTGGCCTCATCGTCAACTGGGACGATTTCTCTGACCTGTCTGCCTGTGTGCCTTTACTCGCCCGCGTGTACCCCAACGGCAGCGCCGACGTGAACCACTTTCAAGCCGCAGGTGGCATGGGCTATTTGATTGCCCAGTTACTCAGCGCTGGCTTACTGCACGACGATGTGCACACCATCATGGGCCAAGGCTTGCATCGTTACACCGTTGAGCCTTGGCTCAACAATGGCCAACTCGATTGGCGCGACGTGCCTACGCAATCTGCTGACGAAGCGGTGTTACGTCCAGTGACCCAGCCCTTTAGCGCGGATGGTGGTTTGCGTTTGTTGCAAGGTAATTTAGGCCGCGCTGTGGTGAAGGTGTCTGCCGTCAAGCCAGAGCACCGCCAAGTGCGTGCGCCTGCCATCGTGCTGACCGACCAAAAGCAACTCGGTGTGTTGTTCAAAGAAGGCAAACTCGAACGCGACTTTGTGGCCGTGGTACGTAACCAAGGCCCACAAGCCAACGGCATGCCCGAGCTGCACCGCCTCACGCCTGTGCTAGGCGTGTTGCAAGACAAGGGCTTCAAAGTGGCCTTGGTCACGGATGGCCGCATGTCGGGCGCATCAGGCAAAGTGCCTGCAGCGATTCACCTCAGCCCTGAGTCGGTCAACGGTGGCTTGATTGGCAAAGTGCAAGACGGCGACATGATCACGCTCGATTGCGACAGCCAAACTTTGCAGCTTGAAGTCAGCGACACCGAATTGACCCAACGCACAGCACCCACCCCTGATTTATCTGGCAACCAACACGGCACTGGTCGTGACATCTTTGCCCTGTTCCGCGCCAATGCCGCACTGGCCGAAGAAGGCGCATCGCCTTTGTTCACAACCATTTAAAGCACATTCGATATGACACAACACAACCCAGCATTTACTCGCCCCGCATTCACCTCACGCGTGGTGCCTGTCATCGTCATCACCCATCCCGACCAAGCGGTACCGATGGCCCACGCCTTGCTCGAAGGGGGTGTGGACGTGATGGAAATCACACTGCGTCATGCCGCAGGATTGCCTGCGATTGAGCAAGTAGCCAAGCATGTGCCACACATGCACGTGGGCGCTGGCACGGTGACACGCGCCGAAGAAATGGCCCGCGTGCAAGCCGCAGGAGCCAGCTTTGCACTCTCGCCCGGCATGACCGATGCACTCGTGCAAGCCGCAATTCAATGCAAGCTGCCCTTCATGCCCGGTGTGATGACGCCCGGTGAAGTGATGGCCGCACGTGACTATGGTTTTGGTTTGGTCAAACTCTTTCCCGCCGCACAAGCCGGTGGCCTAGCCATGCTCAAAGCCTTGGGCGGCCCCTTGGGCGATATGCGCTTTTGCCCCACAGGCGGTGTGTCGCTGACCAACATGGGTGAGTTCTTGAAGCAGCCCAATGTGGCCATGGTCGGTGGTTCATGGCTCACGCCTGTGGATGTGGTCGAGCGCGGTGATTGGGCTGAGATCACGCGCTTGGCGCGTGAGGCCACAAACGCTGCTGCTGTTTAAGTTAATTCAAGCACCCGATCAAAAGTTTCATTCGCTTCAGCCAAGAAACCCAATAAATTTGACGAAAATCCACACATGACTTCATTCGTCCCCCCACACAAACGCCAAGCATGGCAAGCTCTGCAAGCCTTGGCCCAAGGTCCACAACCCCACCTGCGTGAGTTACTCAAAAGCACTGAACGAAACGCGGCTTTGCACGCCAGTGGTGCTGGCATCAGCATCGACTACGAGCGTCAACGTGTCACACGTGAAGTCATGCAACAACTGTTGGCTTTGGCCGACGAATCGCAAGTCATGCCACAAGCGCATGCCATGTTCAAAGGCGAGCCCATCAACGCCACCGAACAACGTGCGGTGCTGCATGTGGCCTTGCGCGGCAGCCATGTGCCCAACCCACCCTGGGGCCATGAAATTTCGAAGCAAGTGGCGAATGAATTGCACCGCGTGTGTACCTTTGCCGAAAAAGTGCGCGAAGGACAAATGAAAGGCTTTGGCGGCGAGTCCATCACCGATGTGGTCAACCTCGGCATTGGTGGCTCAGACTTGGGCCCCCGCATGACCACCGAAGCGCTGAGCCACTTGACGCGCGACAGTTTCAAAAACAAAGTGCGTGTGCACTATGTGTCCAACGTGGATGCGTGGAGCCTGTACACAGCACTGGCCTACCTCAACCCTGCACGCACCGCGTTTGTGGTGCAAAGCAAAACCTTCACCACGCAAGAAACCATGACCTTGGCTGCATCGGCCAAGCGTTGGTTGGCCGATGGTGGCTGTCCTGAAGATCAACTGGGCAAGCACCTGATTGCAGTGACAGCCACCCCGCAAATTTCTGCCGCACAGGGCTTTACACCCGAACACACGTTTGGTTTTTGGGATTGGGTCGGCGGTCGTTATTCGGTGTGGTCCGCCATTGGTTTGCCATTGGCTATTTCGATTGGCGCGTTTGCGTTCCAAGACATGCTTTTGGGTGCGCGTGCAATGGACG
>JACCDY010846961.1_pt1 | contig 13522 bp, 17 predicted proteins | sample 7446391 | NCBI WGS metagenome assembly JACCDY01 (sample SAMN15323451, study PRJNA562643) | freshwater metagenome | isolation source: river surface water | place: USA:Blue River Watershed | collected 2017-08-18 | reverse complement strand
TACACACTTGATCCCCAACCAGTAACCACACCACAACCGAGCAAGCATGCACGGTCGAGAGGAACGTCTTTTTCAATCTTGATGCAACTTGCTTCGTGCACCACTGTGTGTTCTGCAAATGTTCCAAGCAAGCACATGATGCCAATGTCTTTACCACCAGCGTGGTGACGCGATGTCTGATCGCTGATTTGCTTACCCGTTCCCATGTATGCGCCAAGGTCGCACAAGTTCTGGTGACCAGTGCTGCAACTCACGCAACGACCACAAGATGGAATGAATCCGAACACCACGTGATCGCCAGGTGCTAACCAACTGACATTCGATCCAACTTGTTGCACCACTCCAGCACCTTCGTGGCCACCAATGATTGGCAATTCAAATGGCAGATCGCCCGTCACCACATGCTCATCGCTGTGGCACATGCCAGAAGCAGCAAGTTTGACCAACACTTCGTTTGGACCTGGCGCATCTAGTTCAATTTCTTCAATTGTCCAAGGAGCATTCAACTCCCACAACACAGCTGCCTTCGTCTTCACACTGACCCCCTCGTCACTGTCGCCAGACGCAGGGTGCGCCAGCGAGATACTGGCTCTATTGTTGCCCAGCCATTGGCGCTGACGCTACCCCGAGCCCGTCGCCTGAGTACTGTGGTTGGTGATGGACACCACAGCACCTTTAGCCGTAGATACCGCCCAGGCCCAGACTGCAAGCCAAAACAGCGTTTCCTCGGCAACCACCACACCGCACATCGTTGAAGAGCTCCTCGTTGAGGAAATTTCTATCGACGGCATGTGTGGCGTGTACTAAATCGCAGTCGTTTCACCATGACCGTCACCCTGGATTCAGCGTGTGAGTTGCATCCTCAAGTTGCAATTCGCCCAGAACCATTTGGTGCACTTGCCTACCACTACGGCAATCGAAAACTTGTTTTCTTAAAACACCCAGACGTAGTTGCTGTGCTTCAAGATGTTGCAGCACACGACACTCTTGCTGACACCTTGGTCGCGCACCATGTTGCGCCAGAGCGTTGGAATTCATTTGTCAGCGCGCTTAGTTCGCTTGAAGCATCGGAGATCATTCGTGTCCGTCAGTAACTTAAGTACACAACTCAAGGGCGGACTCGACGCACCAATTTGTTTGACATGGGAACTTACCTACGCATGCAATTTGCAATGCATCCATTGTTTGTCCAGTAGCGGTCGCCGCGACCCACGCGAACTCGACACCGATCAGGTGAAGAATGTGCTTGATCAACTGCGTGACTTACAAGTGTTCTACATCAACATTGGTGGTGGCGAGCCAATGATTCGCAAAGACTTCTTCGAGATTCTTGAACATGCCGAGCGCAACAACATCGGTGTGAAGTTTTCAACCAATGGCACCTACATCACTGCTGAAAATGCACAGAGGCTTGCTTCAATGAACTACCTCGACATCCAAATCAGCATGGATGGCGTAGATCGCGCGACGAATGACGCAGTGCGTGGTGAAGGTTCATTTGACACATCAATTGCTGCAATGAACTATTTGCGTGATGCAAACTTCGGGCCATTCAAGATTTCTGTTGTCATGACTCGACACAACGTTGATCAACTCGATGCTTTCAAGCAGCTTGCCGATAGCTACGGCGCGCAACTTCGCATCACTCGCCTGCGTCCTGCGGGTCGCGGTGCAGACACATGGAATGAACTGCATCCAACACAAGCACAACAACGCCAGATCTATGACTGGCTCATTGCACATGGCGACAACGTGCTCACTGGCGATTCGTTCTTCCACCTCAATGCGTTTGGTGAATCACTTCCTGGATTGAACTTGTGTGGCGCTGGACGCGTGGTGTGCCTCATTGACCCAATTGGTGATGTCTACGCCTGTCCGTTCGTTATTCATGATCAATTCAAAGCGGGCTCAGTGCACGACGAAGGTGGTTTTGCTCATGTATGGCGCAATAGCGATCTCTTTCTCTCGTTACGCGAACCTGAATCTGAAGGAGCATGCACATCGTGCGGTAACTACGACTCATGCCAAGGCGGTTGCATGGCTGCGAAGTTCTTTACCGGCTTGCCCCTTGATGGCCCAGACCCAGAATGTGTAATTGGTGCCGGCGAATCGCTACTGAAGAGCGCAACCGTGACCCTCATTCCAAAACCCAGCATGGACCATTCGCGTAAAGTTTCGATAACAGTTGGGGGAAACAAATAATGGACTTCTCATTGAACGGCGTTGAGCCGATTTACGTTGCCGGTGCAATCATCGTGTCGTATTTTTTGGGCACCATTCCAAGCGCGCTCATAGTTGCAAAACGCGGAGGAGTAGATGTCACTGCCGAAGGTTCTGGCAACCCTGGAACATCAAATGTGGTTCGTTTGCTCGGGTGGAAGTACGGCCTCGTGGTTTTTGTAGCCGACGTATTAAAGGGTTCGGCTTCAGTTGGCATTGCGTACTACTTGACTCATACATATGGAGACAATCTGAATGTTTCCTATCTTGCCTATGCGTGTGCGTACGCTGCCGTGCTCGGACACACGTTCCCCGTTACTCGTGGCTTCCGAGGTGGTAAGGGTGTTGCAACTGGTGGTGGAACAATGTTCGTGTTGTACCCAGTCATGAGCGCTGTGCTCTGTACCTCATGGTTCGTTATTCGAAAACTCACCGGAAAATCGGCAGTTGCTTCACTGGTCATCACCATTGCCGTTCCTGTGTACGTCATTGCCACCGTTGGATTCGGCCAACCACAGTCGTGGCAAATTGCAGCAGTGCTCGGTCTCGTTGGCTTAATCATTATTCGCCACATGCCAAACATTCGACGCATGCGCAAGCACGAGGAACTCGCCGCGTAAATTTCTCGCGCACCCAGCAACATGATCCCGTTTATTACTGACTTCTTTAACGGGCTGAAAGATTTCTCGGACTCGTATTGGTTCTACGCCATTATTCTCGTAATTGCGATTCTTGACTCTGTATTTCCCATCGTTCCCAGCGAAACTCTGGTCATTATCGGTGGCGTAAGCGCTGGGTCTGGATCACTTTCACTCGCACTTGTTATGGCATGCGCCTTTAGTGGTGCGTTTATCGGTGATCACCTGTCGTACTTTCTTGGACGACGTGCGAGCGATTCCATCACTCGACGCTATGAGCGCACGGAGAAAGGTAAACACCGCCTCGCAAGCGTGATTCATCAAATTCATGAGCGTGGTGGCCTGCTACTCATTACCGCGCGTTTTATTCCGGGTGGACGAACAATTTTGACCTTGGCTTGTGGAATTACCAAGCAAGAACGCAAATGGTTCACTGGCTGGATCATCGCGGCAGCGAGCATTTGGTCGACATATGCATCTTTGCTTGGATTTATTGGTGGAAAGACCTTTGAGGACAATCACACGCTGGCGTTCATCTTCGCCTTTGGTTGCGCTATCGGAGTCACCGCCTTTATTGAGCTCGTGCGTTTCATTTTGAAAAAACGCAAGTCACAATAAGGCATGCCCAGTTCGCCAACGTGGCCAGAAGTTTCCCGCAATGCGTGCGTGGTAATTCCCGTTGGCTCGTTTGAACAACATGGTCCACATCTCCCACTTGACACCGATACCCAAATTGCTTCTCATCTCTGCGCGCAGGCAACAACTGGAATGGACAATGTTGTTGTTGCGTCACCACTTTCAATAACAGCAAGTGGCGAGCACGCGGGTTTCCCTGGAACCATTTCCATAGGCACCGAGGCTTTTGCCACAGTGATCGTGGAACTTGTTCGCTCATGCGACTGGGCAACAGGAGTCATCTTGGTTCATGGCCACGGCGGAAACTTTGAAGCTGTGCAACGAGCCACTGCGGTATTGAACTCAGAGCAACGCAATATTGCCAGTTGGTGGCCGCATATCCCTGGAGCAGATGCTCATGCAGGCAACACCGAGACATCACTGATGTTGGCCATTAACCCAAATTTGGTTCGCATCGACAAGCTTGATGTTGGCAACATACAACCGATGAGTGAGATACAACATGATCTGCAAACGCATGGTGTGCAAGCGGTAAGTGCAAATGGCATTCTTGGCGACGCTCGAAATGCAACGACGCAACATGGAATTGAGTTGCTCGCTGAACTGAGCGCCAATCTGCGCACGTTTATTCTCAGCGCACAATTGCAGTGGAGCCGTGCATGACTAGCGACGTTCGCTTCATTGCTGATAGTTCGTGGCGACGCCCAGAACACGGCAACGTCGTGCTCGCAGGTTCTCCACTTACGCTGTTCTCTCTTTCCAAAGCGGGTCAGACAATTGCAGAATGCATTGAACGTGCTCATCCATTGCCCCAGGGGCACGAACCATTGACCGAGCGATTGCTAAACGCTGGAGCAATTCACCCCATTCCAAGCGATGACGACAAGGTGCGTTTTTCGCTTAACACCGTGACGGCGGTAATTCCCGCATTCATCCAAACCTCACAGGAAGCACAGACGCTGAAGTCGCTAGTCGCATCGTGCTCATCTCTACACAGCACTGTTGTTATTGATGACTGTTCACCACATCCGCTTCCCGATCTTGGTGAAACTCGAGTGATTCGTCTTGACACAAATAGTGGTCCTGCTGCCGCGCGAAATGCGGGAATCGCGATGGTTGAGACTGAATTCATTGCCTGTATTGATGTGGATGTCACCATTTCTGCAACAACAATTTCTCAGCTGCTGCCCTATTTTGCAGACGAAAAGGTTGCCCTTGTTGCACCTCGGGTGAAGTCGCGCGCAACGACAAACATTGTCGGCGAATACGAAGTCGCCGCCAGTGTGCTCGACATGGGAGACGTTGAAGCCCGTGTAAGAGCTGGAGCGAGAGTGAGTTACGTGCCATCAGCAATGTGGCTTTGCCGTGCCACAGCGTTGCGGTCGGTGTCTAGTTTTGATGAATCTCTACGATCTGGAGAAGACGTCGACCTGGTCTGGCGCTTGAACAACGCAGGCTGGAGTTGTCGCTACCAACCACAAGCAGTGTGTTCACATGCGCCTCGCACAACGTTGCAGAGTTTTGCGCAACAACGCATGTCATACGGAGAGTCGGCTGCGCATTTAGCAAAGCGACATACAGGAAAACTTGCTCCGGTCAGGCTCAATGTGTGGCAGGCATCCACGTGGTTACTCGTTGCTCTTGGCCTGCCGTTTGTTGCGTTAATCGTCGCGGTTGTGGCAGGAGCATCAACTGCGAAAAAGCTCCGCAAGTTTCCACAACTGAAAAGCGAAAGCATCAATATTTCAGTCCATGGAACAGCAAAAAGCGGTCTGTCCATTGCGCATGCGATCAGTCGAGTCTGGTGGCCGATTGCGCTTGTGCTTGCGATTTTCTCGCAGCGACTCCGCGTGTTGTTTATTGCTGCGGCGTTAGCTCCTGCCGTTTACGAATGGTGGACAAAACGTCCTCATCTGGACATTGTGCGATTCGCTTTGATGAAAATGTTGGACAACGCCGCTTATGGAGCGGGAGTGTGGAAAGGTGTGATTGCAACGCGGAATGTCGCGCCGCTCATTCCTTCAATTAAGAGGTCTGCGTCGTACGAGGAGTGAAGTTATTGCATTCCTCACACACACTTTGTGGAATGACTCCAAATTTCATGAGGTAACCAAACGCAATACAACCGAGGCACACGGCAAACACACTCTCCAGAAACGCTGCAACAACCAGTGCCGCAATGACAATTTGTGAAGCGCCATATGCACCGGCGAGGTACAGGACAGAAGCAGTAATCGTGAACGCAGCACCAACACCTTGTGCAAATCGCTTTGGTGGGCCAGGTACGAGTCGATGCTTGAAAGACAGCCGTGGTGTAATCACTTGCGTTGCAATTCGACCAAGCGGGCTAAACATTGGGCCGCTGAGGACACGTGCGATAAATCCATACGTCAGCGCAACGAGGATCCAGCCGTTACCGGTGATCGCATAGGCAGTACCCATAATCACTGCGCCACCCGCAACAATGCGCGCCGACGTTTCATTTACAGGGTTTGGGAAACTGAAGATTTTCGCCATTCCAAAAGCCTAAAGGTCAATTTCAGATACCGTCAATGCCAATGACTTTGCGCCTCACTGTGAATCGCCAGGCATGGCTAGATCACGTTCGACTCACTGCTTCTCAGCATGGGACCGTCTTGCCCGTGGTGAAGGGTAATGGCTACGGATTTGGGCGTCCGATTTTGTTTGAACAAGCAGCACACGTTGCCGATCACGTTGCAGTGGGAACCGTCTACGAAGCAACCGATGTTCCACGATCACTTACTCCGGTTGTACTCACGCCGGCCGGCACGCACCTACCAAGTTCGCTTCCGGCGCATGTTGTGCTTACCGTCGGATCACTTGACCACGTTGCAGCACTTCGTTCTCATCAGTGGCAAGGCAGCGTGCTCATTAAGTTGCAGTCCACTATGCGACGCTTTGGCGTTTCCGGCAACGATCTTGCTGCACTTCACAACGCTTGCACCAGTGCATCCTTGAATGTTGTTGGTTGGTCCATTCATCCTCCACTGAACAACGACGATCAAGATCGCAGTGGTGAGGTTTCATGCTGGATGGAACTGTTACAGGACAATCTTCCGGTGTACGTGAGCCACGTCACTGCCGGGCAAATTAGTGCGCTGCGTTCACAGTTCCCGAACCGCACATTTGTTTCACGCATGGGCACAGCTTTGTGGTTGGGCGACAAATCAATGATGAAATTGACGGCCGAAGTTCTTGACGTTCACGAAGTTGACGGAGGAACAGCTGGATACCGATCGACCGCACTTCCTGGAAGCGGACACATTGTGATTGTTGGAGCAGGCTCGGCACATGGAGTGAGCGAAATCGTTGGTGTGGGAAGTCCGTTCCATTTTGCACAGCAACGTGTTGCACTCGTTGAACCTCCCTACATGCACAGCAGCATGCTGTTTGTTCCTGTTGGTCAACCGGTACCACGCGTTGGCGAAAGTGTTGACGTCCAACAACCACTCACCCGCGTGAGTGCTGACACGATTTCGTGGGAATAACCGCCACCAACGATCGTCCAACTCGAATACCGAGCTTGGACGTCACACGCGCCATTGCTCTCGTTGGCGTCGTTGTGATGAACTACCACGCATACCTCAATACCAGTGCAGCGTTCTATCCTGCGCGTCCTTCATTTGCCGAACGCATCTTTAATCCGCTTTCGGGAATTCTGACAACTCGATTTGCGGCAACGTTTGTACTCGTTGCAGGTATTGGAATTGCATTGCTTGTTCAGAATGCAATTCGTTCAGGAGATGCCGCAATCATTCGAGCAGTTCAAATGAAACTGGCTCGCCGAGGGTTGTTTCTTTATGCGGTTGGGGCAGCTGTGCAGTGGATCTGGCCGGGGACCATTCTGTTTTACTACGGTGCATTTTTTCTGATTGCAGCCGTGATTTGCACCTGGTCAAACCGCAGCCTCATTGCAGTTTCGGTTGTTTCTATTGCGGTTTCTACAGGGCTCACTGCCTGGCGTGGATACCGATCTTTTGATGGAGACTTCACTCAGTGGCTATCGCCCACTCCAAATTCACCACGCAACTTACTGATTCGAACTTTTTTTGATTACACGCATCCGGTTTTCCCATGGATCACATTTATCTGCGCAGGAATCATTCTGGGCAGGAATCTTCCGCGTCTTACTCAGTTGCGTACTCAGATCATGGTGTGGTCCGGTGTCACATTGTTCGTTACCTATTTCATTCGCACTTTTGCCATGCCAGATTCACCTGCAACGCAAACGGACTACGTGCTCCAACGAGTGCTCTCCACAAACAACCACGATCATGCTGCCCTTCATGTCACTGCCACTTTGGCTGTTGCATTGCTGGCATTCTGCATTGTTTCTCTCATTACCGATTCACGGAAAGACAATCAAGCGGTTGTGTTTCTGGCGCGTACCGGACAAATGACGTTGTCGATCTATCTCGCACATGTGTTTATTTTTAACCTCGTGGTGAATTGGCTGAATTGGGTACGGCCAACTGGGCTAGACACCGCGCTTACGCTGAGCCTTGCTTTTTACGTCGCCGCAGTTCCGATTTCCTCGCTGTACTTCCGCAGATTTGGTATCGGACCATTTGAGCGTGTGTACCGAGCATTTGGCGGATGAACATTCCAGAACCGTGGCGCGAAGTACTGCGCAACGAAACCTCGCAACCATATTTCGCCAACCTCAGCGAGTTTGTCTCGCGCGAACGCGCAGCATTCACCGTCTTTCCTTCTGAAAGCGAAGTATTTACTGCATTGCAACTCACTTCACCACACGATGTACGCGTGGTTGTCGTCGGTCAAGATCCGTATCACGGCGTTGGGCAAGCACATGGGTTGAGTTTTTCTGTGCAACATGGAACTCGCATTCCGCCATCACTGCGCAATATTTACGCCGAATTACAGAACGATCTTGATATTCCACTTCCATCGCACGGAAATCTTGAGGCCTGGGCGAAGCAAGGTGTGCTTTTGCTGAATTCAACGCTTACCGTTCGCGAAGGTGAGGCAGGTTCGCACTCTGGACACGGTTGGGAAACATTTACCGATGCGATTATCTCGTACCTCGGTTCCCGACAGCAACACATCGTGTTTGTGTTGTGGGGTGCACACGCTGGTCAGAAGACAGCGCTCATTGACCAGCACCATACGGTGATCACTTCGGTGCACCCATCTCCGCTCTCTGCACACCGCGGATTCTTTGGTTCTCGCCCGTTTTCCCGGGTCAATCATGCGCTCCTCGAACACAATCAACCCGAAATCAACTGGCGAATCAACTCCAATTAGTCACTTCATTTCTTTACAATCAAGAGATGGTCTTAGAAATTGCTTTTGTTGAAGTGTTGCCAGAAAATCACCTTGCATTCGAAGCCGCTGTCGCAAAAACTGTACGAGAGGTGCTTCCACACGCTAAGGGTTTCATAGATTTCCAATTGCACAAGGGCATCGAGCAGTCCAATACCTACACCTTCCATATCAATTGGGAGACCCTTGAGGATCACACCATTGGCTTTCGCGAAAGTGATTTGTTCGTGAAGTGGAGGGAAATAATCGGCAAGTATTTTGCTAAACCGCCAACCGTTGAGCACTGGAATATTGCCTAGTTCCAGTTTTTGCAAGGCCGACCATTAGTTTCTACCCATGGGTTCTATTCGTCGTAGCGATTTCATCAACTGCAGCGCCGACAAAGTGTGGGCCTTCGTTGGCCAACCCGAGAAATTGCACGAGTGGTTCCCCATCACCAGCACTCGTGTTGAAGGAAACAAGCGTTGGATTACCCTCGCGGGCGGAATCACGTTCGAAGAAGACATCATCACTCTCGATCATGATCTACGCCGTTTTCAATACAAGATCGTGAACAATCCATTCATCACCTTTCACTTAGGAACGGTTGATGTCATTTCAGATGGTCCGAACCGCTGCATGCTCATGTACTCCACCGACATGGAACCCGAAGTGCTCGCACTTCCCATCGCCGGTGCCGCATCTATTGGTATTGCCAAAGTAAAAGAAATGTTTGACGGTAAATAATGGGTCGCAAAATTCTCTTTATCACCACCGATCAACAGCGTTACGACGCGCTGGGTTGCAATGGTGGCACCATCGCACGCACACCCGTGATTGATGCACTCAGTCGTGCCGGAATTACCTTTGATCGTGCTCATCCACAAAACGTTGTGTGTATGCCATCACGCAGCACCATGCTCACCGGACAACATGTCAGCACTCACGGTGTGTGGATGAATGGTGTACCGCTTCCTGAAGATGCGCCAAGTATTGCTGCAGACTTACGTAACGCTGGTTACGCAACTGCACTCATTGGCAAGGCCCACTTTGAGCCACTGCTTGACCCGTTCCTTCGCTTTACCGAAAACCGTTTAGGCGCCGAGAGAATCACGACCGACAATCCGAATGACCCGCATCGCGGATTCGATCACATGGAACTTGCAACTCACGGTGCTGCCGGTCAGTTGCACTACTCACAATGGATTCGCGAGAGCCACCCGGAAGCAGTTGGCAACTATTACAACGTGCTCGATCGCGAGCTGCAAGTGAATGCCGAAGGTGGTGGCGACACGAACGCACCGCAAATAAAAGTCAACCCAATTCCACGCGAGTGGTATCACACGGAATGGGTAGCTCAACGCACTATTGCATGGTTGCAATCGCTTCCCGAAGATCGAGATTGGTTCTGCTGGATGAGCTTTCCCGACCCCCATCATCCTTGGGATCCTCCAGCGTCAGAAATGCATCGCGTGAACTGGAAAGACCTGGACTTGCCAGCGGGTTACATTCCCGATGCAGCCAAGCGTGAGAAAGTCATCGATTCCAAATTGCGTCATTGGCGTGGTTGGTACGACGGAACGTTTGTGTCGAACTATGAAGCGCCTGCGAAGTGGGTGCCTGCAACCTTGACCGCCGATCAAGTGCGCGAAGTGAACGCCTACACGCATGTTGAGAATGAGTTGATTGACGAAGCCATTGGTTCGGTCATGAAAGCCATCGAGTCCCGCGGTTGGGGCAACGATCTTGACGTGCTGTACACCACCGATCACGGCGAGTTTCAGGGCGATTTTGGCTTCCTTTTCAAAGGTCCATACCACGTGGATGCGCTTATGCGACTGCCGCTTATTTGGCGACCTGCCCCAAGTTCCAACATTGCACCAGCTCGAGTCAGCGCACCTGTAGGGCTTGTTTCCCTTGCTGCAACATTTGCTCATATTGCTGGGCTCGAACAACCAAGTTATGTGGAGGCACCACGATTGCCGCACACCGATAGCGATGCAACATCGCTTGGTCATGAGCGCGTACTGACCGAATGGGACAGCGTGTTGTTCGGAAAGATTGTGCACCTGCGCACGATCTGTCGCGACAACTGGGTGTGCACTGCTGCGTTACCAGGCACCATGAACGAAGCCGGCGAAGGCGAACTCTACGACCTCACACACGACCCACTACAACATGTGAACCTGTGGAGTGATCCGAAAGCACAAGCCATGCGCGAGAGTTTGCTTGCTGACATGTGGGACAACTTGCCAAAACAAGTCACTCCACTGCGTCACATGGACGCACCTGTTTGATCGTGTAGTTAGAGCGCTGGAATTTGCTGCGTGATGCAGTGAATTCCACCGCCGCCAAACGCAAGAATGGCTCCAATATCCAGGCCAACCACTTGCCTGTCGGGAACAAATTCAGCAATCAGCGCCAACATGTCGTCGTCTGCAGCATGACCACACACAGGCACAATGACTGCGCCGTTTACTAAATAAAAGTTGAGGTACGGAACCTGCACCGTCACCCCGTGCACGTCAATTCGTGGAAGCACAGGTACTTCATGAATGGTTACATCAAAAGCTTCGGCGACTCGACGATTTTGAGCAAGTCGATCAAAGTCACTTACTGATTTGTCATCACAACCCTGCATCACCAGCGTGCGTGGTGCCGTGAAGCACGCGACGTTATCAACGTGGCCATCGGTGTCTTCGTCAAGCGATAAACCATGTGGCAGCCACATCACTTCGGTTGCACCAAGTTCGTGTTTCATTGTGGCAGCAATTTGTTCGCGCGACATGTGAGGATTGCGATTCGGATTCAACAAACACTGTTCAGTGGTGGCAAGCAGACCAGTTCCGTCAACCGTGATTGATCCACCTTCAAACACCATGTCAATGTTGCGCACTTCGTGGCCCATGAGTTCTGCAAAAGAATGCGCGAGCGCCGCGTCTTTGTCGAATGGAACAAACTTGTTTCCCCATCCGTTAAACACCCAGTTGCCCGCGATGCGCTTGTCGCCTTCAAACACATAGATCGGGCCGGTATCGCGAAACCATGAATCGTCCAGCGGGAGCTCAACCACGTCAACCGCATCTCCACACAACAAACGAGCGCGTTCTGCGTCTTGCGCATTGGCAATCATGGTCACTGGCTCAAAGCCGGAAATGGTTTTCGCCAATGCAGCATGGGCTAATCGAGCGTCTCCAATATGGTCGCCGTAGAGATCATGCCGAGATGGCCAACAAATGACGGTTCGCTCATGAGGGGCGAATTCGCCAGGCATTTTCACGAAAAATCGTCTCCGAGGTTTTCTTCAACTCCGCCATCCAGCGTGAGTAAGGGTACGTAGAGCTCTGGACGACGATCACGGAATAATCCCCAACTTGAGCGCATGGCTTGAATTTCATCGAGGTTAAACGTTGCAGTGAGCACCGTCTCTTCTTCGCGATTTGCTTCAGCAACCTTTGCACCTGTGGCATCGGCAATGAACGACGAACCATAAAACGTGATCTCGGTGTTCACTCCGACTTCACGACCAGTGCGGTTGGCGGCAATAACAGGCATCAGGTTTGCACCTGCGTGACCTTGCATCACTCGTTGCCAGTGCATAGATGAATCCCATGTTGGGTTCGGTGGCTCACTGCCAATTGCTGTTGGATACAACAGCATCTCAGCGCCTAGTAATGCCATTGCGCGTGCACCTTCTGGAAACCATTGATCCCAGCAAATGCCAACACCGATGTTTCCAAACCGTGTATTCCAAACACGGAAGCCGGTGTCACCAGGACTGAAGTAATACTTCTCGGTGTAACCGGGTCCGTCTGGAATGTGGCTCTTGCGATAGATGCCAAGCATTGAGCCATCAGCATCAACCATTGCAACCGTGTTAAACAGCGCATTGTTTGCACGCTCGTACACACTGATCGGCAGCACAACACCAAGTTCCTTCGCAACCTCTTGGAAGTGCGTAATCGTTGGATGTCCTTCAATGGGCAGTGCACGTGAAAGCTCGCTGACTAATTGGTCTTTACAAAAGTAATGACCCTCAAACAACTCGGGGATCAAAATGACCTGTGCGCCATTCTTCGCTGCGGCGCGAACTAGGCGTTCCGCGGTTGCGACGTTGGTGGCAACATCAGTTGCCATTGACATTTGAATTGCAGCGACGGTGACTACGCGTGAAGCCATGGAGTTACCTGGTGATCGGTTCAGCCAAGTGCCGAATTAATTGCGGCAAGAACTTCAGGAGCATCTGGTGCTACTTGTGGATGGAAGCGCGCAACGACATTTCCTTGGCGATCCAACACAAACTTTTCAAAGTTCCAGCGAATGTCTCCGGTGTACCCTTCGCTGTCAGCAACTTCTGCAAGTGCTGCAAAGAGTCCGTGACGCGCATCGCCATTTACTTCGACCTTTTCAGTTAGCGGGAAAGACACGCCATAAGTTGCAGAGCAGAACTCCACGATTTCCTCTGCAGAACCTGGCTCTTGTCCAAGGAATTGATTGCACGGCACGCCAATAACGGAAAAACCCTTTGCTGCAAGATCGGTTTGGAGTTGTTGCATAGCGGTGTACTGGGGCGTGAGGCCGCACTCTGAGGCAACATTCACCAACAGCGTGACTTTGCCTTGCTGGTCCCCAAGAACATCTCCTGAGCCAGTTAGTGGATTGATCTTGTGTGAGTACATCGACATGTGGTTCCTCCAATGGTTGCGCGGAAGTGCGCTCGCAATGATCGTAACGCCCAAGGCCGT
>JACCDY010026469.1_pt1 | contig 13536 bp, 7 predicted proteins | sample 7446391 | NCBI WGS metagenome assembly JACCDY01 (sample SAMN15323451, study PRJNA562643) | freshwater metagenome | isolation source: river surface water | place: USA:Blue River Watershed | collected 2017-08-18 | reverse complement strand
TTGAAGCATTCGAATTATCTACAGCAAAGGTTGAGTCTGATGGTATAGTTTTTAAAGCATCAAATGAACCAACATAAACAAAAGCACCTCCGATTCCCGGACCACTAGTACCTCCATTGATTAAAATTTTAAGCGATGAAAATGCAACATCCCATTTAGTAGTCGCAGAATCTGAAGATGCAATTACTTTATTATCCACTAAACTGAAATAAGTAACTGAACCTGCATACTGTGGTCTGTCATCTGCACCTAAACGTGTTACTGTATCTGCCGGCAAGTCTTTCACTGTAATAGCAGTCACTGGCACAATCACTTCTGTTCCTTCCTCTTTTGAACAAGCAACTAAAGCAATACTCAATCCTAAACCCATCGCGATTTTTGAGATCATTTTTTTCATGATTTATTTGATTTTATTTTTATTTATTTTTTGTAATTCATATTTAATACTTGTGTAAAATGTCCTTCCTGGTAAATTAGGCAGGTTGGCAGCATCGATATAATTTGAAATATTATCTATACCACCCTGTATACTTAGACCATTCTTGAATGATTTGCCAGCAGCACTGTTGATTGCAACATAGCCACTAGCAAATACATCACCATTGTCAAAAACTGTATTGCCGTTATTATTATTAACAGCCCATCTGCTTCTGTAAATGGCCCTTACATTCAAGTAATAACCCTTGGGGGAATTATAATTTAATTTTACTTGTAATTTATGTGTACTAGCATTAGGCAAACCTACATACTCATTCAACTTCATGATTCTGCTATAGCCTTGGTTATTTTTTGTATAGACTGTGCCAGATTTAATTGCTGCAATCTGGTCTTTATCGCCAGTGCGCAAATACTGATAGCCACCATTGATCGACCAATTTGCATTGAATTGATGTTGTCCTTCTACTTCAAAACCTGTAGTAAATGCACGACCAATATTGATATAACTAAATATTTGCGCTCCCGAGATATAGGTACCTACTTGTTGTGATTCAATTAAATTTTTGATATCATTTCTAAATAACTGAACGGACATTGCTGAACTTGAATTGATTTTCCAATCCCAGGTAAAGTGCATGCCATTGGAATATTCGGGTTTAAGTGCTTTTAATAAATAGTAATTGGGAAATAAATTTCCAATTTGTCCCAGTGCATCTAACTTAGCAATCACCTGTTGTGCTTGTGCAGCACCAAATACACTATAACTGCCCGCAGCTGCATTGGTAAAGTCTAAAAATAATTGTCTAAAATCTGGCGCTTTAAACCCCTGACCAATACTGAATCTAAATTGATGCTGTAGATTCAATTTATACAACATAGACAGCTTTGGACTATATGCAGAAGCAAACTGTGTATTTTGATCAAACCTTAGGCCTCCAATCAAAGTCAATTTTTCTGAAGGCTTCCATTCCCATTGTGTAAAGGCATACTGAATATCGTTTTGCTTTCTTAGTTTTTCACTATCATAGCGGCTACTTTTTACACCTTCCCAAACAGCACCCGCACCAAAAACCGCCTGTAAATTTTTACTAAGATCCCAGTCGGTCTGGTTTTCAATTCGTTTAAAATTGTGATTTAAAACGTCTCTGTAGGGCAGGCCATTAATTGTTAATAAATTTTGAACAGCATCATAAGTGGTTGTATAAGTTCTTAAACTCGTTTTTATTTTTTTTGAAAAACGATGGTTCAAACTAGCAGCTACATTTAAGTCTTTTATATTTTCCTTGCCAATCGAATAAATAGTAACCCCATTGTTCGCTACCGCAATTTCATTTTGAATTTGCTCATTCGTATAGCGCGTGTTCAATACAAAATTGGTTTTGCTAGACAAATCCCATTTGATTTGTTGGGTTGTTGTATATCGTTCAATAGGTGTTCTAACTCGACTATTGCTATTGGGACGAATGCTATATCCGTCTGTTTGATAGCTATTCACAAATCCTTGGTATTGAAAGTTTTTAGTTTGCAATTTCGTTTCAAGATTAGCGTCTACGGTATTGTAGGTGCCATACCTTAGTCCAATTGTCAACGGCGATCCCATGGTTGCGTCGGTGATAATATTAATCACACCTGCCATAGCTTCACTTCCATAAAGACTAGAGGAAGGCCCTTTTACAATTTCAATTTTTTTAATATTCCCTAAGGCTATTCTATTTAAATCCAATACCCCAGCAGTTCGTCCAACCAAAGGTTCTCCATTGATTAAAATGATGGTGTAGTCTGGATTTAATCCTTGTAATTGTATACCTGCACCAAAACCACTGGTCAAGTTCAAACCCGTTTGTTCTTTTAAAATATCCGTCAATCGCAATGACCAATTTTGCTGAATCGTTTTTGCATTGATGATGGCTACGGGAACTGTAATATTGCTTAGCTTTCGCTCTGTTCGTGTTGCAGTTACTACTACACTGTCGCCACTAGCATCTAATGTGTCTTTTACAAAACGGGATTGTGCAGATAGGTTACCCCCTTGTACTAGCACTAAAAAAAAGAAGATGTAGCGTGTTTTTTTCATTCAGGGTGCAAAGGTCAAACTTCCCTTCGAGTCCAATCATGGCTACAGGTAATAATTGTATAAATTAGAGCGTATTTTGACATTCAGATGACATATCAAAAGAAGGTTGTCAAATGCGATTAATTTTGATGATTATTACATTAGGTTCACTGAATAAACTTTAAACAAAAAAGGATGAGGTTGTACAACTTCATCCTTTTAATTTTAGGCCAACAACTTAATTTTTTTCAATAAGTTTTTGCGCCGCCTTCACTTCGGTAGGAACAACAAAGTATTCATAAAACCTTTTATCGTCTTCTTTGCGAACGCTAGCTATTAAATTATTATCGCCCTGAGTAATAAATATATATTTATCATTGATGGCATTAATAACATCGCTTCTTACTTTTTTCTGTAAACCCACATTTTTATCTTTAATACCCAATACACGGTTGATTTCAGCAATTTCTACATTTTGTTTAGCGCTATTTGCTTTGATCAATAATTGAATCAGGCTTATTTCGGTTTCGGTAAAAGCCTGGTTCATTGTTTTAGTTTTTAACACTTTTAATTGCGCATTTTCTATCTTCTTTTTTACACTTTGATTAAATAACCTCACAAAGAATATAATTAGAATTATGACCATACAAATTGCAAAAAGAAAAATTAAGGTCATATAATCATTGCCCCAAATTGGAAAATTCAAAAGTTCAAAGTCATTTAAATTAAAGTCCCATGTTTTAAATGTTTGTTGCGCTTGTTGATATTTATAGTACTTCCCTTTATAAAAGAAAACAGTTAAATCGTTGCCATTTCGAATAAAAAATTGATTTAAATCTGCTCTTTTTGATTTGTAAATTTTATTCGCTACATAATCAAACAAATAGGCTTCGTCATTAATTAAAAAAATCCTACCCTTATCGTGTGGGTAAACCCCATAGTTATTTTTTTGGTCAACAAGCTTAATTAATTCAGGTGATACTTTACCTATTTTTATCCAATCACTTGTCTTAAGGTCTAAATAATAACTTGTATACTCGAACACCCCTTTAAAAAATTTTGGATCTTTGAGCGACTTATTCTCTATTTTTTGGAAAGGCACATACAATCTTCCTTCAGAAGGTGAGAACCACTCATAATCAGCAGTGAACACTTCGATATTCGTAGGCTGGATATCCCATTCCATGTCTACCATGTTGAATTTTCTTAAGTGTCCTGTCTTGTTCCAGAACCCATATCCGCCATAATTATAGATTTGATCCTTATAAATGAAATTGGTACAGTCTATATTGTAATTGATATTGATGGTATTGTCAATTTTTCTAAACACCACACTATCTCCAATCGGCTCGGACATTTGAAAAATAAAGCCGGTTTGGGCTAAAAAAATGTACATTTTCCCATTATGCTTGATCAATTCTTGTCCATTCGCCGCAAATGAAGTGCCATCAAGTGGCAAGATATTTGAACTTCTACCTAGAGTGATATTGCCATTGTAATCATCTAAGCCCTTAATTTTTTGTAATAAGGGGTTATATAACACAGTATATGACCTTTCACAGGGCACAAATTGAGCTGAAATTGAATTAATTTGTAGTAAAAATGCAAAAAAAGCAATTAATTTTAAATTTTTATAAAACATTGAAAATCATTTATTTAATAGGAAATTTACTTATTACATATAACTTTATTCTATATAAAAATAAGAAATAACCTATTACCTCACTCAATTATTTACCTAATCGTTTTAATTTATTTTTAAATGTCTGACTTTCGCCTCAGCTTTTGGGGGAAAGCTATGGATTTTACAGGGGAGCCGGGCAACCAGCTCCCCTTTTCATTTTTACAAGTTTACTGCATTGATTTTCATCCATTATCCTCGGCTCCTGCCTTAAATACCCCCCACCTTTTTGTTAACAATTTCGTAATATAGGCATTCGCTTGTATAGCGGAATTTGAAGGAAATTTACAACCTCACACATTATCAAAATTTATTTTATGGATTTTAACTCAATCATGAAGATTTTCCTTCCTAAAGACAGGGTTTTCTTTCAACTATTTGAAGAAGTTGCAGAACACGTAAACGAAATGGGCATCAAGCTTAAAGAAATGGTCAACGAACCAGATGTAGATGTGAGGGCTAATATTTTAGCGCAAATTGAAAATTTAGAACATAAAAACGACGACCTAACCCATAGTATTTTCACGGAATTAGGAAGAAACTTCATCACACCCTTTGATAGAGAAGATATTCACTACCTAGCAACTTCATTAGATGATATTGCCGATTATATTTATGCATCTGCTAAAAAGATTAATTTTTATAAAGTAAATCCTAACGATACTGGTATTCATAAGCTGGCGGAATTGGTTTTACAAGGAACCCAAGAGATCAAAAAAGTGGTATTAGGTTTACGTAATATGAAGAATATCAAGGAGATGACAGATGCAATGATCAAAATCAATAGCATCGAAAATCAAGCAGACGACGTTTTTGATATGAGTATCGAAAAATTATTTGAACAAGAGAATGATTTTAAAGAAGTAATTAAAAAAAGAGAGATCTACCAAGTACTTGAAATTGCAACCGATAAAATTGAAGATGTCGGTAATGTAGTTGAGTCAATTATCATCAAGTACGCTTAATTAATTTACAATGACTTTACTAATTATCATTATTGCGCTAGCGCTTATATTTGACTATATTAACGGTTTTCATGACGCTGCCAACTCAATTGCAACGGTGGTATCCACAAAAGTATTGACACCATTTCAGGCAGTACTTTGGGCAGCTTTATTCAATACAGTCGCATTTTGGATTTTTAAAGACCATGCTGTTGCAAACTCGATTAGTAAAACGGTCTATAAAGAATTTATAACACTGCCTGTAATTTTCTCTGGATTATTAGCGGCTATATTCTGGAACCTTTTGACTTGGTGGTATGGTATACCATCTTCCTCATCTCATACTTTAATTGGTGGATTTGCAGGCGCCGCCATTGCTCATGCCCTTTCAATTAAAGGAATACATTTTTCTTGGGTAAAAATTGTTGACGCTGAAACCATTATTAAAACCATTTTATTTATTTTTTTAGCGCCAATCATAGGAATTATTATTTCTATGTTCATCACTGTTGTGACCATCATGCGTAATATATGGTATCGTATTGGAATCATTGTAGTGACCACCTTGTTGACCGCATTTCTGTTTGACTATTTTGAGAATAGTAAAATGAACGAAAATGCCGAGAAGTTTTACGGTATTGATAAATATAAAAAAGAAGTTTCAACACTTCGATCTGAATTAGCTGAAAATAAAGCAGATACTATTTTATTAAAAAAATTAACACTGGCCGAAGAGAAGTTAACAAAAGCAACGACTAGTTTTAATTTAGTACACCCATTGATTGAAAATTTTGATAATACAAGCGCTGACTATATTGCAAAAGTTGCAAAAGACAGTGGCTGGTTGGACCAAATTGCAGTAAGTAAATTAAAAGATGCGGTAAGAAACGCAAACGATTTTTTAGTATTAGAAGCCAAAGCGCCTGAAAATGATTCAGCAAAAAAGGAATATGATATTGCTAAAGTGATTACAGAGGAATACAAAGCGCCCGTAAAATTATTTTTAGCTGGTACGATTTCTATTGATTCTACTGTAGTATTGATCAATCAGATTTATCCGATTCAAACAAAAAATATTGACAAAGTAAAATCGAAGCTGGCCAAATTTAATATCGAGAAAACTTTTTCCAATGAAATAGATAAAGCAGACAATACGATGATCGTAAATGGTATTTTTGGCACAGCACTTATTTTTATTTTGATTTATTTATACGTTGAAAAAATTAAAACACCTACCGCATTAACAGTAGGTAATATGTTCAAAAAATTACAATTATTTAGTTCTGCTGCATTTAGTATTGGTCATGGAGGTAATGATGCACAAAAAGTAATGGGCATTATTGGTGCAGCATTAATTGCAAGTGGCAGTATTCAAGATTTTGCATCTTTACCTAATTGGGTTCCCGTAGCTTGTTACCTAGCAATTGGCTTGGGTACAATGAGTGGTGGATGGAAGATTGTTAAAACAATGGGATCTAAAATCACCAAAGTAACGCCGCTTGAGGGTGTGGCTGCTGAAACAGCTGGTGCATTTACTTTGTTCTTTACAGGACAGATGGGTATTCCAGTTTCAACTACGCATACGATCACTGGATCAATCATTGGTGTTGGTGCAACAAAAAGATTAAGTGCAGTTAGATGGGGCGTAACTACCAATTTACTTTGGGCATGGATTTTAACGATTCCAGTGAGTGCCGTACTCGCGGCCATCACTTATTTTATTGTAAAATTCTTTTTGGGATAATATAAGAACCAAACTATAGATAAAAAAAAGGCGCTACAGATGTAGCGCCTTTTTTTTATTGAATTAAAAGTATTGTTTTTTGTCGACCATCAAGGTATTCAAAACTTGATCCATCATAACAACCATTTTGTTCTAATGCAATTCTTACAGGTTTGTTCCATCCCGCTATAGTATGCGTGGCGTTGAGTTCGATCGAGTAGCAAGTATTTTTACGCATTGCATAATCTCCAGTACCTGGAACACCTTGTTGCATATCCCACATGCCAATGGTTGTGCCTGCTGCATGGCCATGGAACCCAATTGGATGCGTGTAGATACTTGGCTGAATGCCTTCTGCTTTTGCTTGTTGAATGGAAGCGGCTAGTATTTCATTTCCTGTTCTACCAATTTTAAAATTGATAGTTAAAATATCTTGTAGTCTATTGGTCTTATTAAATGCTGCAATCAATTCGGCAGGTGCTGTAGTTTCATTTGGTAACAATACATAAGCATGCTCTTGCACATCCGAATTAAGCCTTAAGTAACTGATCCCAAAATCCACATGTAATAAATCTCCGCGGCGAATGATGTCATCTTTTTCGTTGCTCACCCTTCTTTGAATTTCAACAGATGGATGAAACCAAGTTGACAAGCCAAGATCAACTACTTTTTGTCTAAACCACCAAACCAAATCATTCGTACTTGTTTTATTTGGTTGTATCACTCGATTGCTAAATCCTTCCTTGATGATTTGATGGCTGATTTCAAGTAAAGTTGGGAAGAAGGCCATTTCTTTTGCAGTTCTTGTCTCAAGCCAAGCAACACCTAATTTTTCTGCTGATACAATTTTTGTTAATTGACTAGGAGACATTACATTTTTAAGTTCATTGAATTCTGTAAGATGTAATCCATCAGCATGTCCGTAATCTTTTGAAGTATTTAAAGCAATTTGATTTGGATTTAAACTATCAATGAGCTTTGATAGCGCCTTCCATTGATTGGGCTCTTTTTCGGGATTCCATGCTGCCTGAATGCGCTTGCCTACCTGGTACCTTGCTATGGCATAACTATGAATGCTTTCATTTTTTTTATCTCTATAAAAAACAAGCATCGTAGTTCTTCTTGCAGAAAGCCATTCTGCTGGCAAAAAGGTTTTTAAAATAGGGTCTTCGTTGTATTCTCTTGATATAATGAGCCAACAATCTATTTTGGCTTCATCCATTAACTTAGGTAATAAATGATCAATTCTATCTGTCAATACTTCGTTGATCGTGACAGCTTGTTCTTTTACAGACAATACTTGTGCCTGAGCAGAAAAGACTAAAAGGAAGAGCGAAGTTGCAATTGTAAAAAATTTCATATTGGAAATCATTAAAATGAATAAATCTTGATGTATTGTTAAATCTAGAATAAATTAACTACTAAATTTGCTTCTATGCAAATTCATTTTAGATTTTTTCTTTTTTTATTGCTTTCTACACCCCTTCTAGCCTTAAGTCAAGTAAAAACTTTACAATTATCTGATAGTAGTTTGCAAACGGTGATTGTGACAGCCAATAAATCAAAGGAGAAAAGAATTGAATCCCCCATTGCGATTAGTGTTTTGGGGCAAAAGCAGATACAAGAAGCCAAAGCAGTAAGAATAGATTTTTTATTGAATAAGGTGAGCGGGGTCTTTATGCCCACCATTGGAAACGAACAACATATGATGTCTATTAGGCAACCTGTTTCTTTGAAAGGCTTGTACCTCTATTTAGAAGATGGATTGCCAATTAGAACAAGTGGTTTATTTAGTAACAATGCCCTCATTGAAATCAATACAGCTGCTATTCAACAAATTGAAGTGATTAAGGGACCAGCATCGGCCTTGTATGGAGCAGAAGCCATTGGAGGGGTGGTCAATTTTATACATGCACCAAGACCGACAAGCAATCAGCTTTCAATAAGCAATCATATCAATAACAATGGCCTCTTAAAAACTGATTTGGTATGGAATAAGGCTGGGAAAAAGTCTGGTTTATCCATTAACCTAAGTCAGATTGGACAAAAAAATGGTCAACTTGAATACAGCGATTATACCAAAACAGCCTTGAGCCTAAAAAGAGATTTTACATTTAAAGAAAAGTGGACAGGCTACCAACAACTGCAATACATCCATTACGATGGCCAGATGACTGGTACGGTGGATAGTTTAAAATTTGAGGCAAGAAACTATAGTACCCAACAAAGCTTTACTTATCGAAAATTAGATTTGATTCGTATAAGACAAAATTTATCTTATGCATGGAGTACAACACAAAAAACAACAATGAATCTTTTATACCGTGGCAATACAATGGGTCAAAATCCTGCATACTTAATTGCTGCAAGTTCCAATCCTACAAAGTTTAGGGGACAGATTAATTCAAATCGTTTTGACGCCTATGTATTTGATCTACAACATCAGATTCAAATAAAAAAAATAAAATCAAAAATATTAATAGGTGGCTACATGGATGCGACTGAACAAGGATTAGTTGCGAACTATATTGATATTTTTAAAGATACCAACATCAATAAATTTACAAAATATACAAGGCCTGTTGTGGATAGTTTGATTACCAACTACAGGACAACCATTTACAATAAAGCAGTTTATCTAAATTGGATTCAACCAATCACCAATCGTCTACGTGTCAATGCCACATTGAGGTATGACCAGTTTGATTACCAATTTAAAAATAAGTTACCAACAGGAACGCCGTCTGCAAATAATGTATTCACCAATTGGGCGCCTAAATTTGGCTTAACCTATAATCAACTAAACTGGGGTGGTTATTTAAATTTTAGCAATGGTTTTGTGCCCCCTCAAATCACCGAAATTTACAATGCCATTCGTGTGCCTTATTTATTGCCGCAAAGTTTTTCAAACTATGAAATTGGATCTTGGATAAGCATACCGAATGGTTACATCGAATGGTCTTTGTACCAATTGAATGGCCGCAATGAAATTATTTCTGTCCGACAAGCAGATGGCGTGAACCTGAATCAAAATACAGGTCAAACAAAACACTATGGGATAGAATACCAACTAAAATATAATTTTAGTAAATTATTGCAAATCAATTTTAATGGCAGCAATGCAAAACACCTCTATGTGAATACCATTTTAAAGGGTACAGATATTAGCAATAAAGAAATGGTAGCTGCACCTCGTTTTTTTAGCAACCTGACTGTATTGAGTCAATGGAATACTGCTTTAAGCTCATCCATTGAATGGCAACACCAATCTGGTTATTTTATGGATGAAATCAATGCTACTCGTTACAATGGTTTTGATGTATTGAACCTTAGAGTGAATTACAGCATCAAAAAGCATGAATTTTGGTTCCAATGTTTAAACCTGACAGATCAATTTTATGCTACTATGGCGACCAAAAACTTTAGTGTACGAGGTAATAATGCCTACGCCTATTATTTAGGAGATAACAGAACGATTGCACTTGGCTGGAGATGGAACTTGATTCCATAAAAAAGGGACGCAATTTGCGTCCCTTTTTTATAATGTGTAAACTCTATTGAGTTGAACTAAAATTAATTTCCACCGCCAACTCTAATTGCAGCACCGCCCATTCTAATGCCGCCACCTCTTTGCATTTCTTGCATTAGCTTTTGCATATTTTCTTGAAACTGAACCCTATTCATTTTTTCACCCTTCGTTGGTGCAACCAATTCCTTTTTTGGGTACTTGGTACTCACTTCTACAGCAGTAATTACATTTGCGCCATTGTCTTGATCGATTTCCATAATCACCCCTGGCAAACCACTATAACTATCTGGACCAAATGATACTGGGATATTCTCTGCATACCATACTACCAATTCAGTTTCTTTTGGAGCTCTTGGCGTATTTGCTGTTGTGTCCGTATTGTTTTCACCACCTCTTCCCATGCTAACACGCATGCGCATCACTTGAGGCGCTGTAATCATTGTCGTTGCTTTCTTGCATAATTGTTTTGCAATCATTTTAGTTTCTTCTGATAATTTCCACTTGTATTGCTTCAGAGAATCAACAATTAAAAATTCTTTTTCAAAAAATTCACGTCCCTCATATTGCATTTGTTTTGCTAAATCGGTATAGGTATTTGCTGATGGCATTCTAAAATTGAAACGCATACCACCACCTCCACCACCGCCAGCGTTGGCAAACGGATCGGGTGCTTCTTCATCCACCACTGATCTAAATAAGCTAACAGACTCATTAAAAATTAATTCAAACTTATCTGTTCTGAATTCAGGTATCATGGACTTCATTTGAGGATCCGGCAGGTTACGATGCATGTTGATCTTACGCTCATAACTAATTTTCCCTTCCTTCATTTGCGCCTTAGCTGTTGTTGTTACACTTGTTAATGCAATCAACATTCCAAATACTAATTGTATTTTTTTCATAAATGAAATTTTACTTTATTTTAAATGGTCCTTATTTTTTTAGACTTGTAAAAATAAGTGATTTTACATTCTAATGATCATGCCTCCTGGTCTTGCGCCACCCCCCAATCCAGATTTTTGTAAACTATAAGTGAAAGTCAACATAAAATACTGACTAATTACGTTATAGGATCTATCTACAATTTGATTCTGAGATACGTTTCGGTTAATACCAATGTTCTTATTCAATAAGTCAAAGGCGCTCATCTTAATTTCTGCTCTTTTGTTTTTTAAGAAAAATTTAGAAAAGCTTGCATTCCAAATTGGAATTGCTGTATTAAATCCCTCTGCACGACCGGTATTAATGGCATAGTTTAAGGATTGATTCAATACAATATTAAATGGCAAATAATTGGTCATATCCGCACCAAAAACTTTTGTTAAAAAGTTGGTATTTAAATTTGGGTTTACTTCATTTGTTGTTTGACTAAAGGAATAACGAGCCGTCAAATTGATATCAATGACATCGTCTACAATATAGGTATAGGACATACTTGGACCAGTAGATTTTGTCACAATGGTATTCAATAAGCCATTCGCGTAAGAGATATTATTATTCAATCCAGCATTCAAGCCAAAACTAAGTCTAGATTTTAATTTTTTGATACCAAAACCATAATTCAATGAGGTATTGATTCTATAAGCACCGTCAACATTGACTGGCTTTGTAAGAATAGTTCTATTGGGTAAAACACTATCGTAATTCACAATAGAGTTATTGGTCGTAGACGCATTTAATGTAGAAAAAAAGTTTTTACCCGCTAAAATTTTAGAACTGAAAAAACGAATATATAAATTATGTACATAACTTCTTTTCAAATCAGGATTACCGATGGATTGTCTATTGATATTGCTTTGATCCAAAACAGGCTGCAATTGTGTGATAGAAGGCTGATTCGTTGATGTACGATAATCAATATTTAAATTTTTTGTTTGTGAGAAATTATATCTAAATGTAGCATTTGGTAAAATGTCTTGAAAACTTTGACTCAGTTTTGTTTTTGCACTAATGTTCTCACCATCTAGCACAGCTTTTTGTATAGAAAATCCTGTCGCAAAATTATATTTCTTTTGATTGGATCTATAACTCATTCCTCCACCAGAATAAGTATACTCACTATTGAACTCATTGGTTAAACGTGTATTTAAAACGCCATATCCATCGGTCAAACTACTATAGTCATAAATTTTTCTGCTAGAAGACCCAATACTTTTACTTAGATAAGTATTGAACTCTAATAATGATTTTTTACCCAATGGTTCTGTGTAAATTACATTAGCAGAATAACTTGAATTTTCTCCCTTACGAATATTTTTTTGATCTAAAATTGAATCGTTCGTTAGCTTATTATTTAAATAAGATAATTGTTCTGTATACTGATTCCCTGTTGAATTAGATCGATTAAAGCTTTGTGTTATTGTAGAAGAAATAGTACGTCCTTTTTTAGCAAACTTTTTTCTTAACAATAAAGTACTTGCCGCATTGACTGCATCAGAAGCGCTAGAAGACATTGTGGTATTGCTATTCAGCAAGTTGCCATTTGTTAAATAGGTTTGGGTGGAATCTTCGCTATAATTCGTGGTTTGTTGCAAACCTAAGCTTGGTGTAAACCTAAAAGAAAAATTGTCAGTCACTTTATGATCGATCGTGCTTCCAAAGTTTTGTTGTTTATTGCCTGCTATTGAATTAGCATTAGAAATTCTATTGAATGAATTACCTGGTGTAAGGTTCTGTGTTTTCGAGAAACTGTTATTATTTCTTGTAACATCACTCACAGAAAGATTGGCATTGAACTCGGTTTTTTTTTCGTTGAATAAATTTGAATAATTTCCTCCGATAGAATAGGTATCTGCAATACCTTGCGCATTGGCATCTGTTTCGCCAGAACCACCACTAAAATTAACGGTTACGCCTCCGCCGGCGCCTGGTCTACCTCCGCCACCTCCAGAAAAATTTATGATGTTTCGGCCCGAAAAATTTTGTCTGTTGGTGTTGTTTGCACCGCCAATAGCAGAAAATTGTGCTTCATTATTAAATACGTTCACATTGCCTTGTGCATCAAATACACTTGGGGTTCCAGCACCCGCATTCAATTTTCCAAAAGTAGATTTGTTGCGGTCTTTTTTTAATTTTAAATTAATCGCTGTTTCCTCTGATCCGTCATCAATGCCTGTAAAAATGGCTTGATCAGACTTGCGATCGAAAACTTGAATTTTATAAAGCGCA
>JACCDY010166782.1_pt1 | contig 13540 bp, 27 predicted proteins | sample 7446391 | NCBI WGS metagenome assembly JACCDY01 (sample SAMN15323451, study PRJNA562643) | freshwater metagenome | isolation source: river surface water | place: USA:Blue River Watershed | collected 2017-08-18 | reverse complement strand
CCAGTCTTTGAGGAAATGGTAACTATTGTGAAAGGCCCTTCATTCGGTTCTCACCTTTTCGGAAAACGTTATGTGAGTTATGGTAAAGCCGTAGCAGCTATCACCTTAGTAACGGGTGAGAGATTGGCAAGTAAAACTTCGAAAGAAGAATCTTTGGAGAATATGGCAATTAGAGAAGAATTAATCGCTGAAGGTTATGTCGAAATTTAAAGAACTATCGGATGAAGAATTAAAATTTCTCTCCGATGATGAACTCTTTGCTTACTTAGATGCCAAAGCACTTCATCTCCGCCAGAATAATACAATTAAACCATTAGGTAGTTATCACACCAAACAATTCGCCGCAATGAGTAAGGGAAAAGAACTTACCACCGAAGAATTAAAAAAGGCTAAAGAGTTAGGTAAAGCAGGTGATGAGCAATATACCGATGCAATCCGTCAGGCGGCAGAGAAATTAGGTGGAGACCCTAAGTTAAAGGATCCTGGCATTAAGAACATAAAAACAAATAGGAGACAGTGGTTTGATTAGGTGTTACATATTGTTACACATCTAAACCGAATATTCTTCTGCTCAGCCCGACACCTCGCAGTATTTTTTTCTACATAACCCCCATATAGTAGAATAAAATTCTTTGTAAAAGGCTTTGTCATATCGATTTTTTTTTCGTACCTTTGCCCCATCTCACACACGCAAAAAAATTTGGTCGAATGACATGTATGTGTATATCCACTTTATCCCACTTTCTCCCACTTTTTTACACCCCTCTTACTAATAAGAAATAATAACCTAAGTGTATAATTCGACTAATTACACACTTTCATTACTTTGGTACTCTACTAAGTGAAACTAATCCATTCTTAATATTGCTACATCTTTATTAGGGCTTTCTTCTACTACTTTATACTTCATACCACTATTGAGAACACCTCTTCTAACCTCTTCCCAATTCCAATCATCTACCCATACTTCTTTACTGCCACCCGATTGAATCCATAGTATTTCATCCTTTACCCATTCCTCATTGTGATTACCATCCATCCAAACGAGGTCACCACTTCTACCTATAAGAAATTCTTTAGAGCTTAGGTGATGGAACTTTACCCAATCCTTTTTGTAATAAGAATTTATCCAAAGGATTTCATCTCTACTCTCTTCTACTATATCACAGGTCTCTAATTCGAAGGCTTCTAACGTATTATATAGTAACCAACTCCAACTACCGTAATTCGTTCCTATTTCTAATATCTTATAGGGTCTTTTAATCTTTAGTTGGGTATGTAACCAATCTACCTTAAGAAGTAATCTATCTAATTCGGTTGGAGTCCATCCATCTATAATCCCAGCGTTACCATTCCATTCACTCCTCTTTCTTTGTGAGTTATAGATTAACCTATTCCATACTTCATCTTTTACTATAACCATATCTTTCTTATTGAATAAAATTCTCCACTTTGCGGGTAAATCGCTCCACTCATTAGGTAATCCTCTGCTTCACTCATACTATCCCATTTCTTTATTGAATGTGGATTAGGTACTTCATTAGGGTGCTCTACTACTACATTCTTTACCTCTCTATCTATTACTCTTATTATAGGATTCGTATCATTAGGATTATAAGAGTGTTGTATTTCTATATCGTGCTTACTACCTATACTCTCTACTCTATACCCTCCATCTCTTAACCAATAACCTCCATTCATTAACCATTGGTTTTCCTTACATTCATATATTGTATAATACGCTCTCATTTGGTTTCCCTCTCTATTCTTTTAAACCCGCTTACTAATAACTCTATACTCCCTACTACTATTAGAGCTATTAATATTATGGTTATCCATTCTACTATCTTCTTTTGTTTCATCTTTACTATTACTATTCTTATTATTACTATGGTATCTATCTATACTCTGAATGTATGTAGTACCATCTTCTAATGGGAATGTTTGGTTTAGATACTCTTCTCTATTCACTAAATTATTTTTTGTTTCCGCCGGCTTCTAACTTTTGGATTCTATCTTCTAATTCGCTTATCTTATTCAATAGGTTCACTCCATTCACTACCATCTCTCCCTCTATTTCCGCTCTTCCCCATTCTTCTCTTCTCTCCTCTCCATTACCTCTACTCTTTCGGATGTATAACGATGATGCCGTCAACTCTCCGTTTATAAGAGCGTTGGAGGATGTTATCGGCCCTCTAAGATATACCCATTGGGATTGTTGTACAATGAGATTGCCCGTTAGGGTAATATCACCTACCATATCCAACGAACCACTTATCTTATAAGGTTGATTACCATTCGCTCCAATTTCCTTTTGTGGAATGAATGCTTCCATTCCATCTCGGATTTCTATTATCATATACTATCTATTATCATAGTTCCCTTATTAACCCACCCCTCTCTTACATCTATCCACATGGCTTTACAAACCTCTCTTACTACATCCTTCATACCTTCCGAATTGCCGGTAATGATTTCCAATGGAGTATCGTATTGATTTAACAATATCCAATTCTCTAATTCATTCCTTACCTCTTCTCTACTCTTTTGATGACAATCGTATCTCTTATAATATGTCCCCATACCCAAATCTTTTAATATCTTCCCATAACCAATTCTTTATTCTCTTCATCAAATCCGGTCTCTCACTTCCAATGATAAATTGTACTAAGATGGTTTCTTTACCTCTATGATGCTGAATCTCTAAATTATTCTTAACGTTGTGATAAAATCCACAAAAGACCTGCCAATCCCAATGGCTCATTTCCATCCCCAAATCCTCTATTAGTCCCAACCCACCCTTTTTTACTAAGGGTTGTATGGATTCGAAATCCGGATTTTGATTTGGCCTATCCCAATTACTCATCCTTCTTAACTCATCACTTATATCCTCTATTCTATATGTTTTTACCACACCACCTATTTGGTCTATAATATCTCCTTGCCTCACATAATGAAAATCACCATTAATCTCTCCCTCTACACACTTATCTATCCACTTCTCCATTCTTCGGATGATATCACCCCTTTCTACAAAATCCCAATCACCCCCTTTTGGGACGTGATGTGAATGAAGGAATCCACTAAAGAATCTTCTTATTGGGTTTCGGGTAAGTGCAATAACTTCTTTATCGTTAGGATATTCCGCATTTATTTCTATGCCTTTCCAATTGAGAAACAACTTTAAGGTATAAGTAAACAATGTACTACCACTTTTGTTAAAAGTTACTATCGCCTTCCCCTCATCTACTAAATGAATTACTTTCATAAATTTAAATACTATCAATAAATCTTATTCTCCGAAATTTTTTCGGACCGGAGGACAAAGGGAGAAAGATACCCCCTACCCCCGCCCCGCTCATCGGCCATTGGTATTAGTTATCATATACCCTTATTCCTCTACTTCATAGATTATTGTTTCCACTACCCCTTTTTCTACATTCAATACTCCACTTACTTCTATACTCCATATTGAACCGATATCAAAGATATATTCTGAATCGTTGATTTCACTATCAAAATATAATTCACTCATATCCAACTTATCCTGTTGCTCTTCTGTCAATTCTGGCGTAAATTCCTCATCTTCAAATTCAGTATCCCCATCACTCATCTCATAACACCATAGGTCGTAAAAGTGTCCGGCTTCCATATTCTCTATTGGTTCTTTCTCAATAGCTTCTATGAAATCTTCTAATGTCATTCCACATTCCAAAGTTGATCTCTTCCAATTAGTATATGCAGTAAATGTAAATTCACTACCATCGTAAGTTCCATAGTGTTCGGTTCTCTCACTTAGAGACCATTTTCTAAGATTTATGGTGATTTGTGTATCAACATCACTTTTGTCTAATTTTTTAAGTTCTTCGATAAACTCAATTTGTTTTTGTGAAATCTTTTCCATTGTTTTTATTATGAATTGTAATTTAATACTATTGATTCTAATACCTTAAGAAAATCTTTATAATCCTTAAAGTAATCTATATCCACCATCTTTCGAATTATATTACCGTCACTCTTCCAAGCCCATACTTCGTAAATAAGTTTCTTTTCACCAATAGGTAACCTCTCCACTTGAATAGTAAAGTTTTGAGAAGTAGTAAGTTTCTCAACTGAAAACTGATATTGTACATCTCCTACTATTTCAGATTGATACACACACCAATCATCGGATATAAGTTCTCCACAAATCTTATCAATATTCTCAATTAATAACATCTTCCTTAATTATGATATATTTTACTCCGCTTTTTGTTTCGTTAATTACACCACCGGATTGAATGAATAATTGTTCAGCATACTTAGGATTATCCCTCCCTATCAACATCAGCGTTTCCGCCAGCATTATTATCATTTCCTACTCTAATTAAAGTTTTATAATCAAAACTCCTCCACCCACTCTTTTCAGTATCCCAAACGGTAATAAGGTCTGAAATGATTGGATTTCCATTTTCATCTACCTTTGGTGTAGAGTTTTCTGCTTTTGGATGATTCGCTTCTGGAATAAGAGTAAATGATTTTGTACACTTCATTATTCTTTCTGTACCATCTTTCTTTTTAAAGGTTACTACTACTTCACCTTCTTTCAAATTTTCTACTAATTCTTCTTTTGTCATAACTTTATTATTCTGATATTCGTTTAAATTCTATACAATCTCCCTTTCCCACATCATCGAAGGATTTCCAATTTCCAAATTTTCTATTTATTCTAGGTAAAGAATGATGTTCTCTATGCCCACACCACTTACATTCTCTAACAACCACTCTTATTACATCTCTTCCTAAAGGATGCCCTTTACATTGGTGTTTCTCTTTTCGATACTCCCAATTGTGACAGCCTATGTAACAAAAAGGATTTATCATTTATTCTTCGTTTAATTGATTTTCTAAATCAGTTTCAATTTGTTCATCAGACCCTTCTCCTTCAATTTCTTCTTTCATTCGTAAACCATCGGCAGCAGTAGCAAATCCTACTATATAACCGGCAATCCAACTATCTTTATCCAACCCACTTCCGAAATCAAAATCTCCTAATGCAATATCTTTTACATTTTCAATCCACTCAATCTTTTCATTGATTGAATCAATCTTTGTTTGCTTAGCCCATTTACCCATATTATTTACAGGTTCTTGCGATAAGACCTCTTGCAGTTGTAGTCGGTAATTTTTTTCTAAGTTCATATTATTCGATTTTTATTTTTAATCCTCTATTAATTAGCTCACTTTTGTATTTTTGTAACTCTTTAGTGTTACCAACTTTGATATCACACTTTCCAACTTTATGTACTATCACAGCACATTGTTCCGCCTGATAAATGTTATGATTTAATACCTCCATCAATGAAAGTATAACAGTATCAAATGAGTTCACATCATCGTTGTATAATACTAATTTATTCATCTGCTTCTAATTCACTTTTTAGCCAATCAATTCTTTTTTTAATTTCAACTTCTTTCTTATTCCATAATGCCCTAACAGTTTTTCCCAACTCCATATCATTGGATATCTCTCTGATTATAGAACTCTCTATTTTAAGAGTTTCTAAATCATCTTCGGCCATTTTTAACATTTGCCTACAATAGTACTTTCTTTGTTCTAAACGTTCTTTATTCATAATAAGTGTGGTTTTGCTTCATTTAATCCCGCATTTGTTACTTCAACATAATTTGGTCTGAATTCTTTTAAATTAGTAGCTCCTGCATAGCTCAACGCAGATTTTACTCCATCCATTAAACCATTTACAATAAACTTAGCTCCACCTTTATAGGGAACTACCGTACTCTCTCCTTCCACATTCCTCGCTTGCTGTCCATGTGTTAATTTAGTTTCCAAAGATGCTGCTCCTCTATATCTTTTATACAATCCATTTGGTTTTTCAATAATCATTCCCGGTGCTTCATCAGTTCCCGCTAATAAAGAACCTAACATAACATTTGATGCCCCCAATGCCAATGCTTTTGCAATATCACCACTACTTCTAATACCCCCATCTGCCATTACAGGAACGGTTGCAACTTCCAATACATTTTGTAATGATGTTACATTTGGAATTCCAAATCCAGTCTTTACTCTCGTTGTACACAAAGAACCACCACCGATACCAACTCTTAATCCATCTGCTCCTGCTTTCTCCAAATCAATAGCAGCTTCGGCAGTTGCAATATTCCCAGCAATTATATCAACATTCGGATTTAGATTTAACTTACACCATTCAATCATTTTTATAACATTAAGATGGTGTCCATGAGCGACATCTATTAAGAGTACATTAGCACCTGCTTCAGTTAAAGATTTAGCTCTTTCTTTATCAATATCCTGTACACCTATCGCTGCCATAATTGGAACGTATGGTTCTTCAGTATGCCAATCATCATACATTACTCCCCAATCTTCAAATGGGCCACCAAATCCTTCACCATAAATTTTGAATTTTAAATTCTTAATTATCTGAACTTGCTCTTCGATTGTCATAAATCTATGAATACATCCAACTCCTCCCATTAACATCATCTTATATGCCATCTCTTCTCCACATATAGTATCCATAGGAGAAGCTACAATAGGTGTTAATAAACCATACCTTCTACTAAGCATAGTTTTTAAATTTATATTCTGTCTAGATGTAATTTCAGAATATGATGGTACTAATTGAATGTCATCGTAAGTTAATGCCTTTTTCATATAAATCTGTTTGTGTTTAATATTAAAGAGTTATCATATCCCAACCACTTTGATTCGTTGAATACAATTGAATCTAAACGTATCATTGCCTCAACACCTTCCTTTGTTTTATCTAATTGATTAATCATTTGTTTATACAAATTATTATGATGTGGTAGAACTTTAAAATGATTATCAAACATAGAGAATAATGCAACCGAATAGAGTTTACTAAACTTATTATTTTCAAATATTTCTTTAATTATTCCGAATGATTTATCAAAGTATTGATTAGTTGTAATATTTTCATGCTCAATATAATTTGGATGATGCATCAATGATGCCGAATAATTTTGAAGTGCTTGAAAATTTTTATAAAATCTTTCAATTTGTATTATATTAATTTCCGATTCTTTAAAAAAACGTTTATCGTATCTAAATGTGTTAAATTTATAAATAGAATGCTCATTTACTCCATTTATAGAATTAATAATCTTTACCAATTCCCAACTTTGAGGTAGTATATGCATATCATCGGTTTCTTCAATCGTTTTCTCTATTTGATTTGCATATTCGATAATATCTGAAATTGGATATTGAGATGGATGTGATTTGATATCAAATGTTTTTGTCCAATAAAAAGATGTTATCATTCTTTCTAAAGGATTTCGAACAAATAAGTACAACTTTGTTTTGGATATACTAAAAGTTTCTATTAACTTTTTATATTCATCTCCCTCTGTTAATCTATCATATGAATATCCCAAATATCTTAAAAGATTTTCCATCCAAGCAATTAATAATGAACTGCCTGATTTGTGAAAAAAGATAAAACCAATATTAAGTGTTGGAATATAAAGTATTCTCATAGATAACTTTTCACATTAGCTAATCCACTATATTCACACATCAATTCATTTTTCAAAAACGGTAGAATTGCTAATTCCTTTCCTTTTGCTTCAACTGTAATATCTAAATCTAGTCCATAAGTGTTTGGTAAAGAATTAATATAAACAGAATGTGCTTGTGGCTTTTCTTTTGGGTTATTTTCATGCAACGCTTTTGATTCGGAATAATGAACTTCTTGTGGAATATCATTAGGCCAAGTTGTTGCTGCTAATTTAAGTGCCTGCTCCTCCGATAAATCACCGGTACAAAATTGGTGGTGATGATAATCAAACACAATAGGTATGCCTGTATTCCGATGGATATACATAAGATCTTTAACTGAATACATAGAAGCCTTATCATCATTCTCCACTGTCAATCTTTTACGAACTGATGGTGATAATCTTTGGAAGTTCTGAATGAATCTATCCATTGCAGATTGTTTATCTCCATATACACCATTACAATGTATGTTGATATTGTTATATGTAGTTTTAGATAACCCCATCATATCAAATATCTTCCCATGCAATTCCAAATCTGCTATTGCATTCTTAACAACTTCCTCATTTGGTGAAGTAAGAACTACGAAAGGGCCTGGATGTGAGTTGATTCTCATACCCCAAAACTTAGCAAAATCACCCGCTTTCTTTAACTCACTCTTAATCTCTTTGTAATCCTTTAGTTGTGTAATATCAATATGGTCACCCCACGGAATGATAGTAGAGGATAATCGGAATAAGTTAATACCATTTAATCTATTCCATTCTAATATCTTAATAATATCCTTAGCATTAAGTAATGCCAATTCGGATACATAATCCAATCCCTTAGATTCGAAAGTTCTTTTTACCATAGCACGGTTTGTAGATACTTTCTTACCCATACTCATATTAATACAGCAATAACCGATTCTCATATTAGTTCTATTTACACAAATATACGAAAAAAGGCTTGAATTACCAAGCCTTTTTCATGCTATTTTTACCCTATTTTGGGGTTAGAATCCCATTTGAGGGGGCATTTGAGGAGCAGAATCCTTTTCATCTTTCTTCACACCAACAACACATTCGGTTGTTAATAATAAAGAAGCAATTGATGCTGCATTTTCTAATGCTAATCTAGTCACTTTTGTTGGGTCAATGATACCCGCTGATACTAAGTCTTCAAACTTTTCAGTTCTTGCATTAAAACCATAGTTGCCTTCACTAGCTTTAACTTCATTAATTACCACTTCAGCAGAACCTCCACCATTTTGAACAATTGTTCTTAAAGGTGCTTCCAATGCTTTTCTAATTATTAAAATACCAGTATGATAATCATCTGATTTTTCAACTTTTAGATTATCTAATGCAGATTGTGCTCTGATTAATGCAATACCACCACCTGGCACAATACCTTCAGCTACTGCTGCTCTTGTCGCATGCAATGCATCATCTACACGGTCTTTTTTCTCTTTCATTTCAACTTCGGTAGTTGCACCGATGTAAAGAATAGCAACACCTCCACTTAATTTAGCCAATCTTTCCTGCAACTTCTCTTTATCGTAATCAGAAGTTGTTTTTTCAATTTGATTTTTAATTAACTGAATACGGGCTTTGATATCATCGCCACTACCTTTACCATTAATAATAGTTGTAGTTTCTTTATCGATGTTAATCTTTTCAGCACTACCTAACATATCCAATGTGGTTTTCTCTAAACTCAATCCCTTTTCATCAGAGATTACTGTACCACCAGTTAATACTGCAATATCTTCCAACATCTCTTTTCTTCTATCACCGAAACCAGGAGCCTTAACCGCAGCTACCTTAAGAGTTCCTCTCAATTTATTAACTACTAATGCAGCTAATGCTTCTCCATCTAAATCTTCGGAGATAATCAATAAAGGTTTGTTGGTTTGGGAAGATTGTTCTAATAGAGGAAGAATTTCTTTTAATGTAGAAATTTTCTTATCATACAATAGAATATAAGGAGATTGTAATTCAGCCTCCATAGATTCCTGATTAGTTACAAAGAAAGGAGAAAGATATCCTCTATCAAATTGCATACCTTCTACTGTCTTAACTTCAGTTTCAGTTCCCTTTGCCTCTTCTACGGTAATTACACCATCTTTACCCACTACATCCATTGCAGTTGCAATCATTTCGCCAATTTCAGCATCATTGTTAGCTGATACCGTTGCTACTTGCTCAATTTCTTTTGATGTTTTAATTGGTTTTGATAATTTTGCTAATTCAGTAGTAACTACTTTTACAGCATCATCAATACCTCTTTTCAAATCCATTGGGTTAGCACCAGCTGCTACGTTCTTATATCCTAAGTTGTAGATTTCCTGTGCCAAAACAGTTGCAGTTGTTGTTCCATCACCTGCTTGGTCAGCAGTTTTAGAAGCAACTTCTTTAACTAATTGTGCTCCCATATTTTCAATAGGATTTTCTAATTCAATTTCTTTTGCAACTGATACTCCATCTTTTGTAATATGAGGTGCACCAAATTGTTTTTGAATAATAACATTTCTACCTTTTGGGCCTAATGTTGTTTTAACTGCATTTGCTAACTTATCAACACCGGCTTTCAATTCATTTCTAGCTTCGGTATCAAACTTAATAATTTTACTCATAATTTTTTTAGATTTTTTAAATGATTACAAAAATATCGGATTCTTTCATTAGAAGATACTTTTCACCTTCTAATTCAATTTCAGTTCCACTATACTTTCCGAATAGAACTGTATCACCTACTTTTACAGTTAGCGGTTCATCTACTTTACCACTACCAACTGCTACTACTTCACCCCTTTGTGGTTTTTCTTGTGCGGTATCGGGAATGATAATACCTCCTGCGGTTTTTTCCGCTTTTTCTTCAGGCTTTACGATAACCCTGTCGTGCAATGGTTTTACATTTACGCTCATAATTTATTTGTTTTAGTTTATTCTATTATTTACAATTCTTATACCAATCAATTTATATTGACAATTTGTCAGTATTTTGATTGTGAATACAAATATACGAAAAAAATATGGAATTACAAAATAATGTTTTCAATATATGCTTCTAAAATTTCTTCTCCTCTTTGAATATCTCTTAATGCAATACCCTCATTTGAAATGTTTGTATTTTCTAGAGTTGGATATGAACTATTGCAAAAACAAAATGAATTGTAAAAAAAGTTTTGACCTTTAAATAATCGGATAATACGAAATCCATCCACTCTACTTATATAATATCTGTCTACTATCTTCTGAACTTCTTTTGGTATTTCTAAAAATCTATTATTTTCGATGATGTATATTCCGGTTTCATAATTCCATTGTGGAAACACATCTTCACCTACTTTTATATCTTTAATAGCGAATATACCTATTCCATCTATATTAGAAGATTTTATTTCAGTTTTTATATTATGCTTTAGATGATGAAGTATCAACTCCATCTGAACTCCTACGTTGCTCATTTAAATAGTCTATTATTTCACTAAGTTTTTTAGAATCATTTGGATTAATTATAAATTCATCAAATGCACCATACATACATTGATACCCAAAAATGTATTTAATAGCATATTTTAATCTTTGCCAGAATGGTCTTTTGTTTAAATGAGTATGAATATAGACCATAGGATGTTTCGTACCATCCGAATACTCATCTTCTGAATAATGTACAACCATTTGATGTTCGGTTGAATGACAATCACATATAAAAATGTCATGTGATTCGTAAGGTATTTTAGAACTCTTTTTTTGTTTCTTTGATGACATCTGATATTGATTTTTCCGGAGTTTCTTTCATCTTTCTTAAAGCTCTAATGATAAATTCACTTAATTTGTTTTTGTTCTCTAATTTCTTTACCAACTCATTAAGAGTATCTAAATCTTCGTAGAACTTACCCATTATTTTGAATTTTTGATTTGTGTAATGAGATATATTTTTTATAATCTACTCTTACATACTTAGTATCATCCTTAGAGTCTGAAAGAAATAATTCAATTTCACCATCCAATTTTACGCCGATAGCAGAAAATCCAAAACCTTCACATATAATTGGTTTGTAATATCCCTTTGGTATTTCATTCGCAATTTCTTCAATATCAAAATCCCAAGGGAATTCTGGATCATATATTTCAGCCCATTGTTTACTAAACTCTGCCATATTAATATTTGATTAAACTATATACAGGTTTTCCATTGATAAGTATTTCATCATGTAGATAAGATAAATCAATTAAAGTTATTGCACCCATAACATTATATCCAGAATTATTTAATAAACTTTCCGCTGCCTTTAATGTTCCTCCGGTTGCCAATACATCATCTATTAAAACAATATCTTGCAATACCATACTTTCTTTAACTTCTAATATATCAACTCCATATTCTTTGGTAGAATATGTTGCAACTTTAGGAGGAGGTAATTTACCTTCTTTACGAATTGGTATAAACCCACACCCATTCAAAGATGCCATAGATGCACCTATTACAAATCCTCTAGCTTCTATACCACTTAACAAAGTTACTCCTTCAAAATGTTCATCTAATAATAGAGATAAATCATCAATAACTTTTGAAAAATATTTTGGAGATGCTAGTAATGGGGTTATATCTTTAAAAGTAATTCCTTTTTTTGGAAAATCTTTTACATCTTTAATTAGGTCTTTATATTCCATTACATCTTAAATTTTGGTAGTTTTTTATCTTTATCAGAAACTTTAGCAAAAAATGTATCAAATCCCCAATCAATATTAAGTGTTGGGTCATTATAAACAATACCACCTTCTGAGTCTTTATTATAGTAATTATCTACTTTGTAGTTAAATATTGCTTCATTTGATAAAACTGAAAATCCATGCCCACATCCTTTCGGAACAAATACCATTCTACCATTTTTATCACTCAAATCAATAGTAATGTGCTTACCATATGTTTCAGAATCATGTCTTAAATCTACAATCACATCTCTAACTAAACCATAGGAACATCTAACTAATTTTGATTGTGCCCATTCTCCTTGCTGAAAATGAATACCTCTCACAACTCCGTAATTAGAAAATGATTCATTATCTTGCACAAATGTTACATTATGACCTAATGTAATCTTTAATACATCGTCAAACACATCCTTAACATATGGTGTTGAGAAGTATCCCCTTTCATCTTTATAGATTTCAGGCTTTACTATGAAACAATCTTTGATTTTGGTTTTCTCTACTTTGTATTCCATAACTATTTTTATTTGCTGTAGTGGGAGGATTCGAACCATCCACGAGGCGATTCAATTGATAACACATTCCTGCAGGATGGTGGTCTACCCCATATTACCAATCTATTTCGTTGCCCTCACCCCCGAGACAGGAGGGCTTGTCTGCCAGATTTGCACATCGTACAAATCATTTTTCAACACACTACAATATGCGGAGAGAGTAGGATTCGAACCCACGGTACCTTTGACAGTACAACAGATTTCAAGTCTGCCGCAATCGACCAGCTCTGCCATCTCTCCGTTAATATTAAAATATATTATCGTCTTTATCTATTTTAATATCAAGTTGACTTTGATTTCTTCTTGCTTCTTCTGCTTCTTTATACAACCGCATCCATGTTAAAAATATATCAATTGGTGCTAATATTGGAGCCATAATAATAATCATTATAGAATCCAATCCAGGTGTTATACCTAAACCACCAGCCATTACATTTTTATTCCATTTTTTTATCAATTGATAAATACAATAAACGAAACAAAGTAAATAATAAGTTCCAAAACCCATAACATTTGTTTTTAGTTTTTAATAAAGTTGAGTTTGTGAGGAATGAATCCAATTAAAAAGGTTATCCAAGTTTCAGCGAGTTTTGATTATGTTGACATGCCGACAAGAGACCCTAATATTGTTGAAGTTTGTTAATTATTCATTATCTTATTCGTTCATCCGCTATATTGGCATCATAGTAGAATTGTAAGAATAAACTAATCAATCAGTTTCAAACCCCACT